>Ga0209203_1000505_pt1 | contig 33256 bp, 30 predicted proteins | sample AD_UKC109_MetaG_FD_184423 | JGI IMG/M metagenome (GOLD analysis project Ga0209203, IMG submission 184423) | Active sludge microbial communities of municipal wastewater-treating anaerobic digesters from Hong Kong - AD_UKC109_MetaG (SPAdes)... | ecosystem: Engineered > Bioreactor > Anaerobic >... | reverse complement strand
TGTTCATTCCACCAGAAAGTGATGTTGCAACCTTTTCCTCTACTACGCTTGCGCCGGCTCCATCCTTAAGAGTCGCATTCACAAGTGCAGAAGCAGCCGCATCAGCATTAATAGCTGCTGCAACATTATTAGCAGTTGAAGTTATCGCGCCTCCTGCATCAGTGGCAAGACTTACCGTGATTGCATCACCAACAACTGTAACAGCCAAGGATGAACTGGCAGTCCCTGGATCTGCATACTCAATTGTAATGTCATTTCCATCAGGTCCCGCTGTAAAAGCAGTATAAATAATATCAGAACCTTCTCCACCAGCAGCGCAATCAACCGTTAATGTGGCTGCAACCGGCATGCCTCCTCCAACAAGAAAGGCTGGTGCCACTGCCGCAGCAATTACACCGCTTCCGTCACCCTCGGCCTCTGCGCTTACAAGGACGGCCGCATCAGCGTCCGCATTGATTGCGGCCGCAATCTCAGCAGCAGTTACAGTAGCACCGCCTAAATCCACAGTAATTGCTTCACCGGTAACGCTAACACTAAGACCTCCGGATCCACTATCAATATATTCTATTGAGATAGTATCGCCGGCAGTGCCTGTTGAAACAGCTGAAAATGTCACATCGGCATTTGGTGTTCCCAGACCGCCTTCAACAGTTAATCTCGACTGGGTGCCTCCGCTTGAATCAGCATTGAGGTTCAGGTTGGTTCTCATCAGGCTTGTGTATCTTGGTGGAGATGCACCGGATGGAATCTCGATGTCCACAAGATTTCCTATGGGCTTACCGTCCTCACCAATAGCATAACCCAGGAGTATCAGCCCACCAGGGTTCACAAGCCTTCCATCCTTGTCAAAACTGAAGTCCCCTGCCCTGGTATAATATGTAGCTTCATCACCTGCTTCTTTAACCTCCTTGACTACAAAGAACCCCTTTCCATTTATGGCAAGGTCCGTAGATCTGTTGGTGGTTTCAATGGAACCCTGGCTCCAGAGAGGATTTGACCCCAGCAATTGAACGCCACGGCCCATGCCCAGTTTTCTGAAGGCCCCTCCTTCCAGCGACTGGCTCAATATATCTCCAAACAACGACCTGTTTGACTTGAACGCAGTCGTGTTCACATTCGCGATATTATCGCCGATAATCTGCATGGCCTGAGAGTTTACGCTAAGGCCTGAGATACCTGTAAATAATGATCCTATCATTTTATCCGCCCCCTTTTTAATAGTTTACTAATCTATATTGTCCTAATCTCATCTATCTATCCGGCTCTGTTTCCGGCTGACTTGCCCGCCTTTGTCTGCGGCGGCTTATCCGGCCCCGTCCTTGATTCTATTTATAACTCCTCAGTCTCTATAACCTTGAAAACTGATCCCAGAGCGAGCTCTTTGTTTCCAACCACCACATAGGCAGAACCGTCCTTAAAGGTGACCCCTGTAACTTTTCCAAGGCCGAAGGTTGAAACATCAATTTCATTGCCTTCAGCATCCGTTGCCAGCACCTTAAAGGAATATTCTCCGTCAGCAACCTCGTATCCATCGTCATCTGTAACATCCCATTCTGTCATGTGATTTCCTCTGCTCATTGCACCCATGTCAATTGTCCTTATTAAATTGCTGCCAGCGTCATATATGTTTACGAATACACCGCTTGCGTCCCCGCCCAGATTAAAGTTAATGTTGTCTGATACACCCTCTTTAACTATTAATGAATCTCCGGTACCAAGGATCGTCTTGCCTATGAAACCCATTGCCTGGGAATTATTCAGCGAGGCCTGATACATATGGAGATACTCCAGGTTTTCATTAACATTGCTGAGCTGTTCCAGAGAGCTGAACTGTGCCAGTTGAGCCGTAAATTCCGTTCCTTCCATCGGGTTCAGGGGATCCTGATTCTGAAGCTGTGTAACAAGCATCTTTAAGAAATCATCCTTGCCGAGGACATCCCCTGTCGAAGAATATGTCTGGCTGGTACCGGCTATCACCGGATCTAAACCTGCAATTGCCATCTATCACTCACCTCCTTAATTTAAAGCTCAAAAGTCAAAACTAAAAAATGAAAGGCCATCCATCTCCTGCCCCCTGAACCGATAACCAATAACTGATAACCCATAACCTCATCCTTTCACGCCATACAATCAATCCGGCCATTAACTCTTCCTGATTCCGAAAATGCAACGAGGGGTGTAATCTCGTCAGAAATCGAAACTGGCTCTATAATTTCCTTAGCCCTGCTTTCTCTTTTTCCAAATAACCACCTTTCATGTTCCGCGCTATCCTGATTTGAGCCATCATTGAGAAAGACATCAAATTTTTCGATTTCAAGCCCATGATTTTGTAGTTCGGTCTTTAACTGGCTGAGATTGGTTTCCATGATCTCTTTTACCAGTGGTACATCAGTCATGACTTTTACAACCACCTGGTTGTTATCTGTTGAAATATGCATGCGAAGACGCCCAAGGTATTCAGGCTTTAAGTCGATATTTATGGATGTCTGCCCGTTCTTCAGGTTTACCACAGCCTTTTCCACTACCTGATTCAAGAGATCAAGCTGAAGAGGCCTTTGCAACTGGTCAGAATTTTTTGTCTGGGATACTTGACTTTGATTTATTTCTGAGGAATTTTTACCAGAAGACAAGACATGAGCATCTTTAATATCTGGCTCGTTGTTTAACGATTTTTCGTCAACCGGGATCCTGCTGATTTCATGTGTCTTATCACCTTTTAACGAAGGGCCTTGAATCTCTACCTCATTTTTTGAGAAAATCTCCCGGCCAGAATAATCTACCTTTGAAGGCATGTTTCCCTGCTCGCCAGAGCTGTTATTTGAATTGAATCTACTAAGACGAGGGGCTTTATCGGGGTCATTTCCCTGGTTCATCTCTGATTCAAAATTTTTATTATCAGGCTTTGACTCCGTTTTTTCCTTCTTTAATGAAATATCTTCAAATATTAACCGCTCCGGGATTGAGTTGCTTTTTTCCACATCGTCATATCCGGATTTACCTGATTTTAAATTTGCTTCATCGCCCTTATCTGTCACAACTGGCTTTCCCATATTTACTGTCCTGGGAACGAGCACTGTCTCATCATCCGCAACCGCTGCATTTCTTATCGAAGTGTTTTCCCCTGATGATAAAGGCTCGGCAATGTTTAATGCCCTTGTTTCAGGATTTAATCCATCTTTTACATTGGGGTTTCCATAATCTTTTAAAACGTAATCCTCCTGTGGTAATTCCCTATTCACACTAATCGCATCTTTAGAAACTTTAGAAAAATTATTCTCTGTTTGAATCTGGTCATTCTGCTTTTGAGTGAATTCTTTATTCAGACTACTTCCATTGGCCTGATGCTGTGTATTTTCTTCCTTTTTCAATCCCTGCATTTCTGTTAAATCATTTGCCGCTATTTCAACATTTTCATTCTGCCCTGAAAGACCTTTGTCATACGCGGTAGAGATGGTCCCTTTCGATATAACCCGTTCATTTAAATTCGTTAATGGTTCTGAAGCATTATCAATTTCTGCTGAAGAGGTCTGAGCAGATTCTGACCCTTTTAACTGCTGAACCGACTGAATTTTCAGATCAATAGCATCTTCCGACTTGTTTAATGTCTTTGCAGCTGATGACCCAGACTCAATAATATTCCCTAATTTTTCGATCCCCATTGTCTCATTGCTTTTCAGCAGATCCCCAGACTTTGCTCCTTGTTTCCCAGTTGCTGCATTATCCAAACCAGACAATATATCTTGAACATCAAATTGCTCATTCTCTTTTACAGATGAATTAATATAAAAGCTCAAACTATCTATTCCTTCACTTTTTATTCCTGATTTCTCCACGAGGCTCTCAACGGTCTGGCTCAAGTTTGCCCCCTGGTCTGGCAACTTGCTTGAATCAGGGATCTTTTCCGTATAAGATCTTTTCTGGTTTTGGGCGATCAATGGTCTGACAGACAATGAATTCGATTCTTGTGAAACTTCATTGCTTTTTGTTTCAAAAAACCTTTGTATGGCTATCAATTCCTTAATTTCTTCCAAAGAAGTGCATATCGACAATGGCATTTCTTCACAATTGGAAATTTCAGCAAGCATATTAAGGAAATCCGAATATATTTCCTTTAATTCACCTGCGCTATTTAAGGAGCTGCAAACAACACCCTCCTTAACCTTTTGGCAGCTGATGCCTTTAAGCAACCCTTCAAACAGGTTTTGCGATATGAATAAGCCCGGATTCATAGAATTTAATTCCTCGTATATCTTTCATATAGGGGCTGAATGTTTTTTTCTTAATCCCATCCTTACCCAACTTTTAATACAATTCCGCTTTTTAAATGCTACGGTTAAATCCATTAATTGCTACTTCATTCATAAAATCCTGATCATCCTTTGAGACTTCTTCCCAGTATTCATTTTCCTTTTTTTCTTTCAGCTTCTCTAGAATTTTTCTATTCTTCATAGCTTCAATCAGTTCATCACGCTTCTTTTCCAGGCGTTTCTCGGCTTCAAAAAGTTTAATTTGCTGTTTCTCCATAGCTTTCAGCAATTTTTCAATAAACTTGATATAAAGGATTGTCTCTGAGATACTTGTGCCATGCTTCTGTTTTTCCTGCAGCTCTCCTGACAGCTTCTTTTTTGTCTTTTTCAGGTTAATGAGGTGATTCTTCTCATCCTCAACAATGGCCTTAAATAACGCCATTTCTTTTTGCAGCTGTTCTTCGATAAATGACTTATGATTCAAGACCGGTTCTAAATTGAATCTATACATAATGTTTCAACCCTAATATTGAGATCTTTATTTAGCTGTTTTTAATTCATCTGTTGATTAAGCCTTTCTGATCCTTCAGCTTAGACCTGAGGATTTGCCTTGAACAATTCTTCAAGCTGACGAACGCTTTCCTTGTAATTATATGTTTCATCGATATTCTGTCGCAGATAGGCATTCACCTTATCTATCATCTTTATTGCATAATCGATCTTCGGATTTGTTCCTGCCTTGTAAGCCCCTATATTTATAAGGTCTTCAGCCTTCTTATAGGTTGTCACAATGCCTTTCAAACGATTTACGTTTTCCCTGTGCTTTGAATCCGTGATATCATTCATGACTCTCGTGACACTTTTCAACACATCAATTGCCGGATAATGGCTCTGGTTGGCAAGATCCCTGGATAATACGATATGGCCGTCAAGTATAGCCCTTACCGCATCAGCAATTGGATCGTTCATATCATCGCCTTCAACCAGAACCGTATACAAACCTGTAATTGCTCCATGATTTGAACAGGTTCCAGCCCTTTCCAGCAGTTTTGGCAGATGTGTAAATACAGATGGTGTATATCCTTTTGTTGTGGGTGGCTCGCCTGTTGCAAGGCCTATTTCCCTTTGTGCCATTGCAAATCTTGTTACAGAATCCATCATAAACAGGACCTGTTTACTTCTATCGCGGAAGTACTCGGCTATTGCGGTAGCAATAAATGCTCCTCTCATCCTTATTAGCGGCAGATCATCTGAAGTAGCCACAACAACCACCGATCTTTTCAAACCTTCCTCTCCCAGATCTTTTTCTATGAATTCGTTCACCTCTCTGCCACGTTCTCCTATAAGGGCTATTACATTTACATCAGCGGTGGTTTTTCTTGCTATCATACCTAGGAGCACGCTTTTACCAACCCCTGATCCTGCGAAAATACCCATTCTTTGCCCGCATCCTATAGGCAAAACACTGTTAATTGACCTTATCCCGACATCCAGAGGACTATTTATCCTTTTCCTCATAAGAGGATTCATGGGACTTGCATAGATGGGATATTGATTTCCGGTTTTAACAGGACCCTTTCCATCGATTGGATTTCCCAAGCCGTCAATTACCCGGCCCAGAAGAGCTTCTCCGACATCCACTGAAGCATCCTGCTGTTTTGCTACCACCCTGCTTCCGATGGATATCCCTCTAAGATCACCCAAAGGCATAAGCAGTACTCTGTCATCCCTGAACCCGAGCACCTCAGCCTTTACCTTGGGCATATTTCCTTTTGGATAAATTTCACATACACTTCCCAGCCTTGAAACCGGGCCAAGTGCTTCAGTAATAAGACCTACAACCTTTGTAACCTTACCGTTCGCGCATATAGCACTGTAGGAATTCAAGGTTTCATGGTATTTCTTAAAGTTCAGTGCAGGTTCCATTTATCTTATTTCCAAACCTTTTTGTTTATACCTGAAGAAGAAGCAATCTTAGAGCCTCTTCCATGGCCTGAAACTGCTTTTCAATCCGGGCATCTATATCCCCCATATTGGTCTCTATGATGCAACCGCCATTTGGGATTGTCTTATCCTCTTCAAAAGTTATCCCCTGCATATTATCAACAAAATCGGAAAATGCAGGCCCGGCCTGTTTTATAACACTGAGATCTTCCGGGTTAACCTTTATATGCAATTGATCCTGGTCCGCCACCCTGGTAAGGGCCTCCTTTACTACATTTAAAACGACTTCCCTATTTATTGCGAGTTCATGACAGACTATTTTTTTGGCAATAGCTATGCTTAATTCTACTGCCTCTTTTTCAGCGCTCTGATAGAGATTCTTTTTCAGTTTTTCCAGTTTGGCAATAACATCGCGAAAATTATTAATTATGGGCTCGAGTTTTTTGCTTCCTGACTCTATCCCGGCCTTTTCACCTTTAATGAATCCCTGGATATAAGCCTTTTCTTCGATCTCCCGGATCTCTTCCATAACTCCGTCGCCATTTTCTCCCTTATCCAAGCTTAAAGTCAGATCACCTGAAGAACTATCACACTGTCTGAAATAAATCCGTTGAAAGGCTTTATCCTCGAAATCCTTACCACCATTATCGGGATCGTACACATCCGATAGCTCAGGAAAACAGTGTATCTTGAATTCGGTTCCCTGATCAGGCTGACCTGTCTTAATTATCTTATCCAACGTATTCCTCCCCTCTCCGGCCGCGGATTACTATTTCGCCCTTCTGCTCCATCTCCTGGATTATCCTTGTGACTCCGCTCTGAGCATCTTCAACTTCTTTCATCCTTATTGCGCCAGTAGCGTCAATTTCTTCTCTCAGCATTTCACTGGCGCGCTCTGACATATTCCGGAAAATTTTGTTCCTTACTTCTTCAGAAGCCGCCTTTAAGGCCACAGCTAATTCCTTTGTCTCAACCCGTCTCAAAACTTTTTGAATACCCTTATCATCCACAAGCACCAAATCATCAAATACAAACATCAACTGTTTTATCTCCCCGGCAAGTTCCTGATTCGATTCTTCAATCTCGCTTAGAATCATATCGCCCGATTCCATATCTATCTGATTCAAGATCTCGGCAAGGCGCCCAACCCCCCCCGTCTTATGAATTACAGGAGCTTCCTTACCCTTAAGGACATCTTCGAATGCCTTATCTATTTCTTCTACCATGCCCGATACCACCCTGTTTAAATTGGCTATCCTGAGGGCTATATCAGTCTTTTTTTCATCAGGAAGCTTTGAAAGTGCTTCGCTTGCGGCATTTGATTCAAGATGTACAAGTATTACGGCTATTGTCTGTGGATGTTCATCTTTTATTAAATCAACCAGTTGTTCTGTCTCCAAAGATCGGAGTGTAGTTAAACTTGCCGATCCTGAACTTGATGATAGAGCTTCGGGTTCTCTTTTCCCCGCCCTATGTGTGGCCTGAACACCTTCTGAAATTGAAAGGCGAGAATCTGCCAGGGTTGAAAACTCTTCGGCAACTCTTTCAACCAGCTCAGGTGAAATCGCTCCCATTTGAGACAAATGGCCCATTATCAATTCTCTTTCACTATCGTTGAGGCTATTGAGAACCCTTTCAGCTTCATTCCTTCCCATAGACTGAAGAAGGATAGCTACTTTTAAAGAACCCGGCAGCTTTTTTGGATCCATTTTTCCATTCTCTATGCAAAGCAGTTATTTTTCTTATACTCAGTAAACAGCATCTATCGAACAGATGCCCCGGTAAAATGCCAAATCCTATGCATGGTTCTGCTTAATCCAGTCCCTCATAACATTCATAGAACCTTCCTTATCCTTCGTAAACATCTCCAGTGCCTTCTCCCTGTAAGGCAGACTTTTGACTCCATGGCCATTATATTTCCTTTCTATTTCCTCCACGGTCATAGGAAGCTGCCTCAACATATCAGCATCGGAAAAAGAGCTCGAAGTCAACCAGCGTACCAGGGGCCGTGCTACAAACATAAAGGAAAAAAGAACAAAGCCTGCTAAAAGGACATAATTAACGACAGGTTTAAAGACCTTTAATTTTGTTGTCCAACCCTCCTCTATCATGCCCTCTTCATCAGTCCCGGCTAGAGCGGTTTCAAAAGGAATGTTGGTAACAACTACTTCATCTCCCCTTTCCGCATCGAAATTTACGGCCCTCTTGACCAGATTTTCAAGCTTGACCATCTCTTCCTGGGTTCGCGGAAGATACTCAGTTTTCTCTTTTCCCCTCTGCGCCTTAACAATCCTGTGTGTGCCATCCACAACAACTGCAACAGATACACTCTCTATCTTTCCAACCGGCTCAACCGTATGGCTTACAACCTTGCCTATTTCATAATTTACGGTTCGGTCCTCTTTCTGATATAAAGGTTTATTTTCCTGTTGAGCCGATGCTTCTGTAACACCTTCCGTTCTGACAGCAGCTCCGGCAATTCCTGTGGCTGGAATAACTGTAGAAGTCCCACCCTTTTCATTTGAGGTAGTAGTAAAAACCTGCTCACTTCTGATTACCCTTCCTTCAGGGTCATAAATCTCTTCAGTCTTTTCATATTTTGTAAAATCCATTGAACACGAAAGTTTTACGATCGCCTTTCCCGGTCCCAGAACCTTCTCAAGCATTGTTTTAACTCTCTGCTCTATACCTCTTTCTACTTTCTCCTGATATTCCAGATGATCAGAGCTTGCCCTTGATGCTGCAGATACTTCTTTCAAACCTGAGAGCATTTTACCAAAATTGTCTACCACAGTTACATTTTCAGGTTTTAGCTGTGAAACACTTGACGAAACCAGATGAACAATACCCTGAACCTGATCCCTGCTCAAACTTCTCCCTGAACGGAGTTTTAATACTACAGATGCCGTCGATGGCTCTTCTTCTTCAAGAAATAGAGATTTATCAGGCATTACAATATGTACCCTTGAACTTTCAATCTCAGCAAAACCATTTATCGTTCTGGATAATTCTCCCTGCAATGCCCTCTGATAGTTTACATTTTGTACAAATTCAGTCATTCCCAGCTTTGCGTTATCAAAAACCTCAAAACCCACACCACTTCCCTGAGGCAAGCCTTCCGAAGCTAGACCTAATCTGGTTTCATATATCTGATCACCCGGAACCAGGATGGAGGTTCCGTTTGCTGAAATTTCGTAAGGGATCCTTTGATCCCTTAGCCTGCCTACTATAGCTCCGGCATCTTTTTCAGACAGGTTTGAATAAAGCAGATCAAAATTAGGCTTTCCAGCCCAGCTCATCAGCATTACAAAACCTGTTATGACACCACCCATAAGCAATACAAGCGATACTATTTTCCCTGTGCTGAGATTCTTGAGTAATGCTGCAAACTGTGGAAATGCTGTTGAAGCTTCTGTTGCCATTTTACGTTCCCTCTGAATTTGAATTAATTTATTTTAAATTAAAGGGTCACACTGCAATTGTCGTTATATGCCCCATTATGATTTTTATCAGATCTGCATGCGCATAATTTCCTCATATGCACCTATTATCTTGTTCCTGACCTGCATCATTAACTGGAAGGAGACCTCAGCTTTTTCAAGAGCAATCATTGTCTCATGGATGTCTTTCCGTTTGCCTACGGCCAGATCCTGTACGGCAAGATCAGCCTCCTGTTGAAGTCTGTTAACCTCTCCTATAGAATTCTTAAGTATCTCGCTGAATGATTTTTCCTGTTCCTGTTGAACCTGTTTTTCCTTCAATTGAGAATCAAACAACGCCTTAAGTTCAGTTTGAAGAGTAATCTCTTTCATAGCTAACGTCCTATTTCCAGGGCCTTTAAGGCCATGCTTTTTGTTGCATTAATTGCAGTTACATTTGCTTCATAATTCCGGGTCGCCGACATCATATCCACCATTTCTTTTACTATGTTGACATTGGGCATCAGCACATACCCGTTTTCATTTGCGTCAGGATGCTGGGGGTCGTATTTTGTTATAAACGGCCTTGTGTCGTTTACTACTCCAACTACCTTTACTTCTGAAACGCTATCAGTTAAATTGGCATTTAGAATATCTTCAAAAGTCCTCTGGGCAGGATAGGCAGCCATTAGAACCTCTTTTCTTCTATATGGACCACCCTCCGGGGTACGGGTCGTATTAGCGTTTGCAAGGTTGCTTGAAATCACATTCATTCGCACCCTTTGTGCGGAAAGGGCTGAAGAGCTCATGTGAAGAGAATCTAAAAGGTTCATTTCTATCTACCTCCCTTTATTACTTCCTTTAAGCCACCAAATTTTTTAGAAACAATCTGGGCAAGTGCATTATACATAAGACTATTTTCAGCCAGATTTGCCATCTCCCTTTCAATTCTTACGGAATTACCGTTCCCGTCCTTATCCCATTTTGAATCAACCACGGGCTTTGGTCTTATGCCATCAGATTCGACGCCTGTGTTTGCAGGAAAATGTTCCGGTTTAGTCATTGCAAGCTCTATTTGTTTTCCTTCTCCCACAACCTTTTCCATCTCTTCTTCAACGATCAGGTCAAAAGCCTGGTAATCAGGGGTTTCTGAATTGGCTACATTTGCGGATATCAGGTCGTGCCTGGCTGACCTGATGTTTAATGCCTTTCCAAGAAGCCCTACCGTTCCGCTAAAAATTCCCTGTGATTCCATTTTAAGCCTGAATATAAATTATGGTTTTCTGTAATTGAAACATAGCAAATACCATACCAATCAATTACGCTATGATCATCTATCGTTTAACATATTGTTTTAACTTGTTATTTAATATTATTTTCAGAATAACAGCTTTCTCTTTAAACCATCTTATAAGATCAGACAGGCAATAATTTCCTAACAGCTCAGCTTTCTGCATTGTATTCCTTCAGTTTGTTTCTTAATGTCCTTATGCTGATCCCAAGGAGTTCCGCTGCATAAGTACGATTGTTATCCACCTCCCTGAGTGTCTGAAATATCAATTCCTTTTCCATTTCCCTTACTGAAGTGCCTACCTTGAAAGACACAGGTTTTTTTTGAAAGTTCTGTTTCTCTTCCAGGAATAAATGCTTCGGCAAAAGGACATCTCCTTTCCCCAAAAGCACAGCCCTTTCAATTGTATTCTCAAGTTCTCTTACATTACCCTTCCAGTCATACTTCATCAGGAGAGAAATGGTTTCATCAGCTATTCTTTTCATTTTTTGCCCGGTAGGCGCGCTGTACTTATCCAGAAAATAATCAACCAGTATAGGAATATCTCTCTTTCTCTCTCGCAAAGGAGGAATATAAAGCGGGATGACATTAATTCTATAATACAGATCCTCCCTGAACCTCCCCTCCTCCACGGCCTTTTTCAAATCAATATTGCTTACAGCGATAACCCTGATATCTATTGGAATTGGCTTACCGCCTCCAACGCGATCTATCTCTCTTTCCTGAAGAACCCTCAGAAGTTTGGCTTGAAGATGAAGTGGCATCTCGGTTATCTCATCCAGAAGAATTGTTCCATTATTTGCCAGCTCAAATTTACCCATTTTTCTTCCAACTGCTCCGGTAAAGGAACCTCTTTCATGCCCGAAGAGTTCGCTTTCCGCCAGATTTTCAGGTAATGCCGCACAGTTTACGGCGATGTATGGCCTATCTTTTCTACCGCTGTGATGATGAATATAGCAGGCAAGCAATTCCTTTCCAGTTCCACTCTCCCCCAAAATCAGAACCGTTGCATTGCTTGTTGCTATATCTTCGGCCAGATTTAATACATTTATCACCTCAGTATCCTGGGTTATTATCCGTTTTAGTTCAGGACTTCTTTCTTCATAAACTTCATTTATTTTTACTTTTGACTGATCATATGGACGCATACCTGCCTTTTTAACAGTAGCTTCAATAGTTTCTGCTGAGAATGGCTTAAGGATATAATCTGATGCTCCTTCCTGCATTGCCTCAACTGCATTATTAATCGTACCGTATGCTGTAATCATAATAACCGGAACTTGCGGGGATATGCCCTTCACTCTTCCCAACAACTCGATGCCTGTCATCTCAGGCATCTTCATATCTGTTATGACCATGCTGTAATCATCTTTCCTGAATTTCTCCAATGCCTCGAATCCACTTGAAGCACAGTCCACGGAATATCCGCTCCTGCTTAACGCATGGGAAAGCGCTACTCTCATATCCGGTTCATCATCAACTATCAATATTGGTTGTGTCTGCATAATCATTTACTCCGCAAACAGGCCTGTTTAATTATTAAAAAGGTCCTGTCAAATATCCATTCTTTCAATTGTAATCAGCTGTCCTAAATTATTCAGGCATCTCCCCTTCCCATAAAGGCAGATTGATAATACATACAGTGCCTTTTCCTTCAGAACTGAATATGTCTACCGTACCGCTATGGATTTTTATCAGGTTATGCACTATTGCTAATCCCAACCCGGTGCCGGTGCTTTTTGTAGAAAAAAAGGGATCAAAAACTTTTAACAAATTTGCCTTTGAAATTCCCTTACCAGTATCTGAAAACCTCAGTTCAACAGAATTATTTCCCTTTGGTTTTCCATTCAACTTATTTGTGGATATAGTAAGTGTTCCTCCATCTGGCATGGACTGAAAGGCATTTAATATGAGATTCAGCAGTACCTGTTTCAATAATTCCGAGTCGCCACGAACCATTAGTGATTCAGGAAAAAACTCCTTTATTACCTCAATACCGCTTTCAGATTTCGTCAAATGGCTTGAAAAAAATAGAGAATCATTAATAATATTAGCTACATCAATAAGTTTGAAACTTGCCTGCTGCTGAGGACGGATAAATAACAAAAGGTTAGAAATTATATTGTTTATACTCTTAACGCCTGAAGATATATAGCCGGCGAGCGCATTCAAATCTCCGAATTCTTCGAGGTCTTTTTTCAGCATTGAGGCAAAAAGCTCAATACTTCCGAGAGGATTTCTTATCTCATGTGCAATCTTTACCGCCATTTCTCCCATTGCGGCCAGACGATCATTTCGGTTTGCCTGTTCCTCAAGCCGCTTCATTTTTGTTATATCCTGAAGGGTCAGAACAATGCCAATCCTGCCGCCTTTGATATCTTTCATCGGAGATATTGATAATCTGATATGAATAAGCTTATTATCTTTCCCATAAATCTCAGCTTCGATATCCGCATTCTCATCAAAATTTTTTAGGATATCAAAACTCAATCTCGAATTAAGAAAATAATTTATTCCAAAAATATCATCATAACCTTTACCCTTGACCTGCTTAGAGATAAAACCGGTTATATCCTCGGCTGTCTGATTAAACGTGTTTATCTTTCCCTTAAGATCAAGGACAATAACTCCGGTTGTCAGGCTTTGAAGGATATTATGGAGGTGGTTCTTCACAACTTCCTTTTCCTTCAGGTTTTTTTGAAGTGCCCTGTTCTTCTCTTTCAATTCTATATCAAGTTCCTTTACCCTCTTTTCCAGACCTTGATAATACTTTTCAAATCTGAAAGCTGCTCCATTAAATGAGTCTATCGCCTCTGTTAACAGCCGGACTTCATCGTTATTATATTTTTCAAATGAATTAATAAGGGGCATTTGTAACCGTCTTTTATATAGTGAACCGAATAATTTCTTTCTCGTTTTTATTAACGGCAAGAATTATGCCAATACGGCAGGGAAGTATAAAATACAGGCTTAAGGGATGGTTATGTTGCAGTGAAATAATCTTTGACGGGTCTGTAAAAGGGGAATATAGTTTTGGATATCAAACGTCATTTCAATATGTTTAGACACATCGATCAGGAAATGAATGATAGAAGGATGAAAGCTCAAAGGCAAATGATAACCAGCAACCCACAATCGATAATCTCTCTTCAGAGCAAAATGATTATTAATCAAATGAAATCGTGAAAAGGGAGGATAGACGTTACATTTATCTTGTATCAGGCTACAGTCTATTGATTAAGGCAGGAATGTATAAAGTTTTTAAGGAAAACTTGAAAAGAACACTGTTTCTGTCAAAATTCAAATCTCTGGTGTCACTTCTTTGACGGTAATTTAAGGAGAGCGATTTTATAATTTTATAAAAATTGTGAGGTTCTGTTTTATGGTAAAATTATAGATTCAATAAATTAAGCACTGACAGCTAGAATGTTGTGCTAACTGAAGAATCATCCTCAAGATGATGTCGTTTTATCTTTTCCACAAGTGTTGTTCTGTTCAACTGGAGCAGCTTTGCTGCCTTGTTTTTTACCCAGTTCGTTTTTTCAAGTGATTGTACAATAAGGGCCTTTTCAAATTCAGTTACGGCTGTATTTAGACATATCCCATCATCAGTTATCTCAATTTTTGCCCCGGTTATGCTCCTGTGATCCCTTATTACCCTCTCAGGCAAATCCTTTGGGCCTATTTCCCCTTCTCCGTACACAACAACAAGCCTTTCTACAACATTTCGCAGCTCTCTTACATTGCCGGGCCAGGAGTAATGATGCATTATATCCATAGCCTCTGATTCTATCCCCTGTAAATTCCTGCTGTTTTTTTCATTGAAAACCCTCAGGAAGTGAGAAATAAGAAGAGGGATGTCGGACTTACGTTCTCTTAAAGGAGGAAGGGCCAAAGGGACTACATAGAGTCGATAAAAAAGGTCTTCCCTGAAAGTACCCTTCCGAACCTCTTCTTCCAGGTCACGATGAGTAGCGGCAATAATTCTGACATCACTTTTAACAGTCCTGTTTCCTCCGACGGGCTCAAACTCTCTTTCTTCGAGGACCCTTAATACCTTCACCTGGAGATCATGGCTCATGTCTCCTATTTCATCCAGAAATATCGTGCCGCCGTTAGCCCTCTCAAATTTCCCTGCCTTGGATGAAGTCGCCCCCGTAAAAGCTCCCTTAACATGTCCAAACAACTCACTTTCCAGTAAATTTTCGGGAATAGCGCCACAGTTAATCTGGACAAAGGGCTTGTCCCTTCTATTTGAGTTCTGATGAACTGCCTTTGCTAAAAGTCCTTTTCCCGTACCAGTCTCGCCATAAATAAGTATTGTGCTGTCAGTGTCACCCACTTTCTCAATCAGCCTGAACAGATCACGCATACAATCGCTATGGCCGATAATATCGTTCAACCCGTTTTGCACGTCTGAGCTCATGCAACCCAAAGAATCATCCGGACATGAATCGTGATTCTCAAATTTACTATTGTCAAAAGCTGCATTAAACAAAATGGCACTCCCTCAATAAAACAAACTTTTAACAATATAATTAATAAATATGGGTCTTACTTGTGATATAATCACTGCGCTGTATTCGGCTTTTTGATTAAAATGTTCCAACATAAACTGACCGGTTTTGGAATAGCATCCAGGAATAATCTTTTAATTAAAATAATATAGCCGCATTACCTTTAGGGCAACCCGGCTATCTTGAGCTTAAGACCCGTGGCTTTCCGTCCCTATCTCTCAATAGGTTTGGCTTTTCTGGCTGTAATTTTCCGAGTTTTCTCAATCACTATTTTTAAGAATAAGCTATGAAGATCCAATAAAAGTTACATTTTGACAAATGCAAAGCACATGCCATTAAAAAATAAATATACTCAATAAGGCCATTTGCCTTGTTATGTCCAACGGTTACTGATCTACAAAAAAAATATTTCCAAAGCCAATTAAATAATTACCGTCTATTTATTTGCAATTTGCAAATCGAGAAAAAACATTTTTTGGAAAAGAGGCGTCTTTAACAGAATTGACTAAATACATTTAACAGACCGTTATAATTACCTAATCTAAAAGAAGAAGCTTGACGCCAATGATTGGTTTATGAATTGTGTTTTTGAAACTTGAGATAATTAAGAATTGCAAATTGCAAATGGATTCTGCATCACTAATGATAAATGGAAGCCCATACTGTAAAAAAAGCTATATAAAATTGTATCCTAACAACATCAGAGGTCTGGTTTTTTTATATTTAAATCGGGAATCATATACTTCTTTATCTTTCTATAAAGTGTACTCACATCTATTTCCAGCATCTTAGCTGCTATTGCCTTATCACCTCCGGCTTTGCTTAATGCATTTTTTATCAGGATGGTTTCATTTTCTTTCAAACTGTAAGAAATCTTATCCGGATTTGACAAATCCGCAGATTTTTTGATTTCAAATGGGAGATCGGAAACTTTTATTATATCATCCGTACCAAGTGCAAAGGCCCTTTCAATGGCATTCTCCAGTTCTCTCACATTTCCGGGCCAATGATAGTTTAATAGAGCACTCATCGCCTCTGATGAAACGCTTTTGACTGATCTTTGTCCTTTTTTGTTAAACTTATCCATAAAATATTTGACAAGTAGCGGTATGTCCCCCTGGCGCCCGTTCAACACCGGCATCTTTATTGAAACCACATTAAGACGGTAGAAAAGGTCTTTCCTGAGTGCGCCAGTCTCCACCGCTTTATTTATATCCTTGTTTGTTGCGGCTATTACCCTGACATCTACATCCAATTCCTTAATATCTCCAACAGGCCTTATCTTTTTTTCCTGAAGAGCCCTAAGCATTTTTACTTGCAGGAAAGGATTTATCTCAGCAATCTCATCAAGAAACAGGGTACCTCCCTCAGCTGCCTTAAACAGTCCAACCTTGTCCTTGTAGGCCCCTGTAAATGCCCCCTTAACATGACCAAAAAGCTCACTCTCAAGAAGTCCGTCTACAATAGCACCGCAGTTTATTGAGATAAAAGGCTTATTACTGCGATCACTATTCCTGTGAATAACCTTGGCCAGAATTTCTTTCCCTGTTCCACTTTCTCCCTGTATCAAGACTGTCGGACTATTACCGCTTATTCGGTCGATTACCTCATAGATTTCCTGCATCTCAGGGCTTACGCCTATGAGCTCATCATATCTGTATCTCTCTTTTAATCTGCTTTTAAGTAATATATTCTCCTTCTGGAGATTCTTTTTTTCAATAATTTTGTCGATCAGGATTTTCAGGCGTTCCAGCTTAAATGGCTTTTGAAGATAGTCATAACTGCCGAGCTTCATTGCTTCGATAGCTGATTCTATAGTTGCATATCCCGTTACAATGATAACCTCAATATCAGGATTGATATCCCTTATAGCAGTAAGAAGCTCCAGTCCGCCCAATTTTGGCATTTTGAGATCAGCAAATACAACATCGAACTGCTTCTCCTTAATCATTTCAAGGGCTTTAAGTCCATTGTCAACAACAGTCACCAGATAATCCTGACGTGCCAGATATTCTTCCACAACAGACAGAATCCTTTTGTCATCATCAACAAACAAAACTTCAAAATGCTGAGGGTATACGTTTTTCACCACTTTCATTATGTCCGCCATATACTATTTAAAATACCTGTTGCCAGGTTACAGTAAAATATTATATGAATATAGAGCATTACATCAATATCTCAGTCTCTGGCTTTATTATTATCGGATCAAACTATAGAGAAAAATTTTGATTTCATCAAGAAGAGATTTTTCTTCTAGAAATTCATGCTTAGGATTTCACTTGAAATCATTCAACAAAATCAGGTTCTTTTATACAAGTCTAAAGATTTTATGCAGATTCTGGATTTCAAACCACGCAATGGATATTTCAGGGCTGGGAAGGCCCGACTTGGTCAGAATTGAAGATAGACTGAAAAACTTTATTGCAACCCTGCATCATTTACTGGTATTAATGAGGATGAGAGACCCTATTCACTATCAATCACATAAACCTGCTAATAAAAAACTTAAGGTATTACTGCTCAAAATGCACGATACCATGGTCTGCTAATATCAGAAAAAAAGAGTATCCTCGTGAATAAGGCAAAAGATATAGAGAAAAGGCTCATAGAAGAAAAACACAAGCTGGTGGAAGCTATTGCCGGGGGAATGGCCCATGAATTCAACAATATCCTTACGGCTATTTCGGGCAATGTCAGCCTTGCAAAAATGTATTTAATAAAAGATACTGAAAAGGCCCTTGAGAAATTGAATCAGGCGGAAATTGCATCTCGTCGTGCAAAAGACTTGACACGCCAGCTTTTCATCTTTTCAAAAAAAGGCATGCCTATGAAAAGCACAGCCTCTATCTCTGAACTTATTCACAATTCAGTGGATCTTGCCTTTAAAGATTCAAATGTCAGATGCGAAATATCCATACCTGATGATCTCTTTTTGATTGAAGCCGATCAAGGCCAGATAGTGCAGGTTTTTAATAACCTGCTAAAGAATGCAGAAGAAGCAATGCAACAAAATGGATTAGTAATTCTGGAAGCAGAAAATATCAAAGAGGGCTCAGAAAACCAGCTTACTTTGACAAATGGCAGATATGTAAAGATAACAATAAAAGACAATGGAACCGGCATTAAAGATGAAGACCTGCCAAGGATATTTGATCCATATTTTTCAACAAAACCAAAAGCAAAAGGGCTGGGTCTGGCAATTGTATATTCTATTATAAGGAATCATGGCGGCTACATTGACCTCACATCAGAATTGAATGTGGGGACGGCCTTTCATGTGTATCTTCCTGTCTCCGGAAAAGTCGAATAGAAATGCTTAAAAAGCGGATTTAGCCTCCTGAATACTATTATCAAACGGGATATCGACTGTTTCTGCAAACCCCTTCAACCCCTCTTTCGCACTCGGTGAACCAACTATACGAAGTTTAATACCGGATTTATGACAATTGTTGACTATATTTATAATTAATTTTACCAAAGAAACATTTATCGCAGGGACTTTGCTTATATCTAAGATAGCTTTGTTTATTCCGCCGCTCTTCATTTCCTGAATTTTCGGCTGCAGTATTCCTTCCAGCTCAACATTAACAGTCCTGCTGACATTATCAGGAAGCGCAAGGATCTGAACATCTCCATCAACGAAAAAATATTTCCCCGACACATCCTCCTTTGGCTTTTCTTCCGTTTTTGGAACAAGGTTTACAACGCTCATTGCTCTCTCTATCAGTTGCTCACCCTTGAAAGGTTTTACTATGTAGTCCTTGACACCCATTTTAACTATACGCATAACGTTGTCTTTGCCTGATTCAGCCGTCAGCATGATTACGGGAATATCTTTCAGATCAGGTTGTTCTCTTAATTTGCCAAGCATCTCAATACCATTCATAACAGGCATCGTAATATCGAGAACAATGAGATCCGGCTTAATTTTAGCCGCTACAGACAATCCCTCAACCCCATTCTCAGCTTCAATAACTTCACAGTCATAGGGGTTAAAGGCCTTTTTTACTATCATGCGAATTGTTTTGCTGTCATCAACTGCAAGAACATTTAAAGACATGTTTATCCTCCAGAGTCAAATTATGTATTAACCGCCTTTTTAATGAATACCTCAACAATACCGGCATGCTCCTTATTGCCGAAGACATAACGTTCACACCTTGCCCAGTTCATTGATTCAATGTGAAAATCGCTTCCACTTGTTATTGAAGGAATAGAAAGCTCGCAAGGCAAACCAGAGTCACAGAACCTTGACTTAAGGCTTCCTCCAACAATATTGCTTACTTCACCAATGACGTCATGTATTTCTTCCTCACTTTCAATTTCCCCGGCTTCCATACCAAGCATGGCTGCAGTGATAAAAACTGCAAATCCATGAGGCACATAAATGCATATGCTCCCAAGGAGCTCTCCGGCAAAGCTGACTGACCCCACAATCTTATTTCCCTTTACAGTTGTCTGGGGTTTAGCATCAGCAACCATGACCTTCATGGAAAGCATCTTTTCGAACATCTCACTTAGTGCATTGCTCACAAAACTTTTTAGATCAAGAGAATTGATTTCAGCCATAGTCCCTTTCCTAGCCTTCTCAATTAATAAATTATCACTTAATTTGATATAAACCTCCAAGATGAGGGAATGCTGATTCTGTAAAAAAGATAAACGCTCAGACCTCGCCCAGTTCATGGATTCAATTTTAAAGTCCCTTCCGTCGGTAATGGAAGGAATGGAAATCTCGCATGTAAAACCTGAGTCGCACAGGCGTGATTTAAGGCCCCCTCCAATCATATTACTCATTTCAGCAATAACGTCGTTAATTTGCTCCTCACCTTCAATTTCATCATATTCCATTTCAAGCATGGCTGCCGTCAATACGCGGGCGAAATCATTACTGAGTCGCAGGCTTACATTTCCCATAAGGCTGCCGGCAAAGCTGACTGACCCCACAACAGCACCGCTGGAGAAATCAGCCACAGGTGCTTTTTCAGATGGCTCCACTTTCATGGAAAGCATGGTGTCAAAAACTTCATTTACAGAGCTTAAAACAAAACTCTTTATATCCAGATCATTTATTCCAGCCACTGGAATGCACCTCATCCCTGAAAATCATTTATCCGCTCTCTCAGTAACAGACTTATGCCTGAATTTCAAGCAACTTATATGGGATAATAACAATTAGCACCCACAAAAGCAATTTCAAAAAAGACTTAAAACTGCTAATCATCCAGTCTCCCGTTTAAAAGGCAAAGTAACAATAAATACAGTCCCTTTATTGACCCCGCTTTTCACATCAATATTGCCTCCATGCTCCTTTATGATACCATAACTGATGGATAAGCCCAGGCCGGTTCTATCTCCCGTATCTTTTGTACTGAAAAAAGGCTCAAAAATCTTGTTGATATTATCTTCTGAAATTCCGCATCCGTTATCCTCAACTGTTATTTCTATAAAATTACTACCTTTGGACTTATCATGACTGCCGGGTGCAATACGAGTTGAGATCCTTATTGTTCCACCTTCTCTTAAACTGTCTTTAGAATTAGATAAAAGATTAAAGAATGCCCTTGACAGATTTTCGGCATTCCCCATAACAACAGGCAAATCATTACTAAAATCCATGATAATTTCTATTCTGTTTGCCCTTGCCTCATGTTCTATCACGGACAGGGCATTAAGAATGATATCATTTATATTGACCTCTACCATGGTTTCATTCGGATATTGTGAAAACTGCAAAAGGCCTTTCACTATGCGTGATATCCGTTCTGATTGTCCCCTCATGATATTAAGATATTTCATTATTCCGGGATCCAGATTTTTATCCATCAACATAAACTGGATATAGCTTGATATAATATTTAAAGGGTTCAATATTTCATGAGATGCACCAGCAGTCAATCGACCGATAGAAGCCAGCTTTTCCGCCTCAATTATTTGATCCTGCGCTTCCTGCAGTGAATCATGCTCTTTTCTCAGATTTTCATACAAGAGTGTATTCTCCATAACAAGAGAACACTGTTTGGCTAATAATGTTAAAAGTTTTATATTTTCTCTGGTTATGGATTCCTCTTCAATTGATGTCAGTAATAGAACTACGCCCAGCGTTCTCTTCATTGTTGAAAGAGGCAGCATTATAATTGTTTTTTCGTCCCTGAAAACAAGGGAAGGCAGGATTGACGGTTGTCTTCTGTTTATTACCCAGGAAAACATGTCACATTCTATCTGAAGCCGTATCTCATCCCTGCAAATTGACTCTTTTTCCCCGGGTGATACATTGTTAAGGACAAATTCGTATGAGTCTTCATCAACCAGAAACAACGCACATGCCTCAATACTGATTAGACTCCGTATATCTTCCAGAAGGACGCTCCATATCTGCTCAATATTGGAAGGGATATCTATCCTGTCCTGAAATTGTATCAATTGCTCCATTTTATCGATAAATTCCAGTATGGCCTGATAGCCGCTCTGCAAAACAGCCATCCTTTCATCGCTGGTTTTATCTTTCTTTTTTCTTTCGGGCATATTCAGTTAATACCATATTAAAAAGGATCAGGGCCTGACTAACCCGGTCACCTTCCCTCTTATGCCTTTTCCACAACTCCAGGCATATTCGGAAGGCGGGGATTGAAGTATTTCGAGGACTAAAATTCGAGCCTGTTGACAAATCCCGCTCATCGGGGACGCAGAGATTGCGAAACAGGGGACCCGCCCTAAGGGTGGGGACTGAGTCACCCGAAGGGTGCGAAGAAAATTGGCCATTTATGGACTGTCACTGTTTATAAACCAGACCTGCTTACAAACTGCCTCACATCTTCAAATTCTGCATCTATTTCATCAATTATCGGCTCAATATCTTCTGTTTTTAGATTCAATATATTCCATGCATACATATCCAGTGGGGGGACCTTGTTGTCTCCACCGGACCCGATATTAAGTGCACGGCACAGTATGTCAGCCAAATGCACAATTGAGGCCTCCTGCGAAAACCTCTCAGCTGATCCAGGTTCATGGTGGTTTGCAATAGTGCTGACAAGTTTTGGAGGCAAATTCCATCTTTCCGCAAGCAATTCACCGATAAATGTATGATTGTACCCTAAAACATCATCTTCCGCGACAACCATCAGTACCTTTTCATTTTCAACCAGGGCATCTACCTTTGCAAAATCTTCGGGCAAAAAAATCATTTCAACTATCTTTCCAATATCATGCAGCAGTCCTGATACAAACAATTCTTCAATTTGCTCATATCGCAGGCGCCTCCCGATAATCTTTGCACCTATTGCGCAGCCCAGTGAATGATCCCAGAATTTTTCCAGCCTGAATTTGTACTTCCTGCTCCTGTCTGAGAACAAGTCAAATATTGAAGTTGTCAGCAGAAGGCTTCTTATTGCATCAAAGCCCAATAATACTACCGCTCCGCCAACTGTTGATATTTTTTGAGGGAATCCGTAAAAGGAAGAATTAACCAGCTTTAAAAGCCTTGCAGTCAATACCTGATCATCAGAAATAATATTTGAAAGGTCCTTTGCCGAAGACCTTGGATTATTGACAAGCTCGGTTATCCTAAGGACGGTTCTGGGCAGGGTAGGAAGATCATCAACTCTCCTTATAATCCTTTCTAAATCAGGCAGGGCCTTTTTTTCTTGCATCAGAAAGCAGTCTCTTTTCTAAATGTTTGCGTGACAATCTCATAATCTCCACCATAACCTGATTGTCCATAACCTCTGAGAATTTTTCTTCCATTTGCTTTTCAATTATATCATCCAGTTGATTTTCAGGTTCTGAATCCTTTTTTTCTTCATCTTCTTCGCCACCTTCGACCCAGACTTCAGTAACTCCCCATGATCGCATTATCCATATATTTTTCTCTGAAAGTTCCACTCCACTGTTCAGCAGCAGGACACCCTGCAGATTCTGAACGGGCTTTGCAGTAACCATTCCCGGAGCTAAGTCTTTCAACCTAAGAGATTTCATCAATGCCTCTTATCTCATGCGAATCCTGCCATTTATTCAGTTCCTGCAATAGAATATCAATCTCTATCGGTTTTTCCATAAAAAAATCAGCTCCTGAATCGAATGCTTTTTTTTTGTATGGGGATCGCCGAATGCGGAAAGGATAAAAACGCCTGTACCGTTGTCGATCTCCTTTATTATACTTAGAGCATCAATGCCGTTAATACCCGGCATTTTTATATCCATAAGTACAACATCCGCCCTGTCTGTCTTGAATTGAAAAACAGCCTCATCTCCACTCAAAGCTGTAGAGACATTATGACCATGGAGTGACAAAAACTCTTCCAGGAATTCACAGACAGGCAATTCATCATCAACAACCAGGATTTTCATAGATTATATCTCCCAAAATGCTAATTCCGTAACAGTTTAGCTTTTTAAATAAATTGACAGGATTTACAGGAAATTCAGGATTAAAACCATCTAAACATATCCTGTTAATCGATATTTAAATCCTTTACTGTGCGTTTGAAACAGACAGGATCTTGTATATCCTGTTATCCTGTCGGAATCTTTGCAAAAGCCTAAACAATTACCTGATTCCTGATATTAATCATGTAAACTGCTGCCGGCTAAAGTCGATAGCTTGAGCCACAAAGGCATATAGTGACATTTTTCCTATTACCTTTGCCCCTTTGCCCCTGACCACAATACAATATCAAAAGACCATTTAGCAATCTAAAGATTCACTAATATTGTTTATTTGAAGATTTTCAACAAAATCCATACCACCAGTGAACTACCCCTCAGCAAGCTACAGGTTTTCAGCCGTCATTCCGGCGAAGAGATGGTGCCGTAGTTTTTTGTCATTTCGAAGCGAAGCGAGAAATCTTTATTTCAGTAAATTTTATCAGCCTCTGACTGGATCCTCCCGAAACAAGGTTCGGGGCAGGCTTATCAAGTCCGGGATAACAAAAGGAAGCAAGCTTAGGAGATACTTGTCTGCCTATGACAGATTCACTTCGAAGAGATTAAAGTCTTTCAACCCTTATGACGATAAATAAATCAAAGGTATATAGTTGCAAAGTCACAAAGTGACACTGTTTCATCTTTCTTTGTCCCTTTGCCCCTCTATTACACATGCAAAATAAATTTTTGAACTTTTAATTAAAGTTTTTTCAAACTTATGACGATAATTCAGGCAAAGGCAAAAGAAGAAACAAAAAAACCTAACAAAACCGCCAAACCAACACATTTAATAAATTAGAAAAATAAAAGGAGGTGAGATTCAAAATCAGAAAAATCAAGCAGTAACGGCAAAGGAATTTACAGTTTCGCAACTTACACATGCAAGATTCAGTAAATTAAGGATAAAGGAGGATTAACCTATGGCGTTAGTAATTAACCACAATATGATGGCGATGACCGCTGCCAGAAACCTGGGAGTAATCTACAATCGCCTGGCAGTATCCACACAACGGCTTTCGTCCGGTCTGCGGATAAACTCAGCAGCGGATGATGCGGCCGGCCTTGCTGTCCGTGAGAGACAGAGAGCCGACATTGCCGTTATTAACCAGGGTGTAAGAAACGCAGGTGACGCAATCTCCATGCTTCAAACTGCGGAAGGTGCACTCCAGGTTATTGACGAAAAACTTATAAGAATGAAAGAACTGGCAGAGCAGGCTGCGACCGGAACATATACCGATGCGCAGAGACAGATCATGCAGAACGAGTATGACGAGATGGCCAAGGAGATCACTCGAATCGCAACGGCCACTGACTTCAATGGTCAGAAGCTGCTCGACGGTACTCAGTCCGGCGAAGGCATGAAGATCCACTTCGGTACTGGAAATGACTCTGCTGAAGACTACTACTACATCAGCATTGACGCAATCTCTGCTGAAGGCCTTGGCGTGGCAATAGGTGGTGCATCAGTGGCTTCATTTGGCTCACAGGCTGCTGTTACCTCTCAGGCCTCTGTTGCATCTCAGGCCTCACTTGCTTCTCAGGCTGCTGTTGCAGAATCTGTCTCAGCTGCTTCTGTTGCCTCAGTGGCTTCGATTGCATCTCAGGCATCGATTGGATCTCAGACATCGGTTGCATCACGTGCTTCTGTTGCCTCACGGGCAGCTATTGGAACCAATAATTCTGTCGCGTCCCAGGCATCGTTTGCCTCTCAGGCCTCAGTTGCTTCTCAGTCTGCTTATACAGGAAGGGCATCATTAGCCGCCCTTGCTGAAGTTGATACATCTACTGCCCGAGCGGAGAGAGCCTCAGTGGCTTCCATAGCCGAACATGCTGCATACACAACAACTCAGACATCAATAGCTTATCATGCCTCCGTTGCAGCTACCGGTGTGCTCCTGAATAACCAGCACAGGGCTCAGGAGGCACTTGCAGTCCTTGATACTGCAATTGACACTAAGGATACACTGAGGGCATCTCTTGGTGCATTGCAGAACCGTCTTGAGAACACAATAACCAACCTCGAGATCCAGGCGGAAAATACCCAGGCCGCTGAAAGCCGTATTTCCGACGTGGATGTGGCTCTTGAAATGACGGAATTCACAAGGAATAACATCCTTGTCCAGGCAGCAACCGCCATGCTTGCGCAGGCCAATGCCCTGCCGCAGTTGGCTCTATCCCTGATTGGAGGATAAACTCCAATAAGGCCTAAACAGGAAGGGGAAGCTTAAAATGCTTCCCCTTCTCTTTTGTAACCACCGGATAAACACGAGATAATCACAAGATAAAAACAATGCTTCAGCTGTTTTTTGAAAGGATAAACAGGATTGACATGACACCCTCTCATCCTGTCAACCTGTCAGTTTAACTATTTGACTTTGCGGGTTTTTTTAATTTTCATATTTCAGGATATAATTATCCAGTGCTTATCTCGTGTCCATCCCGTGGTTCAATAAACCCTTCTTCTTATCTCCAGCTTAGATAAGCCGAAATTGATCAAAAGTCCAACTTTTATCCCGCTGGCCTTCAAGTAATTAACCAATTGAGCTTCATCATTATTTGTCAAACCTGAAGTTGCCTTCAGTTCAACAATTATCTTCCCACCAACTAAAAATAAACCCTTATATGTATGCTTTAAGGGTTTATTTTTGTAAACAATCTCCAATTCCTTCTGTTCCTCGAAATCAATTCCCTTTTTCCAGAGTTCGATACAAAGCGCTTCTTCATAAACGCCTTCAAGAAATCCGCTGCCAAGTTCATTATGGACCTCAAAGGCTGAACCTATAATCTTTTCAGTGAGGTCACCATGGATTCTTTCGTTCATTTCAATCTGTATTTATCCAGTGATTATCTGTATCTTTGCTTTTTTATGTTCCACTTCTAAATTATCCGCTGTATATTTCATTATTGTGCAGACTTTCAAAAGGCTGGCTCTATTAATATCCAGTGTCTATCTCGTGTCCATCCCGTGGTTGTTAATGGACTGTCTCATCCTTTCTTTCAAATTCCTTAAACATATCCTCCCATTCCTTCAAAACAGGCACCAGCTCATATTCCAGCAGATCAGCGAGCATTACCCAGTCCTGATTTTCCTGTGCACCAATCATTTTATCAAGAAGACTCTCAAACGCTTCAAGCTTGTCATCCATTGGCAGGTTTAAAACAGTCTTAACATTCAGCAGCATTTGAAACATATCCTGATAAGAAGCCAGGAATTCCAGGTACCGCTGGTTGGCATCTCCCTCATCAGCCTTGCGAAAAAGCCCTGCTATCTCTTCTGCACTTCGGGTAAGTATTTGAAACATATCTCCTGAATTCCGAATGAAATCATCTGAAATCTCAGACTTATCCTTTGTTCCTACCTCGAGACTCTGAATACTGTCTATCATGACATCTCTTGCATCATGCGGAGTTGTCTCATTATAATTCTCACCATTTACCATAACATCCCATATAATCCTGTCATGACGATCCTGATCCAGTGCAATTTGAGATAACAAATCTTCAAGATTTCCAAATCTGCCGATCATGCCTGTTTCCTGGCCGTCTATTAATAATTTCATAATAACCTCCTTATTGATTCCCTAAGATTGGCGTTATTGTAAAATTTACGAATGCTTTGTCATTCCGATTAAAAAACAAGATTTCTCTCCCGCCTGTGGCTGGATCGAAATGACAGTTATACAAATATTCATAAGTTTGCAACAAGTCGTCACTCCGCCCAGCCAAAGGCTGATAAATTCCACCCGGAGTCCAGATGCTGCGTAACTACTTAAAAACTCTGGATTCCGTGTCGCGCTCCGCTTGCACGGAATGACGGAAAACGTTACTTTTCACTTTTTTATTAGGCCATCAGATATTCGTAATTTAGGATAATGATAAAATCATTATACTTATGAATAAATTCTCCTCATCGTCTCAATCATCGAGCTGACCCTGGACACATATGTATGGTTACTGATAACCCTCTTATATCCTTTTTCAGCTATCCGGGCTCTCTCTGTTTCATTTTTCAAAAAATACACTGCCATTTCTTCTATCTCTCCGGGATCTGAATAACATACTACTTCCTTTCCGATATCAAACAGTTCTCCCATCTGCTCCTGAAAATCTGTCAAAAGAAATCCTTTTGATGCAGGCACGTCAAATACCCGCTGATTAACAGCCCCTTTCATCTGCATGCTGGTTGCATTGAAATTAATTTTGGTCACGTTATAAAGATATGGAAGTTCAGTATAGTATGAAAGCTCTCTATGATATTTAAAAAGCTGGCTGTCGAGCAGTTCTGACCAGTATGGGTCACCAACAATCAATGGACTGAAAGGGATCAGCCTTTTCACCCTTTCAAGCCTGTAAATTCTTGTTGCCTCCCAAAGCAGTGCCGTCTCAAAATTTGCTTTATCATCAATATTCAACTTCTCAAAAGCATCATACAATTGACCGTATTTCAACCTGATAACGTCCTCTATATGCCGATGCCCGTTTTTACAAAAATCAAGTGCAATATCCCTGAAATGATTTTCAAGTCCTCCGCTTACTTCTACTTTTTTCAGCCTTTTCCTGACCTTTTCAACCATTGAATTTCCTGCAAAGGCCACATCACAGGCAAGATGAGATAAGGGATTTGTTTCACCCTGCATAGGTCTGAAACGTCTTTCATCAACCCCAAGAGGCAGATAAAAGGCATGTTCAAAACCAAGAGAATGCATGTCACCCACGCTGTTCCTGTCCCACAGGAACATTGTGCAGTAGGGAGTACTATTCTTCAGATAACGCTTTATAATCAGGTTGGGGTTGTCCACATACCAGGACGCGAGCGGCATTTCGATGCCTGTCAGAAACTGAGACAAAGCACCCTCACGGTCAATCCCAAGATGGTTGATGGTGAATATAAAATCCGGCTTGAACTCAATAATATTTTTGATAATCTCTTCAATGAAATCCTCTCGACCCAGCTCTTCCTGTTCAATCGTTATTAACCTCAATCTTACATCGAGCCTCTTCATGGCGCTTATGACTTCACCCATAAGAAAGTACTGGGTAGTCAGCAGCAGGACCCTGACTTCATCTTTAATGAACTTTGGATATCTGAGTTGATTATGGATATCAGACCTGCGGGATGCCGAAAAGCTCCTGCGTATTGAATCATAAAAACCAGGGAATGTCTGAACTGAGGGCTTATGGGACATGATTTCTATGTTCCTGAAGGAATTTTCTATCTCGACCCTGGTAATGAATTTAACTGCATCGTCAGGATCATCACCAACAAATATGTGAAGACCGTCTCTATTCAATAAATCCTTGAGATCAAAAAGCCTGAATGCTTCTTTTACAATCTCTTCATCTCTTTCAATAATCACAATAGGTTGATCTTCAGGACATTTCTTTATGAGTTCAGAGATATGATAAAAAAAGCCTGCACCCAGGACCACAACAATTGTGTCAGCATCAATGCCTATATCTCCAGTCCATTCCCGCGCCTCTGACAGCGGATCATAAGTGCTGTGAAAGTATCTTGATTTTCCATCTCCAATTTCATATCTGAAAGTAGGAACGCCTTCTCTTGATGTTATAGTAACAACCCTGCTGTTTTCGATATGCTCAAACCTATCCATATCGAGATGCGGGTATTTTTCTCTGCATACGGATATGTTTTCTATAAAATGGCTGTTAATCATAACGCTATCTCATATAAAAACGAGTGTTTTGCTTGAGGATCACTGCGTTTAAGGAGCGTTTCACTTTAGGATCGGGAGCCATGCTCCCTCAAGGTCGTCAGGCCAATCCTCAATCGTAGCGATCCTCAAAGCCCGAAGGGCTGATCCTCCTGGCCGCAAGGCCGCTCCTTAAGCATAGCGCTCCTCAAACGCAGTGCTCAATTCCCCCTACTCCTCAACGAATTAATGAGTCCATGCAGTTTACGATCAATGCTTTCCGCTTGTTTTCTGATTTCTATTGTCTGTTCTTCGCTGAACATTTTTCTGCGATTAAATATTTCACTCAAGGTCAAAACTTCAAAAAGAGAACCTTCCGAGATATACAAAAACTGAATAAATTCTTTTTTATACTGCCGGCCTTTTCCTTCTGCGATATTCTGTGCAATGCTGGATACGGCTGATTCCATCTGGCCAACAAGCCTTAAATGTTTGTTTGCAGGAAAGGATTCCATAAGACCAAAAATATAATCGGCAAAATTCACCGAAAGCTACCAAACATCAAGCTTCTCAAAAGGAAAAATAAATTTCTTATCCACCTCCATATCTCCTCAAGCGAAGCGATCCTAAAGCGAAGCGTCCCTCAAACCCCGAAGGGCTGCTCCTCCAGGCCGCAAGGCCGCTCCTCAAACGCAGTGCTCCTTCCCCGTATCTCCTCCAGCATCATCCTGGCACCGGTATTATTCTCATCAAGGCTCAGGCACTCTTCAAGCGCATGCAATGCATCTTGTTCTTTTTCAAGTCTGTGATATGAAACACCAAGCACATACCATGCAAGAGATGAAACACCATTGGAACCAATCAATGAAGAACTTATTTCCACTGCCTTTTCATATTCTCCGGCCTCGAGTTTAACCATTGCCATCCTCAACCTGCTCGCCGCGCTTATTGCTTCCCCTAATGAATCTTCAGGCCTGCTCCCTCTTCCCTCCTGCCTCTTCCCTCTATCCTCTTCTCTCTTCCCTATCCCCTCTTCCTTCTTCCTTCTTTTCTCTTCCCTATGATTTTCCGCCTCTTCCCTCTTCCCTATTCCCTCTTCCGTATATTCCATCCATATCCTCTTATAATTGAGCTCCATCTCCCTCGTAATAACCTTTGGATTGCAAATCGATGACGCCAGCAGGTTTTTCCTCATCCTTGTCTTGAGCTCTTTAATCATTTCCGGATGCCCTGCAAGCTCTATGGCTTTGGATACATATCCCTCTTCTGAAAAGGCAATAAGCTGATCAAGATCAAGGTTCTTGAGAATAGAATACCCCACCCTCTGTGCGTGACTTTCACCGACCAGAGTGATCACAGGCATATTCATCCATAATGCCTCAAGGGTGGTAACCGTGCCATTATAAGGGAAGGTATCAAGAGATATGTCTATGCTGTTGTAGAGCCTGAGATGTTCCTCTCTTGTTGCCGTGTAACCCAGGCATTTGATCTTTTCTTCAGAGACATCATACTTTGCGAACTCTCTAGCAATGTTGTCCCATATAAAGGGTGTATTTAACTGCTTTGCCTTTAAATGAAGCTCACTGTTTGGAATTGCCTTCAGTATTTTTGACCACAATTCAACGGCCTTTGCAGTTAGCTTCTGAATATTATTGAAACAGCCGAATATGATTTTTTCACCTCTATTTTCTTTGATTTCCGCCGGAACAACGTCCCCAAATCCGTTAAAACTCAGGAAACAATTCGTGAGCCTTATCAGCTTCTCAGAATATCTGTAATCATATTCCTCTCCAGATTCTGCGAAACGATCAGTGAGCCTGTAGTCAATACGGGAAAGACCGGTTGTATTAGGATACCCCAGGTAGGTTATCTGTATGGGTGCGGGCTTGTAGGCAAAAGACCTCAGCCTGTGGCCTGCCGTGTGGCCTGCAAGGTCAATCAGGATATCTATCTCATCCCCGTATATCTCTTCTGCAAGTTCCTTATCTGACAGGTGTTTTACATACTTGAAAAGGTCAGACGAATTAATCATCTCCTGGGTAAATGAATCCATATCCTTTGGGTTGAAGTTTGCATAACAATAGATTTCAAACTCATCATGATTATGGCTTTTGATTATATCCTTGATAAGATATCCAACTGAATGTGTTCGTAAATCCGGTGAAGAGTATCCTATCCTGATTTTTTTCCTCTTTCGATCTGAAAAGACCCTTCCGTGTTCAAAGGGAGTTCTTTCCTGTTCTGTCAGATTTCCACAGATTTTGTGCTGTTCCGATATCTCATCAAGGCTGAGATCAGTGATTGCACAGAACTCCATAAAGCTTCCTGCAAGGATATCCTTTCCTGCAGCGTCCATATCAGCATCACGGAATCTATCTATTATATCGCTCGCCTTTTCCCACTCACAGGTCTGGATAAATGTGTCATGAATGCTTGCAAGATCTGACTTTTTAAGGTTCTTGTATTCCAGTGCCTTTGCCGTTAACTCGCTCGCTTCTTCATAAAGGCACATTTCTTTTTGATGACCAAAAAGATTAAGCAGGCCCACAAGACTTGGCTTCAAATCAACCGATTTTTTGTAGTATTCAACTGCTTTATTACTGTCACCCCTTGCTCGAAATACATTCCCCATATTCAGATAGGCGTCACTGAATTCAGGATTGATGGATAAGGCTTTCTCATAGTAATCAAACGCCCTGTCTAACTGGTGCTCCATCTGATAGATGAGTCCAAGATTATTATAGGCCAGATAATATTCAGGATTTTTTTTAATTACAGCCTCATAATATTCTATCGCCTTTTTATTGTCCTTATTCTCCATGGATATAAAACCAAGATTAAACAAAGCGTCTGCGTGTCCGGCATCCAACGATATAGCCTTTTCGAAATATCTGGCAGCCTCATCGTATTTTTTCTGATCAAGCAATATCCATCCGATATTATACCATGCATTAGTGAAATCTGGTTTTATTGACAATGCCTTTTCATAAAACTTAATAGCCTCATCATGTTTTCCCCTTGCCGCTTCAATAAAACCAAGATTAAACCATGCATTTGCATAATCAGGAGATAATAATACTATCTTCTGGAATTGCTCATATGCATTATCATATTTCCCGTTATCTATGAATACGCCGCCAAGATTAAAATATGAATTAATAAATTGAGGATCTATCGATATAGCTTTATTGTAATAATCGATTGCTTCATCATGTTTTCCTTGGGATTTTGCAATATTCCCAAGATAATAAAGGGCATCTTTATTCCCAGAATGCGTCTTTAATATATTTTGAAAAGCCCTCTTGGCCCCACGAATATCTCCCTGCTCATATAAAAGCAAAGCAGATGAGATGGACTCCGAAACCCTTCTGGCTTTTGTCTTATTAAAGGCCTTTCTTTTTATAGCAATCCTTGACTTTTTATTGAGAGATTTCTTTTTCGACATGATTTTTCTTTCTACAATCCTTTGAGGATTCGACCTATCCGCCTCACCGCTCATAGTTCGAGCAGCCAACTCTAAACTCTACATTTCTCTTATCATATATCTGAGCAAAGCTTTTCAAACACATCTTCCATCATCTTACCATAATGACAAGCATCCAGAAATGGCGCCTTCGCCATTTCTTTTCCAATTCGTTTTCTAAAATCATCTCTCATCGCCTTTGATTTACCCAGCCTAACAGCTATATCTACATATGCAGATTCATTAGCAGCGATAAGATCATCTAGACCAATCTCTTTTAATAGTGCTGCAGCACTC
>Ga0209203_1000491_pt1 | contig 33596 bp, 26 predicted proteins | sample AD_UKC109_MetaG_FD_184423 | JGI IMG/M metagenome (GOLD analysis project Ga0209203, IMG submission 184423) | Active sludge microbial communities of municipal wastewater-treating anaerobic digesters from Hong Kong - AD_UKC109_MetaG (SPAdes)... | ecosystem: Engineered > Bioreactor > Anaerobic >... | reverse complement strand
TGAAATAGTTAACGCATAATTAATATGAAAACCCTGAGTGTTCAGGGTTTTTTTTTGAAAAGTAACAGAATATCATGTTGCATTTTGACAGTAAGATTTGCATTTTTGGTGCTGGAGGCCAAGGAAAAGAAACTTTAGAGTATATAAAAGATTGTTTACATGATATGCAATATCAAGTTAGCGATATTGTTAGATTTGTTGTGGATGATAAATATTTTGTTGAAAAAAAGTTTATGGGAATCCCTGTTATTCCACGATCTGAGTTTAACTATAATATGTTTGAAGTGGTTGTCGCAATTGGTTACTCAGCTGAAAGAAAGAATGTAGTCGATTCTCTCCCACCCGATACAAAATTCACTACAGTAATACACCCAGCAGCTTACGTTTCAAAAAATGCACAAATAGGTAAAGGAACAATTGTTTCTCCAGGAGTAGTTGTTTCGTGTGACGTAAAACTTGGTGAACATACTCAATTAAATTGGCACTCTTCAGTTGGGCATGATAGTGTGGCTGGCAATTTTTTTACAGCAGCACCTGGAGCCAGGATAGGAGGTAGGTGTAAAATTGGACAGAATGTTTTTTTTGGGTCAAACTCAACAATTAGAGAAAGGATAGAAGTTTGTGATAATGTAATTTTTGGGATGGGAACAGTAATTGTAAATGATATTACTGAACCAGGAGTTTACATTGGTTGCCCAGCAAAAATAACAACGTAATTACTTTGTGTATTCATTTATTACTTCAATAATTCTTTTTTGACCACTCCACTCTAATTCAGCGAAAAGAGGCAGGCATAGAATTCGCTTTGAAATGCTATCTGCAATTGGTGCATTTTGAGGTCTAACGTAGTTTAACTTCTCAAGCGAAGGATAAAAATATCTCCGCGGGAAAATATCTAAACTATTAAGTTTGCTTTTCACTTTTAGCAATACTTCTTCATTTTCAAATACAACCGGACAGTAAGCATAGTTGCTTGTAGTCAATGGATTTATCTGTTGAAAGTAAATGTTTTTATTAGCTTTCAATGAATTGACATACTTATTGAATACCTTTTCTCTCTCTGCAATTATGTAATCAACTTCATCTAGAACACATAGTCCCATTGCAGCTTGAAATTCATTCATTTTAGCATTTATCCCAATGTCAGATACTTCATCGTATCCAGAGATGCCAAAATTTATAAGAAGTTTTGCTCTGTCGTACAACTCTTTGCTTTTAACTATAATGGCTCCACCTTCAATAGTATGGAATACTTTTGTGGCATGAAAGCTAAAAATTGAAACATCTCCCAACGTAGCAATCGATTTATCGTTATACCTAACTCCAAATGCATGAGCAGCATCATAAATAATGGGTAAGTTGTGTTGATTCGATATTTTTTGAAGTTCTTTATGGTCACATGGATTACCAAAAACGTGAACTCCAAGTAACGCAGATGTTTTTGAATTTATAACCTTTTCTATGTTCCCAGTGAAAATATTGAAATTAAGTGGGTCAATGTCGGCAAAAATTGGTTCAATATTTTCCCAGGCCAAAGAGCTTGTTGTTGCAACAAATGAAAAAGGTGTTGTTACAACATTCCCCTTTAAGTTAAGCAGACGATATGCGATTTGCAGGGCAAGCGTTCCATTTGAAGTAAGTATTAAATATGGTACTTGAAGATATTCAGATAATCTTTTCTCAAGTTCAAGCGTTAACTCTCCATTATTTGTAAGCCATCCTGACTTAAATATTTTTTGAACGTATCCTTGATATTTTTCAAGGATTGGTAGGTATGTTTTGGTTACATTTATCATTTTATGCTTAAAACATTATTCCATAATTCCACATAATTATTTTCTGAAAAAACATTTAAAATTAGTTCTTTATTCCGTTTTGCATCATATGGGTTCATGTAAATGAACTCTTGAAATGACATATTTTGAATTCCCAGAGTATTCCAAACAGAAATATTTGTTGTTTTAAAATATGTGAAAGTTGTTGTTTCTTCCCTTATAAAGACTTTTTTCCCAAGTAAAATAACAGCTGCAATATTCCCCAATCCTTGCTGACGATTATGGTTCATTATGGCAATATCTATTTTGTTTAATAGTTCGCTGTATTCTGATATTTTAAGGAAATTTGTAAGTGGAATAAAAACAGAACCAAATAAACTTTGCCCTTCCTGAATTACTTTAGAAATGTATTCTTGATTGGGACCATATGATAGAGGGCAAATAATCTCAATATTTTCTTCCTTATATTTTTTTATCAAATCGAAAATCTCAAGATGATTATTTGATGGATCGCCTGAATTTCCTGCCAAGATATATGTTACGCCTTCCTTCTTTTGATTCAGTAATGAGGATGAAGTTTCCTCTAGTTGGTTTCTATTTATTGGTATTGGATATATAACTTGAGTATATGTTGCTCTGGTTTTGTATATTTCTTTAATAAGGTTGAAATCACCATCTAAAAAGCCTGCAATATTTTTTAGTCTGGTAATAATTATTTTTCTGCATACTTCGTAGATTCTGCTAGTGATGGATTTATTCCTTTCGTTGTAAACAGTTATATCACCACCCCAGTATATCCATACAAGTCGATTTGAAAAAAGAGAGTAAAACGACCAGAATAATAGTGAAGGGCCGTAAGGTAAATAGTGTAAATAAACCTTTTTTGCACGTAAAAAGGTTGGAATGGCAAGCAGTAGAGATAAAAAATTCGACCTTGATTCAACTTGAGTTGAAGACTTATAATTATTTCGGTTGAACTTTTTTGTACGAAATATAAATCTGTGTTGCTCAATCGGAAAATTCCTTTCAATGAGTTGGATAAAACTCACATGGTAAACATTTTCCGAAGTCATAACATGTACTAGCATGGTATTTTACTTTAGCTAAGAATTATTCTCATGTGAGTTTGAAAATGATAGAAACATTTGCTTTAGGTGCATACCATAGAATGTAACATTATACTTTTCGAGAACTGCTTTTCTTCCGTTTTCTCCCATTTCTGAACGAAGTTCAGGATTTTGTTGTAAAAGCATTACTTTCTCTGCCAAATCGTTGGCATCGTTGCTTTTAAAAACCAGTCCGCATTTTGAATTTTCAACAATTTCTATTTGTGGAATGCAATCAGAAACAATTAACGGTTTTGAGAAAAGCATGTACTGAAATATCTTGTTGGCAACTCCCGACTCGTGCTGCTCATTCTTAAATATTGGCGACAAACAAATATCAGAAACTGCTGTGAATGAAGGAAACTCGCTTATGTCTTTCCACGGAAAGTGAGTAATTTTACCACTGAGGGAAGTATCGTTTAGGTAATTTTCGAAATCAATTTTCTCGTGGCCATCAACGGGGCCAATTAGTAGCAGATGGATGTTTGGAATTTTATCTCCCAACAATTTTATCGCCTCGAAACACGTGAAGATTCCTCTCCGTTTGCTAATCCCTCCAAAGTAGAACAGTAAAAACTTGTCGTTCTTTTCAAAAATTTCAGGATTTATTGGGAACGAAAGCATCTGGTCTACATCTGGCACATTCGGGTAAACTGTAATGTTTTCAGCGTGCAAAATTGGATATCTCTTCAATAAATCGTTTTTAAACGCATTGCTTAGCACAATAATTTTGCTTGCATAGCCAAGGTACTTTTTCTCTTTTTTTTTCCATGCTTTTGGCCGACTAACAAGTCGGTTGAAGAAACGCGACGACCAGCGGTAAGTTAGGATTGCTGCCGGATAATTCTCGTGCAAATCGAGTACAAAAGGAATTTTTCGCTTTCCTCCCAAGTATGCAATTTTCGACATGTACAGATCGTGCGCGTGTATAAAATCGGGATTGACTTTTTTTACAAACCATTTTACTTTGCTAATCCAAAGCCACTCGTAGAATGGTATCGTGTTCATAACCCCGAAAAGCTTATTCTTTAGATTTTTGTTGAGGTTGAACCTGTAAACGGTAATCCCGTCAATTTCTTCAAAACTTAGTTGATCCCCATAATTAGGACAAAGAACAAAGATTTTAAATCCGGCTTTGTGGAGATGTTTGGTCTCGTTTAAAACCCTGATATCTATCGAGTATTCGTTATCGAGAATAACACCTATCCTGTTTTTTTTGTCCATTGCTGTTGCCAATGTTATTCGTTATACTCCGAAATTTGCTCGTCAATTTCCTTGGATGCCGATGGTGAAAAAGTGTTCTTAATATTCAGGATAAAAGATTTAATCGTTTCAATCTCATTCTTCTCAAAAATCCTGAAAACAAAAAGTAGAACCGGGAAAAGAATAAGCAGGATTGATTTAACAATTACTCTTAATCCCAGTGAATATGAGTTGAAGAAATACCCTGAAATTACCAGAACCAAACCAACAATTATAATGACAATTACCTTGTCGAGCCGGTAGGGAATAAAGTAGTGTTTCTGGGCGAAAGCGAAAATTACGATGAAATAAACGATTTGGGAGATTAGCGATGAGCAGGCTGCGCCGATTGCTCCAAAGTATGGAATTAGCAGAACGTTTAGTGCAAGGTTTAGCGCTGCAATTGCCGATAGTACAACTCCAATAATTTTTGTCTTCTTTGTAATTTGCAACCCAATTGATGAAGAATCTTTAAGCATAGCGAATACAATTCCGAGGCTGAGTATCGGGATAACTTTGTACGCATCCCAGTAAACTAAACCTTTGGAAAATATTTTGGTTACCTCCATCCCAAATAGCGAAAGAAAAATTGAAACGTACACAACCACAACTGTGAACCAAACCATAATTCTGGGGTAAATCGATTTGTGCTCGGGGTTGTTCATCAGCTTAAAGTAGGTGGGAGTGAGCGCAATTTGTATTGAGTTTACAACGAGAATTTTTGTGGTATTTGCAATTTTATACCCCAGAGTGTAAAGTCCAAGATTTAGAACTGTTGATCGAAAATTCAGTACATACCTGTCGAATTGCGCCAGCAAAACCCCTGAAATGGAAGCCAGCGCCAGCGGCAAGCTGAAACGAAGCATCTCCTTCACAACAGGAATGGTAAATTTTGCTTCAACTCTTTTTAGAATGTACGGAATTGTAATGGCAATAAAAACGATATTACCAAGCAGCATGGCTTCGTAAATTCCTGCCAACCCATGATGGGCGTATTTTAGAAGGTAAATTGTGGCAAAAAGTGTTGTAACCAGCCGAACCAAGTTTGTTACGATGTAGTGCGTTGGTTTCTCCTCAATCCTCATTTGCGAGAGCGTAAGGTCGATTAGAAGTTGGAGAGCCGCTGCCAAGAACATCAACGAAAGCGGGAAGGAGTATGTTCCCTTGTCGAAAAGAAGAAATGAAAGCGTTTTTGAAAAAACGAAACCAGAGGCAGAAAGTAACACTCCGATTGCAATTAAAATTGCGAAGCATGAAAACAGGATGCTTTTCCTTCGGGGAATGAATTCTTTGTCCCAGTACCAACGAATATATGCACTGTAAAGCGAAAGGCTAAAAAGAGAGATTACAATTAGGGATGTAGATTCGAGAATTCCTAAAGTTGCGAATTCATCAACCGTAAGGATTTTCGGGTCGGTGTATAACCTAAGAAGAATTAGCCCAATAAGTTTTACGGAAACATTTCCGAAACCGTAGATAAGAACTCCCTTAAGAAGATTTTTTACCTGATTTTGCATCCTCAATTATAGTTGGTCTATTCTCCCTCGGGCTTTATTGCATTCCAGCCTTGGGCTGTGAGGTTAATTTCGTTCCCGTCAGGAGTTACCATTGCTGCACCCGATTCAGGATTGGTTATATGCCCAATAATTGAAACGCCCATATCCTCAACCTTTTGATGTTCCGATAGGGGAACGGTAAACAGCAGCTCGTAATCCTCGCCTCCGTTGAGGGCAGCAATTAGCGGATCGATTTTTATCTCCTCCGATAGCCGGAATGTTTCCTGATCAATGGGGATTTTTTCGAGGTATATTCTACATCCTACGCTGGAATTTTTACAAATGTGAAGCAGCTCGCTTGAGAGTCCATCGGAAATGTCAATCATCGAGGTGGGTTTTACTCCCGCTTTTTTTATTGCTTCAATGGCATCGTTGCGCACTTCGGGTTTTAGGAATCGTCCAATGAGGTAATCGAAACCCTTCAGCTCGGGTTGTGCGTTGGGGTTTGCCAAAAAAACCTGCTTTTCCCTTTCAAGAAGCTGCAGCCCCATGTACGCAGCGCCCAAATTTCCGGTAACGCAAATTAAATCGGTTTCCTTTGCCCCGCTTCGGTAGCAAAGGTTATTTTTATCGGCAATTCCAATCGCGGTAACGCTAATCGTTAGGCCGGTCATCGATGCGGAAGTGTCGCCACCTACCATGTCAACCCCGTAACGTTCGCAAGCGAGTTTAACGCCTGCGTAGAATTCCTCCAAATCCTCAAGACAGAATTTTTTTGAAACGCCAATGGAAATGGTAACCTGCGTTGGAGTTGCGTTCATGGCGTAAATATCGCTCAGGTTCACAACCACCGATTTATATCCCAGGTGCTTTAGGGGATTGTATGTTAAATCGAAATGAATTCCTTCGAGCAGCAGGTCGGTTGATACAACAACCTGTTTTTTTTCGGGATCTATTACCGCGGCATCATCGCCAACGCCAACCAGCGTGCTGGGATTTTTTGGTGTGAAATCTTTTGTGATATGATCAATTAGCCGAAATTCTCCGAGTTCGTGAAGTTCTGTTCTGCTTGTACTGCCGTCCATTTGGTCTAATTATATTATATTTTACAAAGATAGTTGTTAATCTGTTAACTTTGATGATCAAAAGCGGTAAAGAAACCATCCAAAAATTTTGTTAAAAATGGAAGAATTCAAATACAAGTTAAAGCCAGAGGAAATTAAGGAATTGATTCCATCAATGGGCTACTGCTACGCTTCCGACATGGTTACGGTTGACGGCTACAAAGTTGGTTTTATGCATCGTGAAGCCCGTGAGGAGGAGGGCGATAGCGGATGGCGATTCTACTCAGGTTTTGAAACTGAGGAGTACGTAGACGATGAACACAACATAATGATGTTCGATGTGAACTACATCGCAAACCTCGATCCGGCAATAATTCCTTACCTAAAATTACGAACAGGTGCCGAACTCGAAAGGGTTGAGGGAACCGATAAGTTTGAAAGGATTTGATTTTTTCAATTCCTGAGGTTAAAAACAATCAGGCTTACCTTTTCGTTTGGTAAGCCTGATTTGCTTGTGTAACTAATTTTAGTTTCCGCATTCTCTGAAAGCCATGAACGGGTAGCGATAATCTGTTGGCGGGTTAAGGTTCTCCTTAATAGTTCGTGGGCTTGTCCAGCGAAGCAGGTTCAGGTGACTTCCCGATTTGTCGTTAGTTCCCGATGCCCGCGAACCGCCAAAGGGCTGCTGGCCAACAACTGCTCCTGTTGGCTTATCATTGATGTAGAAGTTGCCAGCGGCGTACTTCAGCTTCTCCATTGCCAAATCAATTATTTTTCTGTCGGTTGCAAAAATGGAACCCGTAAGCGCGTAGGGCGAGGTTGAGTCAACCAGCTCGAGGGTTTCCTCGAATTGTTTGTCAGGGTAAATGTAAACGGTAAGCACTGGTCCAAAAATTTCCTCCTCTAGGGTAATGAAATGAGGATCGGAAGTTAGGATAACCGTGGGCTCAATGAAGTAGCCATGCGATTTGTCGCCATTACCTCCAAACACTATCTCTGCCTTGTCCGATTTCTTGGCCTTCTCGATGTACGACATAATATTATCGAACGAAGCTTCATCGATTACGGCGTTCATAAAGTTGGTAAAATCCATAATGTCGCCCTGCCTGATGGTTTCCAAATCGGCAACCATTTTTTCTTTTACCATTGGCCATTTCGATTCTGGAATGTATGCCCTTGAGGCAGCCGAGCATTTTTGTCCCTGGTACTCGAAAGCTCCGCGAACCATTGCGGTGGAAACCTGCTCAGCCTGAGCAGTGGGGTGCATTACAATAAAATCTTTTCCGCCGGTTTCTCCCACAAGTTTTGGGTAGGAGCGATACTTCTCAAGGTTGCTGCCAACCTGTTTCCAGAAATGGTTAAAAGTTGACGTTGAGCCAGTGAAGTGAATTCCCGCCAGCATTGGGTGTGCAAAAACTTCCTTGCCAATAACCGAACCCTTGCCCGGTACAAAGTTTATCACGCCATCGGGAACACCCGCTTCCTTGTAAATTTTCATAAGAATGTAGTTTGAAAGCAGCGAGGTGGTTGCAGGTTTCCAAACAACAACGTTACCCATAAGTACTGGAGCCATATTCAGGTTCGATGCGATGGCGGTGAAGTTGAACGGCGAAACAGAGAATACGAAGCCCTCAAGCGGACGGTACTCGCTCCTGTTTAAAGTTGCCCCTTCCGACATTGGTTGTCCGTTGTATATCTGACTTACGTAGTGCGCGTTAAAACGCAAAAAGTCGATGGTTTCGCAGGCAGCATCAATCTCGGCCTGGTAAGCGTTTTTTCCTTGCCCAAGCATGGTGGCTGCATTTAGCAGTGCGCGGTATTTGGTTGAAATTAGTTCTGCAATTTTAAGCGTTACGCTAACCCTGTCAATCCAGGTGGTTTGCTCCCATTCCTCTCTTGCAGCTAGCGCTGCATCAATGGCCATTTGCACTTCCTTCTCGCCTGCCATATGGTAGTTTGCCAGCACGTGGCCATGGTTATGTGGCATAACAACCTTGCCTAAATTATTGGTTTTAACTTCCTTCCCTCCAATAATTAGAGGAATTTCAGTAACGGTTCCCGAAAGGTTTTTCAGCTCCTTTTCAAGCGCCAATCTTTCAGGCGAACATGGCTCGTAGCTTAGAACGGGTTCGTTTGCAGGTCGTTCAAATTGAAATATTGCGTTGTTCATAGTAAATTTATTTTATGAAGTTTTTCAGTTATTTAGATTTATTCTAAACAACATAATCCATTGCAAAATGTTTAACCCTTTTTAGGGGTAGAATTTTTAAAATACTTGATATTTGTAAACAGTTGTCAATAATCTTGTAAATTGCCAGTTATGGATAGAGCAAAGGCGGGTTACACACAGGGAATAGTTTCAATACTTGTAAATGCTGGGCTGTTTGCCTTGAAGATGTGGGCTGGAATAGTTTCGGGTTCCATTGCGCTAACAGCCGATGCGTGGCATACATTGTCCGATTCCATTAGCTCCATCGTTGTGGTAGTTGCCGTGAAGCTTTCATCAAGGAAACCCGATAAAGAGCACCCTTTTGGGCATGGAAGGTGGGAGCAAATTGCGGCCCTGTTCATTGGTTTCCTTCTGGCTGTAATTGCCTACGATTTTCTGCGCGATTCAGTTGCACTTTTTAGGAATAAGGAAACTGCAAACTTTGGATTACTCGCAATTATCGTTACCGTTGTTTCGGTGCTTGTGAAGGAGGGACTGGCGCAGTATGCTTTCTTCATTGCCCGAAAAACTGGTAACGTAAGTATAAAGGCCGATGGCTGGCATCACCGTACTGATGCGCTTTCGTCGCTGGTTGTGCTTGTTGGGATTCTGTTTGCAAAAAAATTCTGGTGGATCGACAGCGTTCTAGGGGCAGTTATAGCACTTATGCTTTTCTACGCAACCTACGAAATTGTGAAGGAGGCAATTGGCAAACTTCTTGGGGAAAAACCATCGGAAGAGCTGATTGCAAAACTTCTGGAAACCATCCATTCCGTTTACGATGGCGACCTTAAACCTCACCATTTCCACATTCATAACTATGTTGCCCATCAGGAGTTAACTTTCCATATTAAGCTGGAAAATAGTTTAAGTTTGATGGCTGCTCATAAAGTTGCAACCGATATTGAGAACAAAATTTACGAAGCCTTCGGAATTATTGCAACCGTTCACATTGAACCGCTCGACTACAAGCATAATTCCGATTAGCTTAGAAAAGTAAAAGTTAGCTGATTAATTTTTTCAAAATAACATTTTGTAACTTTGTAAGTGATGTGTTTTCTGTAAATACTTACATTGTGCTATTCTCCTATTCGATTTAATATTGAAAAAATGAAAAATGCTCTTCTACTAATCCTTGCCACAATTTTTGTACCGGTAGCAATATCTCAAACTCCAAATCAGAAAATTTCAATTGACGTTTCGGGAGCCGAAGCATTAATAAATGTTTTTGATGCAATGCAGCACGGCGAATCATCCCAGCAGATTGATGTTTTGCTTGATAAGGCACTTGCTCTGAATCCATATTTAGTTAGCGCGGAACGATTTACTGCAAAAGATCAAAATTCGCCGGTTACTCTTGAAGAGTACAGGAATTATATCAAAAGTTTAAGCACCGATTCGGTTGACGATCGGGGAAATCGTCGGCTAGCATTTCTGAAACCACGTTACATCGATGCGTATCAAAATTTATCGGTTTATAAAAACCTTATCGAACAGGTAAAATCTTTGTCGAAAGAGGATATAGATAACATGCTAAAGCAAGCAACCGATTGGTTGCCAAACGATGTAAAAGTTAATGCCGAACTTCTAGTAATGTTTGATATTGGTGGAGCCGCATGGGCATACCGCGCTTCCGATGCGAAAGATTACATAATGTTCAGCGTACTTTTCCTGCTCGATGAGGATGGAACTTTCAGCAAGGAAATGTTTCTGAAAACAGTTTCGCACGAAATACATCATGTTGGAATTCCGCTAAACGATTTCATCACGAAAGTTGATTACGAAAATCTTCCAGATACAAGCAGGTTAAAATTGTACGTCGATTTTATTGCCGGAATAATTAAGGAAGGAATGGCTCAAAAGTTTTGCAGCAATGCTCCCTGTAAGTTTACCGAAAAACCTTACCCCGATGAGATTTATGCAGCAATTCCCAAAGCCGTTGAAAATTGGGATTACTTTATTTCAGATTTTGGTGCGATTAACGATTCGGCAAAAACAATGATAAGCGAAATTGCGCTAAACAAAATAGTAAATATTGAAAACTTTTACGAGCGTTATGCCAATTATTGGACTTGGAAAGCAGGAGCTGTAGAGAATAAAGAAATTGTTCTTGGACGAAGATACTACTACGGTTCCGAGGTGCTCGGTTTAATTAACAGTGCACTCGGGAAGGAACCTTTGTTTGAAATTATGTACGATTTCCGAAAATTTCCATACTACTTCAATGTTGCCCTTAAAAAGGCAAAACCCGAAAACTTCGAGAATTATCTTTTTGATGAGGTTGTAGTTGATGAAATCCTAAATCTTAAGTAGCAGAAAATCTTATCGTTTTCAAAAGCCATGAATGCATTTCTGAAGTTTCTTGGGAATTATGTGTCAGTTAGCGAGGCTGAATGGAATGTAATTCAAAATGCATTCGCAATAAAAGAGTTTTCACGCAACGAAATTATTTTGAATCAGGGAGATATTTGCCGCCACTTTTACTTCATTGAAAAGGGAATGGTTCGATTTTTTGTGATGAATGATGGTAATGATGTTACCAAATTTTTCACCAAATCGCCATACTGTTTTACTTCGAAGGATAGTTTCAGGAATCGGAAAGTTTCCGTTGAGAGTATTCAGGCAATCGATGATGTTGTGGTGTGGCAAACATCACTTGAGAAGGCCAACGAGCTGCTCAAGCTAAAGTCGTGGAGCGAATTTACCCGTAAATTTATGCACGAAGTGCAAAGCCACGTTGAAGATCTTTTAATGGAAAGTAAAACCAAAACTGCCGAGGAGAGATACCAAAAACTTTTGCAAAATTATCCCGATGAAATTCATAAAATTCCGCTAATGTACCTTGCAAGTTTTCTGGGAATTACCCCGCAATCGTTGAGCAGAATTCGAAAAAAACACAAATAATTCGTTCCGCTTAACATAGGGTAAGTGAAAATTCGGCATAATTTTCAAAATTTGCATTCAAAGTAAACCGAATACAATGGCTAGTTTTAAGAGCAAGGTTTTCAATTTTATGATGCGCAACAGGCATCTAATGATGGGGAAACTGCGCAAGGAGGTTTTCGACGATAACACTTCTATTGAAGCGTTTAGGGAAACCTGCGAGGCAGGAGCGAATAGGTACGCAAAAATTCCCGAGGGAATTGAAGTAAAACCACAGGTAGTTAACGGAGTAAATTCCGAATGGTTAATACCTCAAGGGTCAAATCCAGAAAAGGTAATTATGTATGTTCACGGAGGCGGATACGTGTCGGGATCGTGTAACGACCATAGGGGGTTTGTTTCAAAGTTTGCAAAGAATACCGGAGTTAAAAATTTGGTGTACGAGTACGGGTTGGCGCCCGAGAAGCCTTTCCCTGCAGCAGTAAACGATTCGCTGTTGGTTTACAGGTGGATTCTCGAGAACGGATTTAAACCGGAAAATATTTTGTTAGCCGGCGAATCGGCTGGTGGTGGATTAGCGCTTGCAATCCTTCTTGCTCTTAAGGAGCAAAAAATTCCATTCCCATGCGGAGCGGTTGCAATTTCTCCCTGGACGGATTTAACCTGCTCCAGCGATTCGTATAAAACAAAAAACAAGTATTCGGTGGCACCGTTGAACTCGTGGTATGTTTTCAGCAAGAATTACGTTGGGAATAGTAATCCTGAATTACCGCTAATTTCGCCGCTCTTTGGCGATTTGGCAGGATTGCCGCCAATCCTAATAAACTCTGGTGAGGATGACGAACTCTACGAGGATGGCGAAAAGTTCTACATCAAAGCAAAACAGGCCGGAGTTGACATTTCGTTCCGAAAAGGCGAGGGGATGGTGCATTGCTATCCGTTGTTGTCGCCAATGTTCCCCGAGGCCAAGGAAGCAATGGACGAGATTGTTGAATTCGCAAGAAATCGGTTGAAAGTTGATTAAGGAATTGAAAAATTCAATTTCTTTCCAGCATCCATAGCCTAACAAAGAAATCGTAAAAAAACTGTTTGGGCTTTCTCAAAAGCCCAAAATTATTAGGTTCATTACTCTGTGAAACTCTGTGTTTCCATTGTGATACACTGTGGTATAATAGATTATAATTCTCCCAGATTCTTTTCGTGGGTCATACAGTTAACTGTTAAGACAGCCTAATTATTTTTGTTGAAATTTTTTTGTTTAAACAGTTTCAAGGTGAAACCTTTTTTAAAAAGAATTGAACCTATCGTAAATTTTTATTTTTAATGGAATAAAAAGTTTCTAACTTAGTGTTAGAAAACAAGATTTTTTCTTTCCAAATTAACATTGAACAATGAACATAAAGTTAAAAATTCGTACTAAGCTCATTCTGTCGTTTACATCAGTTGCCATTATCACTGCGCTAACCGGTTTTACAGGTTACTACATAATGCAGGAGGTGAAAAAGCAGATGAAAATTACCAAGAATGCGGTTAACGTAATGCACTCAGTAACTAACGGGCAGAAACATGCGTACCAATTTAAAATTGGACAGAATCAAACCGATTTAAACAATGCTCGCATATTCATCGATTCTGCCGTTTACTTTGCCCAGGCAAACAAGGCAATGTACGATTGGGGCGAGAACATTGAACGGGCCGATAAGATTATTAATGCAGGAAAAAGTTTCAGCAAAAACATAAACGAGTTTGCGTCGCTAATAATTGCTTCTCAAAATGGCAGTATAGTTAACGACATCCAGTTATCAGAAACTTGGAGAAGAATTGAGGATGATATTAACACCATGTTGAGCTACTCCGATGGGATGTCGAATGGAGTAATTAGGGTGATTAATTATGCAGTGGGGACTGGTAATAAAATACTGTTGTTAGGGATGATCGTTACCGTATTGTTAATTTTTACGCTCACATTCGTTCTGGCTCGAAACATCAACAAGCAGCTGGGGGGTGAGCCATCAGAGATCGCCGAGATCGCAGAAAAAATTTCCGAAGGTTACTTGAACCTAAATTTCGACTCGCAAAGAGAAATACGGGGTGTTTACGCTTCCATGTTGAAGATGCGGCAGAAGCTCAGTGAGATTGTTGATCAAATTAACTCTACAGCCATTTCGGTGCTTGAGACAAGCCAGCAAATCAGCGACAGTTCAAGTCAGGTTGCCATTGGCGCCAACACTCAGGTATCATCAATTCAGGAGGTTTCCGATGCGCTTCAATCCATGAACAGTTCAATTGATGCTACCAGTAAAAATGCCACGAATTCCGAAAAAATCGCGTTGCAATCGGTCTCCAAGGTTCGCTTGGATTATGCCGAAGCCGAAAAAGCGTTAGCCTCGCTAACGGAGCTGGGGAGTAAACTGTCAATTATAAACGACATTGCGCACCAAACAAACATTCTTTCCCTTAACGCAGCCATTGAGGCTGCTCGTGCTGGCGAGCATGGAAAAGGTTTTGCGGTTGTTGCGGGTGAAATAGGGAAGCTGGCAAACCAGTCGGGGACTGCTGCTGTCGATTTCTCCAAGGAGAGCGAACGTATTGCCAAAACAACTTTTATGCAGCTTTCGGAGATAGTTCCCGATATTGAAAAAATTGTGAACTACGTTAAGGAAATAACCCATTCAACATTAGCACAACAGAAAGAGGCCGACAGGGTGAATAGTTCGGTTTATGCCATGAGCAGCGTGGCTCAGCAAAATAACGAGTCGGCGAATAGTATGAATGCCAAAGCTGCTTATCTAATTGAACAGGCACAGGAGCTCGAAGCAGTAATCCAATTCTTCAAGCGGAGTGCAAACTAGCACACATGTTGTAAGGTTGAGGCTGTAAAATAATTAAATAAAAAACGTTCGGCGGCGGTTGTACCGCCGTCGTTCTATTGCCAGCAGGTTTAACCTTCGCACGTTGCTTGCTATGCTAAAAGTTACATTGGAAAAAAGCAGGCAAAGCCAACCGTTGGTTGGTAAACCTAAAATGATAAATCGACTTAAACGCAGCCTAAGCCGAACGAAGGGTAGAAACAAAAAAGGCTTGCAGAAATGCAAGCCTTTTTTGTTGTGTCGGGGTGGCAGGATTCGAACCTGCGACCCTCTGGTCCCAAACCAGATGCGCTAACCGGGCTGCGCTACACCCCGAGAGAATAATGTTTTTCGAAGAATCTGGTTCCAAACCAGATGCCCCGCCACCGGCGGGGCTACACCCCGAAAAAGTATTTCAAAATTTCAACTTTATCAACTTTTGCGGTGAAGGGGGGATTCGAACCCCCGGTACCCTTACGAGTACGGCAGTTTAGCAAACTGCTGGTTTCAGCCACTCACCCACCTCACCAAACTTTTCAAAATGAATGTGAGCACTTCAGTTTATCCGCTAATCAGCGGATGGTTTCAGCCACTCACTCCTGCCTTACGGCAGGCAGGCACTTCACCAGTTCAGCCCAAGCCTTTCGTTAAAAGCACGACAAAAGTATAAAAACATATTAATATGACAAATTTTTAGTACGAAATAAATCTTTTTATCAAAAAAAAGGGTTGCAAATACATGCAACCCTTTTTTTTGTGTTTGAAAATGAGCGGTTTATTTCTTGCCCTTTTTTTCGCCTCCGCTTTCCTTTGCAATGTTTTCGCGCATGCTTGTGTCGGCTTCAATGTTACGGAACTTGTAGTAGTCCATAATTCCCAGGTTGCCACTTCGGAATGCTTCTGCCATTGCCTTTGGAATTTCTGCCTCGGCTAGAATAACCTTTGCCCTAGCTTCTTGAGCTTTAGCTTTCATTTCTTGCTCAAGAGCCACAGCCATTGCACGGCGTTCCTCGGCTTTCGCCTGAGCGATGTTCTTATCGGCATTCGCCTGATCCATTTGGAGCACCGCTCCAATGTTGCGTCCAATGTCAATATCAGCAATATCAATCGAAAGAATTTCGAATGCTGTTCCGGCATCAAGTCCTTTCTCCAGCACAACGCGTGAAATGAAATCGGGGTTTTCAAGCACTTTCTTGTGGGAATCGGACGAACCAATTGAGGAAACGATTCCTTCTCCAACACGGGCAAGTACGGTTTCCTCGCCGGCACCACCAACCAGCTGCTTAATGTTGGCGCGAACGGTAACTCTTGCTTTGGCAATTAGCTGAATGCCATCCTTTGCAACTGCAGTAACAGGAGGAGTGTTTATAACCTTGGGGTTTACCGACATTTGAACTGCCTCAAAAACGTCCCTCCCGGCCAAATCGATAGCGGTTGCCATTTTAAAATCGAGAGGAATGTTCGCTTTCTGTGCTGAAACAAGCGCATGAACAACTTTCGACACGCGCCCTCCAGCCAGGAAGTGTGCTTCCAAATCGTTTCGGAAAAGTTCTATACCAGCCTTTGTTCCTTCAATAAGTGCCTGAACGATAACGCTTGGCGGAACCTTACGCCACCGCATTAGGATAAGCTGTAGCAGTGATACCCTAACGCCGCTAACAAGCGCTGAGAACCACAACCCGATTGGTACAAAGTAGAGAATTATCCATAGCCCTACAATGCTAACTGCAAAAATTAGTAAGTAAACTACAATCTGGTTCATGTTTTATCTATTTTAGGTTTTACAATCACTTTCGATCCGTCAATTTTTATTACTTCAACCTCCGTTTTTTGGTCAATGTAATCGCCGGTTGATTTTGCCTCAACAACCAATCCGTTTATTCGGGCTTTTCCCATGGGCGATAGGCGGCTAATGGTTACGCCAGTGTCGCCAGGTTTAATGGTTTCGCTGCTAGCCGGATTTTCAACCTTGCCATCAACGTTTGTGTTGAGCATGAAGTACTTCCATGTTTTTGAACGGAGAGCCATGGAAATAACAAAAATGGTGAGCGCAATTGTACTGATAAGCGTAATGTGCCCAACGGTGCTGCCATGCTGGGTGTAGGCTATTACTATTCCGGCAATAAGAAAGCCAACGCCACCAATTCCGGCAATGGTTATCCCCGGAATTAGCAGAAACTCAACGAGGAACAGGAAAAGGCCAATCAGAATTAGAACTATAACAGCAGTCATTGAAGTAATATAGCTAAGGTTTAGTTGTAATAATTGACGACAGACCACGGTGCGTCAGCTCGTCTTTTAGGTTTTTTAGGTAAGTTTTATCGCCACTTTTTATGTCGCATTTCCCATTATGATGGGCAATTAGCGTGCACTGTTCCGCCTGTTCCCAGGTGTGTTTACAAACCTCAACCAGCGATTTTACAACGTAATCGAACATATTTACCTCGTCGTTGTATAGTATCAGCGAGTAATGACCTTTGGCTACTGAAAAGTCATCGCTACTAAAAAGAGGGTTGTTTGTGGTTTTTTTATCCATTGCCGCAATAAACACTAGGCTAATATAACACTATTTATCAATATCAACGGTAATAACCATGGCATTATTTATTCCGCTGGTAATTAGGTTGTCCTTCACACGCTGTGCTTCGCTCGCTGTTGTGAACGAGCTAATTGAGTAAACGAATGAGCCTGGGCTAGCTGTTTCGCGAACCAAATCTTTTCCCGGAGCCAGCGCTCTTACTGTTTGCGCTATATCATCGGGAAGTTTGCCTTTATAGGTGCCAATTTGCACAAGGTACAGCTTGTTAGAGTCTTCCTCAATTTTTATGTCAATGTTTGGTTTTGCATTTGGAGTTGAGAAACCTTCCATCTCTTCAGCTCTGTTGAGCTGAACGCTGCGTCCATTGTGCCATGCAGCAATAAAAGCATCCCTAAACCCTTTTGAATGCACGGTTGGTAGGGCTTTTTGCGCATCGGCAAGTGTTTTGAACATTCCAGCGTAGTATTTTGTCACGCGCCCGTTATTCACGGGTTCCTTGGAAAGCGGATAAAGCCCTTTGAAAACGCTATTCCCAACTGGGTTGCTGAATGCTGCCAGCTGAATTTTGTAGATAACGCCATCGGGTAGGGGAAGGTGTGAGGGGATTGGATTCTCCTTGTTGTACGGTAGCTTCTCTAAAACTTGGAATGAAGGTTCCTCCTCGGGTCGGAATTCAATTTGGGTCTCAATAATCTCGTTGGTTGGTTCAAGAAGAGCAACTTGGTTCGTTTGTGCTGGTTTCGTTTCTTGAACGGTGGCTTTGGTCTCGGTTTTAGCCAATGTTTTGCCAAATATATCCTGTTCCTGCCGGTAAATTTTACTGAGAAGCTCCTGCTCAAAAAGGTGAATCCCCCAAATTTTTGCAAAGGCAAGTTCAAGGCGGTAAATGCCCAACTCGTCAAGAAGGAGCGCTTCGAGCTGGCTTTCGATTTTTGTCTCTTCGGTTAGATTGTTGCGAATAGCAGTGGCACCCCAAAAGTGGTTGTTTGCCCTGTCGATTTCAGCTTTTACACCGTTTTCATCGCTGACTCCGCGTTTAACCAGAGCAACAGAGATACACTCGCGGTAAAGGGTTTTTTTTGTGTCAACGTAGTTTGATGCCAGATTGTTAAACTCCTTTGCCTTTTCAATAAAATCTTTGCGGGCACTAGCATAGCCAGTGCTATCGCCTTCGGCTGCTTGCATTTTAGATTTAGCAGAAAGTGCCTGTTTTCTGGCAATTTCTATTTGCGGGAAAAGTTTTTCAACTCTGGCCAGCTTGTTAAGCTCATCTGTTTGAAAAACGGTGGATGCAAACTGAGCCTGGTATAGGAACTCGGGCTTATCGGTTGTAAAAGTTGAAGTTGGTTTGTCGGAAGGTTTCCGTTTTCCGGTTAGGTACTCCTGTTCAATTTGGCTGGCTTGGGCAAAGTAGGTATCGGCGTTGCGCTGGGCATCGAGGAGCTTGTTCTCCATGGCCACAACCTTGGCCTCAAGGCTTCGCCTTTCGTCGGCAGTGCTTATGTAATCGAACTTTTCCCTTAGCTTTTCAAGTTCAATGCGGGCAGTATCGGCCTTCATTTGCTCCGAGAAACCTTTCGCCAGCACTCTCATATACTCGGGGTCATTTTCTACTGCGTTGAACGATGCCGCTTGCTGCTTTTTGGGTTTCTTGGTAGCAACTTCAGTGCTGGCTTTGCCAGCAGATTGGGCAGGTTCCAGTTTGGCAACCGAGAGGAGTGTTTCGTGGTTGGTAACTGTTTTGCGAATTGGATTCTCTTCAATTTCAAGCAGAACAACTTCAATCATGTTGCCAACAACGTTCCTGTCGGTTACAAAGCAGGCCTGGGTGTTTGCTTCGTTGGGAACGAAAAGGTAATCGTTGAATGGTGAACTGAAAGGGAATCCAAGGTTCTCAGGCGTGCTCCACTGGTTGGTTGAGGGGCTGTAAATGCTTCGGTAAATGTCGAAACCGCCCATGCTATAGTGCCCTTTGGAAGCAAAGTAAAGGGTTACTCCATCGGGTGAGAGGTAAGGGAAATCTTCATCCTGATCGCTATTAACAACCTCGCCAAGGTTTTGGGGTTTGCTCCAAAAACCGTCGCTCTGGTACTCAATCATAAATATATCCTTGCCGTACATGCTGCTGGTACCGTAGCTCGCAAAGAATATTTTGTCGCCAACCTGCGGATTTAGAGGATAGAATATTATGGAGGAATCGCCTTTGTTTACGTCGTTTTTTGTTTTTAGGTCGTTTGGTTTTACAACGAAGGTGCCCCTGCTGGATTTTGTAATTATATATTGATGAAACTTGTCTGAAGCAACACTCTCTTTGGCCTTAATGTTGGGTTGGTAAAGGTACTTTAGCATGAATTTTCCGTTGTCGCACTGGTTCACTTTCTGCTCAACCAGCTCCTTTGGAATCTCTTTGTCGCCTCCGTTTAGTGTAAACCTTCGGTAGTACGAAATTGCCTCATCGAACTGGTAGCTGAACCTGTAGGCTTCGCCTAGGTAGAAGTAAACAAGGTTCGGAACGTCGAGGGTTGAGGCTTTGCTTAAGAGCTCAATGGCATTGTTAATGTTACGGGTGGCGTTAAGCGTAGAAACTCCAAGTTTGAATATAAAACTCGCATCCTGAGGGTAATCATTCACAAGATTTTGGTAGTAGGGGAGCACCTCCACGTAATTTTTTGTAGAAAAAAGTGAGTCGGCCATTGAAATAATGCTGTCCTGCTGTGAGTTGTATTCTGTGTTCTGTGGGAAAGTATTCCCGCCAAGTAGCATTATGAAATTGGCTGCTAAAAATATATATTTGCTTATGTTGCGTAACCCCATTGCGTTGAAAATTTTCATAAAATTAGCAATAAAAACTTTAGCGAGGGTAAAATTGGTTGCTAACCTTACAAAATAACTGGGGATAAACTGGAAAAGTATTTTTAGTAGCGTTTAATTGGGTTGTAGAGCGAATCTCTCTCAACAGGGTTTTTGCCCATGCTGCGAATCGTAGCGCATAAGTTTTCGATAGTTATTGATGGATTCTTGTCCTCGGCTCCGGCCATGCTGTAAATTTTGGTGGAGTCGTCAATTGTGCCATCCAAATCGTTTACTCCAAAGGCAATGGCAAGTTGTGCGGCTTGTTTGCCCAGCATGGGCCAGTAAGCTTTGAGGTTCTTCACGTTGTCGAGGAATAAGCGCGAAACCGCAAAATTTCTGAAATCCTCAACAAGGTTAACCTCACCAATGTACTCCAACTTGTTTTGTGATGCTTTGAATTTCAAAGGGATGAAACAGTTGAAGCCCTTGGTTCTGTCCTGTAGCTTTCGTATGGCCTCCATGTGTTCAATCCTGTGCTGGTAGGTTTCAATATGCCCGTAGAGCATGGTTGCGTTTGAGGTGAGCCCTTCTTGGTGGGCGGCCTCATGAATTTCGAGCCAGCGTTCCCACGAGGTTTTCTCGCCACAAATTTTTTGCCTTATCTCGCTGTTGGCAATTTCGGCGCCACCGCCGGGAATGGAATCCAGCCCAAAGGCTCTCATTCTCTTTATTCCTTCGCGGGGTGAGAGTTTCGCTTGCTGAAAAATGAAGTCGAGTTCAACGGCAGAGAAGGCCTTAATGTGCAGGGTTGGCATCTCGGATTTTATGGTGGAAATTATTTTCCCAAAGTAATCGATGGTCCAGCGCGGATGAACGCCTCCGGTAATGTGAACCTCCGTGACACCCTTGGGGCGGAAACTCCTTACGGTTTCGCGAATCTGCTCGAGCGTCATCTCCCAGCTTCCTTCCTCGCCAACTCTTCGGCGGTACGAGCAGAAAGCGCAGCTATGGATACAGATATTTGTGGGCTCGATGTGAAAATTTCGGTTGAAGAAAACGTCGTTACCATTATTCTTGCGGGCAACGAAGCTGGCAAGAAGCCCAAGGAACCCAAGTTCAGCCTGGTTGTATAGAATTAAAGCATCTTCGGCACTTATTCGAATGCCATTAAAAACCTTCTCGGCAATGGTTTTTAGCTTGCTGTTTTCTATTCGTCCCTTTAATAAATCGCTGGGAGTTGATGCTTCTGTAAATTCCATTGGTTAATTGAATCGTTTGGAGTTGCTAGCTTGCAAAGCTACAAATAATGATTCTTATTTGTAAGAAAAAGTAAACAGCAAATTATTGGTTTGGTTGAATAAAAAAAAGGCCGACCCTTGTAAGATCAGCCATATGGAGATTATGCAAAAATTTGCAACTATACTTTGTGTCTTGGCTCGTCGGATACGGTGAGTCTTTTTCTTCCTTTTGCTCTGCGCGATGCCAATACTCTACGACCGTTTGCGGTTGCCATACGTTCACGGAAACCATGCTTATTTTTCCTTTTCCTGTTCGAAGGTTGGAAAGTCCTTTTCGTTGCCATAATTATGAACTATTTTAATGTTTTCGCTGATTCTCAGTAAATTTTCCAGCTCTTCCTGCTGGATTTAGGTTTGCAAAAGTAAAACCTTTTTTTTAAAACCGAAAAGAAAAGTTGAAAAAAGTTGGCAATTTTTTGTCAATTAATTCTTTGATTCTTCTGGTTGGTTAGTATGCTGGATTGAAAATGATAAATTTTTCAGCGAAGTACTCCTCCTTGAAGAATTTTTGAATGCTCCATTTTTCCAGCGTTTTTCGAAAGGGAGCAAGTTCCTCCTTCAGCTCTCCGCCCTTTAGGGCAATTACACCGTTAGGTAACGTGTTAAGCCCGCCGGGCCGAACCAACTTGCGCGACCACTTCACCACTTCGGGCATGGGTGCCACGGCCCTTGTAACTGCGAAATCGAAGTTGCCTTTCAGCTCTTCAACCCGGGCTTTCTGGGTAGTTATGTTGGTTAGGTTAAGCGACTCAGCAACCGATTGGGCAACGGTAATTTTTTTTCCAATGGAGTCCACCAGGTGAAACTTGCAGTGAGGGAAGAGGATTGCCAACGGAATTCCGGGAAATCCACCTCCGGTTCCAAGGTCGATAATGCTGGTTCCCTTAGCAAAATCGATAACCTTAGCAATGGCCAACGAGTGTAGAACGTGGTGTAGGTAAAGTTTGTCGATATCCTTGCGGGAAATAACGTTTATTTTACTGTTCCAATCGCGGTAAAGCTCGCTGAGCATGCCGAACAGCTCCCTCTGCAAAGGCGTAAGGTTTGGGAAGTATTTGTTTATGAGTTCCATGCTGAAGGCTAGTGGTGTTGTGAACTGCTTTTCAGAATGTTGTAAAGAAGTTCGCGGGCTCTGAATAGTTGGGCTTTCACAGTTCCCAGTGGTAATTCAAGCTCATCGGCAATTTCTTCGTACGAAAATTCTCTGAAGTAACGCAACTCAATGAGCTTCCTGTACCGGGGTTTTAGCTTGGAAACCAAGCTTTGAATAAGCTTAATGTTTTGCTCCTTAATAAGAGTTTCCTCGGGGTCGAGCACGCTGGCTTGCAGGTTTGTTGCCGGAGCCGACATTAACCCTTCTGTGTCCTCGGTTTGCTGGTCGATTGATATTAGGTTCGCTTTTCGTTTCCGAATGAAGTCGATGCAATTGTTGGTGGCGATTTTAAACAGCCACGTGCTAAATGCGTAGTTAGGAGTGTACTGGTTAATGTTTTTAAAAGCCTTCCCGAAGGCCTCAATGGTTAAATCCTCGGCGTCGCTCTTGTTGTTCACCATCTTCAGAAGCATGAAGTATATGGCATCGCGATACCTGTCGAGCAGCTCGGCATAGGCTTTCTGGTCGCCGTTCACAGCTTTTTCAACAAGTACAAGGTCGAACTTTGCCTTGTCGGAAAGGTTCTGGTTTAGTTCCATTTACTCCTTTTTGGGGTTAAACGAATTGCGCTGTGAATGGCTATTTGCATAAATGGTGAAAGCAAATCATATATTAGCGAAATTATGAATATTTTCTTTTCATTCAAACGATTCAACACAATTTTTATTATGATTCCGTTAAGCACCAGCCTGAAAAGTATTGCCCCAAGTGCAATCCATGTTAGGTTTGGGAACGTTAGGGAAAAAATGGCAACGCTCCAAAAAAATATTCGAGAAAGGGGTTCGAGCGAAAGCAGGAATTTAATCCGTTTTTTGTATAGAACGCCGGTTGTTAAATGACGTTTCTTTTGGCTAAACCAAGCTTTGTAGGTTTGTTTAGGGTTCGATAGGGTGTGCGCTTGGTGTGAAACTTCAACCTTTGTATTCCGCTTATTAGCAACCTGATGGACAAAAAGATCGTCATCGCCGGAAAAAATATGGCTGTGCGATGCGAACCCTCTGTTTCTAAAAAACAGCTCCTTGCGGTAGGCAAGGTTTCTTCCAACGCCCATGTAGGGTGATCCAGCAAGGGCAAAACCCATGTACTGCATGGCGATAAAGAAAGCATCGAACCGAATGAGTTTATTCAGCAGGCCCCTTTCGGGGAAGTAGCCTCCGTATCCCAAAACCAACTCGGTGCTATCGTCGAAATTTGAGGCCATGCTGGCCAGCCAACGGTTTGAAACGGGCTTGCAGTCGGCATCGGTGAGTAGTAACCAGCTGTTTTTTGCAGCTTTGATACCAACAGTAAGCGCCAGCTTTTTGCCATGCGTAAACTTGTCGTCCTGCTTTATTGTAGTGTAGCGAAGATTTGGGTACTTTCTGGTGAAAACATCCAGGAGCATGTCGGTGTCATCGGTTGAGCAGTCGTTAACCACAATAACTTCAAAGTCAGGATAGTCTTGTTCCAGAACAGAGGGTAGAAATGATTTAAGATTCAACTCCTCATCGCGTGCGCAAATAACTATTGAAACCGGGGGTTGGTTTTTTTTATCGGTTGTAACTTTCGGCTTGCGAGGCAAGGCTACACGAAGGTAAAAGTTGAGGTAGAAGAAGAGCTGTATGATTACAAAAAAAGTTAAGATGCTGAGTGTAACTATTTCGTATGTTGATAGTTGAAAAAAGAAATCTTTCACAATTCAGATTGTTAAATTCGCAAGCAATGTTATTAAAGTTTTTTGGGTTATACAAGGTTTAGGAAATAATGTGCGGTACAATTTGAGTTTGTCAATAAGTTAAAGTATTTACAGTGCCATTTTTTAAATTTTCAGAGCAAATTTACCAAGTAGATTCTCTAATTAAGGTAGATAAGAATTGTTTGCGGGGAACTTACTCTCTTGGTTTTATTGTGTATGTGAAAACCCGTTGGTTTTGTGTTGGTTTTGCTTGTTCAGTAACTTTGTTTTCTCTTTTCTTTGGGGTTTTATACTCGTAAGTAAAGGAGGTTGTACGTATTTTCTTCAACCTGAAAGGAACCTTCAGTCGGGTTGAAGCGGTTACCCGAACTCCTTTGTTTTTTACGGCATCGTGCTTCAGCAGCTTAACGAGCCGAACAGCTTCCTCGTCGCAGCCGTAGCCAATACCCTTCTCAACCGTTGCGTCGAAAACTTCTCCTTTCGAGTTTATTTTGTAGGCAACTATCACATCGCCCTGAATTCCCTTCTCCAAGGCTTCAGCAGGGTACTTTAGGTTTTCGGCTAGGAACTTGCGGAGTAACTCTTTCCCTCCGCTGTAGCGAGGTATTTGTAAAAACTGCTTCTTTTTGCTTTGTCCCATTCTTGGTTAGTTCTGATAAAGTTTGCCCAAGTATTTCCAGAAAGCACGGTGAAAATTTTCTCCCTTTTCGTTTGGGTAAAGTTGTAGGTACGAAATACCCTGTGATTCGTTTGGTAAACGGCGAAACTTTATGGTTGAGTCGTAAATAAATGTAGGCTCGGGATGGAACTGAACGCCAATTACATTCGGGAATTTTGTGTGCTTAACGGCTTCAACTATTCTGCCATCAACCGACCATGCAAAGGGAGTGAGGTTTAAGCCAAGGTTTTCGATACACTGATGGTGACTGCTAAGAACGTAGGGTTGATTGCCGGAAAAACCGTTGATGCTATCGAGGAAGGAGCCTTTCAGAAATTTCACTTGGTGGAAGTTTCCCCAAATTAAATCGTTGTCGGTTCCAAGGTTTGTATAGTAGTTCCTGTGTTGCTGGTTTTGCTCCAGCGAAAGAACTTGTTCAACGTTGCTGACTCCGAATAATTCGGTTGGAATGTCCTGAACCATTGTGCCTCCGGTAGCAACATTCATGCTTTGCATGCCAAGGCAAATGCCAAGAATCGTATAATCATTTCGCTCATTAAGGAAAGCAATAGAAGTTGTATCCTGTGAACCTCCCAGAAGATGGAAAAGAAACGATAGTTCAAGGTAGTGTCGGTGCGGATCGGTAATCTCGGTTAGCAAATTGGTTTCTTCCCCGTAGCAAGCGGGTGGCATGTCGGGTCCTCCGAAAAATATTGCACCCTGCGAGTTGTTGAAAATTTCGTAAAACTGCGGCGAGCCGCTATTTTCTTTGTATATATTTTCGGGGTTTAGCTCGGCAGATATTTCTGTGAAATGAAAGTTTCCAATTTTTTCTTTTTCAATAAAATCCAACGATTGGCTGTAGTCGTACTTCTCTTTTGAGTGGAATACACCAATAACACCATAATCCTTGGGTAGTGTAAAAACATTATTTTTTGTGAGGTAAAGAAAAGTTTTCAGATTGTTAACCGTGGGGTGCAATAGAACAATGTTACGACCAGAATTCTCAGCACGTACCACTGGCTTTTGGCTTGGACTGCTACACGTAAACAAAGAAGCAATTCCAGCAGCGAGCAGAAGAAAGGTTAGGAGCTTTTTCATTTGCAATTTGGCTAGTGGCTGTCAATTCCCATTCGCATGAGGAACAGATGCTGCAAGGTTTTGGTGATTTCGTTCATGTACTCGTTCACGGCCTTTACGCTTCCGGGAAGCGTGTATACGAAAGTGCCGCCCATAATTCCTGCAACTCCGCGGCTAATGAGCGCATTGGGTTTTTCGGCTCCGTACTTTACGCGAATCATTTCCATAATTCCAGGAATCTCCTTGTCGATGGATTCCTTAACAACATCGGGGGTTATGTCGCGTGGTCCAATGCCAGTGCCGCCGGTAGTAATAACCACATCGTAGTTCAGCTCACGGGCCTTGAGAAGATTCCCGCGAAGCATCCTGTCGTCATCGGGAATTACAAGCGTATCAACCGAGTGGTGCCATTTTATTGTGCGGAAAAACTCGTCAACTTTAGTAACAACAGCGGGGCCGCTCTTGTCCTCGTAGGTTCCTTTGTAAGCCCTGTCGCTTAACGTGATTACAAGAATCTTGTAGATTTTTGGAACGTACTCTAGCTCATCGCCGGGGTAAAGCGTTCCCGATTTTTTTACCCAAAGGAATATTCCCTCCTTGGGCATTACGCAGTTTCCCACTTCGCGGTATATGGCGCAGCTATCGCCATGGCACTTCTTCCCAATTTGGGTTACTTCTAGCTCAACATTTTTTCCAATAAACATATCGCCAGGCTTGGTGTTAACTAGTTCCAGCCCTTCGGTGGTGATGTTTTCGGCGAACTCGCCGAAATTTATTTTACGGCCTGCCAGCTGCGCAAATCTGTCGAAGCTCTCCTTCCCAAGCATGCTTACCTGCCTGTGCCAATCGCCCGAATGGGCATCGCTAGTAATTCCCTGCTCGTTTAGTTCAATGCTGTTTACGGGTTTCTTTATAGTGCCCTTCTCGGTTGATATGTTTACCGAAAGTACTTTTACTTTAGTCATGTTTCTCCATTTTTTGTAATAGCAGCAAAGATACTTCAATTAAAAACTATTCAAAAAAAATCATTTTCGTTAAATTTCTATTTGATTTTGTAGAAGTTAAGTGCTAGAATTTCAAGTGATAAAATGTATTACAGAGGTTATTAGTTCTCCAAACATATATTCATTTGGAATATGTAGTAGTTATTCGAAAACTTTTTTCTAACTTTAGAATGCAAGCGAAATAATATAAATATCAGTTAACCAGCGGTATAAATTGAGTATAGAATACTTTTTTGTAGATATTCGTGCGTATTTTCGCCATTTCTTAGGAGTGTGCGCTCTTTTTTTGTTGCCCATACTGGTTAATGCTCAAGCATACGAAATTCACTCGAAACAATTCCGATACCCGTTAAACCAGCATCTACAGGTTCTGTCGGACATAAATGGTACTTATACTGCTAAGCAGGTACTATCGCCTGAGTTTTCAGAAGTTTTCCAATCCAATATAACAATAAATAAGAAAGCCAAGGTTCACTGGCTAAAATTGAAGTTTTTCAACTATTTGGACGAGGATATTCGTTGGCATTTATGGGTAACTCCATTTCTTGATAATAAGGTATTCTGCTTTACCGATTCCACAGTAGTATTAATTTCAGAGAATGGGAAGTATGTTAGGAACTCTGTGCGATGCTTCCCTGAAAACCCTAAAGTAATTCCTGTAACAATTTTACCCAACCAGGAAGTAAGTTTGTTGATCAGGGTCGATACGTCTGTTCCACAAGAGGTTAAGCAGTCTTTTGATTTAGAGTTGCGCCTTGAGAAACCTGAACTTAAAAGGTATCGTGAGTCATGGATTGTGCTTGCGGTGCTTGTGGGAATTCTGATATCGCTGGGTTTCTATATTTTGCTACAGTATTTCCTTTTCCGCGACAAAGGCTTCCTTTACTTTTTTCTATGCTTCTTCTTTCTTGCTATGTATTTCCTGCTATTCGACAGGGTGAGTTATGCCCTTTTTAGAACTGATTACATTACCCGTTTCACAGGAAACTATGTAGCGTTACTCAGCACCTTTTTTTACATTGGGTTTACTCGTCATTTTCTGGATCCGAATAATAATTATCCTTCGTGGCATAGGCTGCTTAAGTTATTGCAGGTTCTGTATATAATCCCGTTTGTATTAATAGGTTTAATAAATCTTAAGGTTTTCTGGGATTTTTCGCCATTTGTTCATAGCTACCATGTTATCGTTTTCATTTTTTTGCTAGTATTTGCTACCATTGTGTATCGTCGTAGCGGAGAACAGGCTGGTTATTACCTTTTAGCAAACTCTGTGTTCTTTATATTTCTGTGCCTTTTCATTGTATTTGTGCAGAGAAAACCCGCCGAAGGTTACTCATCAATTCTGCTTGAGTCGAGCTTAAAGATTGGATCGTTGGGGCAGGTTTTACTTTTTACCTTAGCGTTGGCCAACAGGTTTAGCAGGCTGAGCCGGCAGGTGGTTGAGAAGCAGCTAGAGAATGAACGGTTAGAGAAAGATAAGATACTGGAGATACAGGAAACCATTTCGAAAGTAAACCTCGAACTTGAGGATAAGGTTAGAAAACGTACGGCCGAAATTAGCCATCAAAAAGAGGAGCTGGAAACGCAAGCTGAACATTTAGAGCGTGCCAACCATGAGATTTTTCTGCAGAAGAGTCTAATAGAGAAAGCTCATACACAAATCACTGATAGTTTATATTACGCAGCAATTATTCAACAAGCCGTTTTGCCAAAACCTAGCCTGATGAAATTCTGTTTCAAGGAACATTTTACCCTGTTCATGCCACGTGATATTGTAAGCGGTGATTTTTACTGGACGACCCAAGTGAATGATATTACCCTCTTTGCTGTGGCCGATTGTACAGGGCATGGAGTTCCCGGAGCATTTATGAGCATGTTAGGAATTTCATTGCTAAATGAAATTGTTAAACGAGAAGGTTTGCTTAAACCCGACGAAATTTTAAATTTGCTGCGAGTACATTTAATCAACGCGTTACAACAGGAAGCGGTAGGTAACGATATTCGTGATGGGATGGATATCTCTCTTTGTTCCCTTTATAAGGAGGATCCTCAAGATCAGGATTATGTTCTTGAGTTTGCCGGAGCACATAATTCTGCGTTACTACTTACAACTTTTGATGATGTATTGAAAGCAGAGTCTTTGAATTACGAATCTGTTTTCTTGGAAAAACAAGATGGAATATCAGTTTATCAGCTTAAAGCAGATTTAATGCCCATTTCAATGCATTTCAAAATAGAACCATTTAGTCGAAGAACAATTCGGGTTAGAAGCAATGATATGGTATACTTATACACTGATGGAATTACCGATCAGATTGGCGGCCCTGAATATAAAAAGATGTCAAATGCACGATTACGTAATACATTTCTGAATGTGTTTGGAGAGCCTCCAGAAAAACAGAGGCAAGTGTTGGAGCAGGAACTCATCGACTGGATGAACCAACCCGATCCAATATCCGGTTCTCCATGCGATCAGATAGATGATATTTGTGTGCTGGGAGTTAGGATTCCCTAAATTGCATTTAAGAAGAAAATGAAGGTTAACGTTTCAGAATTTGGTAAATTAGCTAACGGATCAGCAGTGTCATTATTCTCTTTCCAGGCAAAGAAGGGTTTAGCTGTTAAAATTTCAAATTACGGTGGTATCATTACCTCAATTCAAATACCCGATAAGTATGGAGTGGTTGATGAAATAGTTGCGGGTTTTCCAACACTTAATCAGTACCTTCAGGGGCATCCTCATTTTGGAGTTATTGTTGGCAGGTTTGCTAATCGAATTGCGAATGGTAAGTTCGTAATTGACTATAAAGAGTTCAACCTACCTATCAATAATGGAGAGAACCATCTTCACGGAGGGAATAACGGATTTCATACTAAACTGTGGGATTACAATCTGACCGAATACGAGGATTATGCAAAATTAAAGCTAAACTTGATGAGTCCGCACCTCGACGAGGGGTACCCAGGGAACTTGGAGGTTTCGGTTACATACATTATATACGACAACAATGAGCTTCATATAGAATTTGTAGCAGCAACCGATGAGCCCACGCATGTTAACCTAACCAGTCATGGGTACTTCAACCTGAGCGGATTCAAGAATGATATTTTCGACCATAAACTTTTGCTCGATGCCTACGCGTACCTTCCTGTTGATGAGCATCAAATTCCAACAGGGGACATTAAGCGCTGGGACGAAACACCCTTCGACTTTTCGAAACCATACTCTCTAGGGAAAAAACTTGATGCTATTGAAGGTGGCATCGACAATTGCTTTGCGCTTAAGCAGCCAAGATCCCTTACAAAATCAGCCGCTAAATTGATTCATGAGAAGTCGGGTAGATGGCTTAAAATTTACTGCACACAGCCTGGGATTCAGATTTATACAGGTAACTCACTCGATGGTTCATTGGTTGGTCACAACGGAACCCGTTACAATAAACACAGCGCGGTTTGCCTAGAAACGCAACACTTCCCCGATTCGCCAAATAAACCAAACTTCCCAATAACCCTGCTGATGCCCGATGAGGAGTACTCGCATCAGGTGCGGTATGCTTTTGGAACTTCATCCTAAGCTTAATGTATGCAATTGCTGGAACTTAATGTTTTATTCTTCGTATAAACATTGATTTAGGTATTGTAAAAATTGGTCAAAAAACACCCTTTAAAGGGTGTTGCCTAAGTATATATTTTTACATTTGTTGCCTTAATTTTAATTCCTGTTTAAACCATTATTTTCCAATGAAAAGTTTTAAGTTTAATGTAATCGCATTGTGTTTTTTATTCTTTACAGCTTTTGCTTCTTTCACTTCATTCTCCCAATCATCAAAACTATCAGAGGCTCAGAGTGTGCTTGCTGAGCGAAATGAGCTGTACTTTAGCTTCAATGTTGATAATAAGGATATTTTGAATGAATTTACTAATGTGGTTTCAATTGACAACTACAACCACAAAACCGGAGAGGTTTTTGCCTATGCAAATTCCACCGAGTTTAATGAATTTCTGAAGTTTGGTATTGATTATAACGTTTTGCTCGCTCCGTCGTTACAGCAGGACAAGGCATTAACAATGGCAACCACAATTGCCGATATGGCTAACTGGGACAGGTATCCAACATATGAGACTTACCGAGAAATGATGAAGAAGTTTGAGCAGGATTACCCAGCAATTTGTAAGCTCGATAGCATTGGAACAAGCATTGAGGGCCGAAAAATATATGTTATAAAAATATCCGACAATGTTCTTATCGATGAGGCTGAGCCTGAATTCTTTTACACAAGCACCATGCATGGTGACGAGGCTACCGGTTATGTCTTGATGCTTAGGTTGATTGATTATTTCCTTTCAAACTACGGTTCTGATACCAGGGTTGATAACATGGTAAATAACCTGGCCATTTACATAAACCCGAACGCAAATCCTGATGGAACGTATAATTATGGGAACCATACAGTTAGTGGCTCTACCCGATATAACGCAAACGGTGTTGATATAAACAGGGATTTTCCCGATCCTAGGGTTGGAGCAAATTCTCCCTACACTACAGAAACACAGATTTTTATGAACCATGCTGAGTCGAGAAACTTTGTTTTTGCAGCAAATTTCCACGGAGGAATTGAGTTGGCCAATTTTCCGTGGGATGCCTGGACTACCTCGCAGAATGCACATGCCGACCATAACTGGTACTACAATGTTAGTAGGCAGTACGCCGATTTGGCTCAGGCAAATAGCCCTGCAGGCTACTTTACTGGTGAAAACAATGGGGTAACCCAGGGTGGCGACTGGTACGTTGTTTCCGGAGGCAGGCAGGACTACATGAACTACTGGCACCATTGCAAGGAGATTACTTTTGAAATATCCGATACTAAACTTATTTCATCCGACCAGCTACCCGCTCACTGGACCTACAACAAGGAGGCCATGCTAACCTATATCGAGCATCTTTTTACAGGGATTCAGGGAACTGTTACTAATTCCGAGGGCGATCCGTTGGATGCTACCATAACCGTGGAGAATCACGATAAGGATAACTCTCATGTTGTTACAAACCCAAACCATGGGAACTATATCCGCATGATTGAGGACGGAACCTGGGATTTAACCTTTGCTGCCGATGGGTACGCTTCACAAACCATTGAGGATGTTGTGGTAACCGATGGCGGACCTGTTCAGCTAAATGTTGTTTTGTACCCTAATAGCGAGTTTCCTGCTCCAACCGGACTACAAAGCGATGTGGAGAATATTCGTGATGTGGCGCTAACCTGGAACCAGCCATCATATTCCGGTAGCCTGGTTTTGGAGAACTACAAAATTTATCGGAACGATAACCTGCTAACTCAAACTTCATCAACCTCATATACCGATGAAGACCTTGCCGTGGGAAACTACTCGTACCATGTAACAGCTGTTTATTCGAACCCCGCTGGCGAGTCGAACCCTTCAAATACCGTTACAGAGAGTATTTCATTTTTTACCATCACCGCCACTGACGGTGAGAATGGGAGTATTAGTCCAAGCGGTTCTGTATTAGTTAGCCAGGGTAACTCGCAAACTTTTTCTTTTACACCAAATTCAACCTACGAGGTTAGCACAGTGCTCGTTGACGGTTCCTCGGTGGGAAATACTTCCAGCTACCAATTTACCAACGTTACCTCAAACCATACAATTCACGTTGACTTTAGCAAGATTGAGTACACAATTGGTGCAACACCAAATAACGAAAGTTACGGGAGTGTAACCGGAGCGGGAAGCTACGAGCATGGTGAAACCGTATCGCTTACCGCAACTCCTGCACAGTACTACCACTTTGTTCGGTGGACCGAGGATGATGTGCAAGTTTCAACAAACCCAACAATTTCGTTTACCGCAACTGAAAACAGAACCTTGGTGGCAGTATTTGACATTGAAGTGTTTACAATTTCTGCTGCTCCAAACAACCCCAATTTCGGAGAGGTTACAGGTGCTGGCGACTATAGTAACGGTGAAACTGTTACCCTGGAGGCTACGCCAAATACGCATTATCATTTTGTGAATTGGACAGAGAGCGCCATTGAAGTGTCGACTAATTCAACCTACTCGTTTACTACCGAACAGGACAGAAGTTTGGTGGCAAACTTTGCAAATGACACTTACACCATTACGGCATCCACTGTTGGGAATGGAAGCATTTCGCCCTCAGGCGAAATTGTGGTAAATTACAATGAAGACCTGACCTTTACAATAACTCCCGATGGAGGAAACTACATCCAAAACGTTAAGGTTGACGGTGTGAGCGTTGGAAGCGTTAACACATATACATTCACCAACGTAGCGGCTAACCATTCAATTGTAGCCACTTTTACTGATGTTGAGCCTACCTATTACACAGTAGCTATTACTACAAACGGAAACGGAACGGTTACTCCCTCAGGAGATGTTTCCGTTGCCGAGGGGAACGATTTAACTTTATCAATAATTCCCAATAATCATTATCACATTAGCGATGTTTTTCTCAATAGCGAAAGCGTTCTCGATGATGTTGTTATTTCTTCATCAGGCAATGGTACACTTGCATTAACAAACATTTCTGCAAGCAGCAGCGTTGAGGTGCAATTTGATATTGACACTTACATCATAACAGCTACGGCTTCTGAGAATGGAACCATTTCACCCAGTGGCGAGGTTGTTTGTGAGCATGGAGCAAGCCAGCAGTTTACTTTCATGGCTAGTGAGAACTACCATATTTCCAACGTTTTGGTCGATGGTGAAAGCGTTGGCGTGGTATCATCGTACA
>Ga0209203_1000490_pt1 | contig 33651 bp, 25 predicted proteins | sample AD_UKC109_MetaG_FD_184423 | JGI IMG/M metagenome (GOLD analysis project Ga0209203, IMG submission 184423) | Active sludge microbial communities of municipal wastewater-treating anaerobic digesters from Hong Kong - AD_UKC109_MetaG (SPAdes)... | ecosystem: Engineered > Bioreactor > Anaerobic >... | reverse complement strand
GGAAGCGTCGGGTCCGCGGCGGCTTCTTCGAGGACCACGGCCATGCCTCCCATTTCCTTGATGACCTTGTGATCTCCGGGGATCTGGGCAACCTCGAAAGTGAGGTCAAGGGTTTTGGCGTCATAAACAATCGTTTCACCCAGTACAACTCCAGACATGCGCACATTACGACCCGTCATATCAGTCTCGCCAGATTGAAGTTCAGAGACGGTCAGAAAATATTGGGTGCTGGAACGAGTCGTAGCAATAAGCAGGGCAGTCAGGGCGACAGCAATTACCAGCACGGCAATAATAGTTTTACGGTTAGTCTTCTTCAAAAGAAATCCTCATTTTTTTCTTTATTCTATCGTATTTACCAAAGTCCCTGATCCCTTCCAGCAGTACAAGACTGTGTCTTTCGCTGAATCCGCACCAGTTTAAAGAACTTGGTATGTTAAAGATTGTTAATTATTTCACACATTGACAGTGGGCACGATACAATTATAATAATCTTTGTAACATTTATTGCTGTTAGCAAAATTAACAACCTCTAAGGAGTAAACTGAATGAACAAAAAAAGCTTTTTCCTACTGATTGCTATATTTGCAGCAGCGCTTTTGGTGTGGGTGGGTTGCACAACACTGCAGGCTACTGATACAGTAAAAGCGTCTATAGACGATGTCACTGCCAAGTGGGAAGGGTCCGGTCACGCAGACATGACTTCCGAAGCCTTCAACCACTGGAACGAAGATGATCCGGCTGAGATTCCCCAGACCTGTGCAAGATGCCACAGCACCTCCGGTTTCCGCGATTATGTCGGAGCGGATGGCTCTGCGGCTGGCTCAGTTGAGATGCCTGGAAAAATCCAGGATCCTGTCAGCTGCACCGCTTGCCACAGTACGGCAGCGCATGAACTGGATTCAGTGACATTCCCCTCCGGAATTGAAATTACTGGAACGGGCACATCCTCTGCCTGCATGTCTTGCCATGGTGGTATGGGATCCGGCGTTTCAGTTGCAAAAGTTACTCAAGGCAAACCGGATGATGAGCCAATTGGCGACCAGGCGATCATGGGCAACCATTACTTCGCAGCTGCTGCAACTCGCGCTGGCGCTGACGGCGGCAATGGCTTTGAGTACGAAGGTAAGACCTATGTCGGCACTTTCACCCACGCTTCCGGCGTGGAGACCTGCGCCACCTGCCACGATCCACATACCCTTCACAGTCGCAAGCCTGAGAACTCTGACACAAATCTTTGCCAGACCTGCCACTCTGAAGTTACTGGTTATCCAGAATACAAGACTGTCACAATGTCCAAGGTCGATTACGATGGCGACGGAGCGGTTGAGAGCATGTACGATGAAATCGAAGGCATGAAAGTCGTGCTGCATCAGGCTATGAGCCAGTATTCAGCCAAGGTTGGCGATGGAACCATGTTCGGTTTCTACGGCGGTGCCTATCCTTATTCGTTCATTGACACCAACAAAGACGGTCAAATCACAGAAGACGAAGCCGCATTCCCGAACCAGTACAAACTGTTCACCCCTCGTCTGCTCAAAGCTGCCTATAACTACATGTTCACTGTCAAGGATCCAGGTGCCTATATCCACAATGGAAAATACGTGCTGCAGTTGATGTTCGACTCGATTGAAGATCTCTCTGCGGTAAGCGGCGTGACTACAGACAGCCTGACACGACCTTAGGCAGACCGAAAGGAATATGGATAATCCCATGAAATCTGCAACAAGAAGGGTCATTTTTTACATAATTTTCTTCGTCTTGCTGTTTTTACCAGCAGTTGCGATGTTGATCGTCTGGATTCCACGCGACATCATCGTCAATATTTCGGTTCTACTTGGTTTCATTGGCCTTGCATTGGCTGGACTCCAGCTGATTCCGATCGCCAAGCTGAACTGGCTGGCAGATGCCCTGGATATGGACAAGGTCTACAGCACACATCATCTCATATCAATTTTGGCGATTGTGTTGGTGCTGCTGCACCCAGTGATTCTGTTGATAACAAGCAAAGTTTATCGAGCTGGTTTTGCGCTGAACTCAGGATGGATCGGTCTGGCCGGATTGATCCTGATCGGTCTCACATCTGGTCTTCGGAAAAAACTCAACCTGGGTTATGTGCCATGGCTGGGTCTCCACAATCTGCTCACCGCGGTCATCCTGGTTTTTGGTCTCTGGCACATGTTCAAGGTCAATTACTACATGGAAATCCCACTCGTAAAGTGGGTTTGGATCATTGAAATTGCTGTCATGGCTTTGATTGTCCTTTACATCCGCGTCATTCATCCGTTTGCTGTGGGTAGAAAACCTTTCAAAGTCGAGTCAGTGGAAACAGAACCGAACGGAGTTTACACGCTCAACCTGCTGCCAGACGGACATGCAGGTGTTCCGTTCAATGCCGGCCAGATTGCCTGGATCAGCACGGGTAACAGCCCGTGGGTCTTGAGCCGCAACCCCTTCAGTTATGCGGGTTCCGATATCGCCCCCGACGGTCGGGTGCGCTTCGCCATCAAAGAATTGGGCGACTTCACCAGCACCATCAAGGACCTCAAGCCGGGTGACAGGGTGTATGTGGACGGTCCTTACGGATACTTCAACCTGCACATGGAAGATATGATGGAAGGCTTTGTTTTATTGGCCGGCGGTATCGGCGTGGCACCAGTTATGTCGATCGTGAATACTCTGGCAGACACGAATGACAAGCGTCCGTTATACGTTTTCTACGGGGATTACAACGAAGAGACCGCACTGTATCAGGATGAGTTTGCCGCTGCTGCAGAGAAGATCGATCTAAAACTCGTCACCGTACTCGAGAAACCCCTCCGCGAGGACTACCCCTACCCTGGCTACATCACATCTGACTTGATGGCCAGCGTTCTTCCGGAAAACTACAAGGACTTGTTCTACTTTGTTTGTGGTCCGGCCCCAATGCTCAGAGCGATGGAACGTAACTTCGTCAAATTGGGGATTGCAAAAAGCCATGTGCACTTTGGCATTCAATCAAGCCAGGTTCACATCGAAAACTTTGAAATGGCATAAGCAATTAAATGAGTCAAAAAGACCGCGAAAATTCGCGGTCTTTTTATTCACCTCCAGTCGTAGGTCATGTCATCGTGCTCAAAGAGTATCCGCTTCCTGCCCCGTGTCTTTGTACCGGGTTGAACCTGACATCACAAACAATGTTAGTTGTAGGTCAGGTTCCGCTGCCTGCCCCGTGTCCTTGTGCGGGGTTGAACCTGACATCACAAACAGTGTTAGTCGTAGGTCAGGTCATCGTGCTCGCAGAGTATCCGCACCCTGCCCCGCGTTTTTGCGGGGTTTATCCTGACAAGACAAACTGTGTTAATTCCTCGGGCGAGTATTTTGCATGCTTATCTGATGTTTTGGCTTGTTTCCAGGTAAAGATCCGAAATTGAAACCGGGTGAGCATTTTTGGCTGTTTTTTTGGCGTAAACGGGCTGTATAGTTAGTACATCCATCTACTATTTCACTTCTTTGGGCTGACCAATCCTTTTTTGGGGATATCACTCCACCTTTTGTATGAGTTAGCCAAAGAATTCAGTTCCCAACCCCTCTCGCGCAGGTGAAAAGTCGTCGCATGGTGAAACCCTGCCTGACTGCCCAGCGCCGCAATAGACAATTTCAAGCTTACAGGCTATACCACAATCATTTTGTCATTTTGAGACTATCGCCTACTTAAGTATTAGCTACGCGCATTAACAATAGGTGCCGGTTACGCATTCGTGATCGCGTCTGGCGGAAAACTGTGCCCATGGGCACAGTTTTGAAGGAGTAAGGCACAAATATGCTCATGATGAGACCGGGATTTTTTAGGAAAGGATGATGTAGCTGGGGTAAGTAAAGCCTCGGGTCGATGGCAGTACAAAACCTCCCCCTGCGAGACACCTCGATTCAACAACCTTATCACCTAGGGCTTGATCGAGGGCACTGTGAACTGTTTGATAGACGTATGTATCGTGCCCTCAATCCGCCATATAAGTGATTTATGTGTGATGGCGGATTGGAAGCACACCAGGCTCTCGTCGAGATGTTGTTTGAAGTAGTTCCAATCGCGCCCTACAAATACTTTTTTGTTTTCTCAAACGGTGGCGATAGAAGACCGCCACCGCCTGCAAAATCCCTTGACCTAACAGTATTTACACGTAGGGTTGACGCCCTCTGTTCTCGCCGGTCTCCAGACCGCGCGAGTGTGTTGACCGTCAGGTCCCCTCTGGTCTGGGCAGCACTTCCTCGTTCAACATTCGGGGTAGGGTTGACGCCTGCGTCAACCTTGAAAACACGGAACAGGCAGGCCTGGTCTCTACAAAGGTTTTTTGGTAAGGAACGGCGTAAGGGCAGACCCCCGTGTCTGCCCGGGTAAGCATGGAGTTTTTTGTAGGTCGGAATGAGACCGCCTCAGACACTTTGGCCGATGTTCTCCTCTCGTGGGCTCACTCCGACGTTTACATCATCAGCGCAGTAAGTAAACCCTTGCGGTTGCGCTGCGAGGGCAGGGAGGCGTATTCTGCCCTAAATCTGTCCGGGTAACCACGGGGGGAGTGACCCCTACAAGGATATCCTTGGGCAGGGGCAGACCCCCGTGTCTGCGCTAAAGACCCTAAATAATCACACCTTTCCAGACAAGCCGTTCAAAGTCTCCCCCTTTTGGGACGCCTGCCTCACCCAAAAAATTTTTCGGACTCAAATGGAGGGAGTAAAACCCCTGGTAGGGATGGGCTCGTGTGCCCGCAAAGCAGGGTATTAGTCCATCCGCTCTGAATGCCCTGGGAGGAGCAAGGAAAATCGATGTCAATAGGGCATCCTGGATTGTGGACAAAAAAAATCCAGCCATCCTCATGGCTGGATTTGATTTGGATTTCAGGCTATCCTGGCGCTACTTCAGGCTTTCGAGGCGCTGCTTCAAAGCCGCGGTCAGGCTCTCCATGCGGGCAACCAACTGGCGGGCTTCCTCTTTGTCCACATCCCCCAGCAAAGCATCAGCGATGGACCCGGGTTTGTCATCAGCCGGCAGCTCTTCCATGCCATTGAGCAACCTGCGCAGGCTGCGGGCGGACTTGGTGGTGGGGTCCAGAGGGAGGCGCACTTTTCGTCCGACCTCGTGCCCCGACTGGCGCTCCAGGAAGGCGTGCACATCCTGATAGGTCCGTCCTTCGTGGGCGGCATAGAAAGCCACCGCATCCGGCCACAACGCGCGATCGTACTGCATGATTTCGCGCAGAACGCGTTCAGGCATTTCTGACTTATCTGCAATCTCAAGCTCTTTTTCATCCAGTTCGAAGAACTTCATCAAGCGACCGTAATAAGTCCGTTCCATTTGCAGGGTTTTCTGGAGCATGTCCTTGGTTCCGTCATCCAGGCGCACATCCGCAACACGCCGGAAGAAAGCCAATTCGGTTTCATCTTCCACGGGACGGATCTGGTGCGATTCGAGCACCAGTCGGGCGGCTGCCCGGGCTTTACCAACCGGAGTAAGCGCCTTGTAGGCCATGTTTTCGGCGATTTGCTTCTCGGTCGTCGGCTGATTATCGATCAATGCCAGCACGTAGGGCTCTGTGGCTTGACCCTCGAGCACTGCTTTGATCGCGGTTGCCCAGAAACGGCGTTCGCCGGTCAACATCCTGAATACATCACGCCCGTTTTCATTGACGACCTGCCCTGTTACCGGCTTAATTTGCCCGGTGTCATGCAGAGACTCTCCCAATGCGGTTAGTTCAGCAATTTCCTGCGCGATCAGGCGATCGTTACGGGCTAATTCGAACCAGTTGCGCACCACTTCATTCCAGGCTGTTTTGCTGGAATAGAAATCTTTGCGCAATGCAAGTGGCAGGATTAAGCGCGCTTGGAATCGATCCGGTCGAACCATCGACAGTGGCACACGATAAACGCTTTGGCGGTTATTGACCATCTTTGGCTTGTCGGGGTTGTAATCTTCCTGCGTTTCAGCGCTGGCGTTGAAAGCGTCAGAGGTGACATTAATCAGGTTGTCAAATCGGGGTTTTTCAGTTTTTGCCATGGTCTCTCCTCAAAATTTTTTTCCGGATCTGGTCTACTAAGTGAACTGTGCCCATGGGCACATCAAGCCGCCCCGAGTTTTCCCAAAACGGCATCAACCAGGTTGGAAAGGCAGCGATAAGCCTGCGACTTTTCCGGGCAGTAAGAGAAAACGTCATAGCCGGCAGTAGTAGCCGCAGAAATGTCTGCCAGGTCTTTGATGTACGGCAGGAGCAGATGCCCATACATACGCTCCAAGTCTTCAATTACATCCCGCGATTGCCGTCTGATCATCCTGAAGCGTGAAGGAATAATGCCGAGGACTTCGAGGTCAGGATTGGTGGTTTTGCGGACACTCTCAATAAAGCGCAGGATGTCTGCCAGACCAATCAGGCTGAGTCCATCCGGTTCAATCGGAATCAAAACGTGACTGCTTGCAACCAGTGAATTCATGGGCAGCATGCCGGCTGAGGGTGGATTGTCGATAATGATGTAAGAATAATCATCTTTGATTGGTTCCAGAAAATAGGTCAGCTGAAAGTCAGGATCGTCATGCCCTTTTAGAACGGATTCCAATCCTTCCATCCTGGCTTTGTTGGTCCGAAAAAGTTTAACTTTCTCACTGCGATTGCGCGGGATTAGCGAGTCTACAATCAGCGATTCGCTTGCCCCATATCCGTTTTCAAGCGCCTGGGGATAGTTGTTCTCCGCTGTGATGGCGGGGATAAACCTATCGTCAAATCCCCCGCCCATGGCAGTTATCGTGGCAGAAAGCTGGTCATCCATGTCTATCAACAACACCGGCTTGCTACCGGGTTTGCGTGAGCCGTGGGTTGCCAGACCAGCAGCAAGGTTAATGCTAATGGTTGATTTGCCAACACCCCCCTTACGATTGATCAGAGATATAATTGCCATTGGATCCTCACCCGATTCCTGTCATAATCATGCACCTTTCTATTTTACATTAGTTTTTCTTTTTTACAAGCTGGTCCTGTTTTCTGAATCTTTTTTTCTTCCACTTAATCGAACTAAGCTATAATAATTAAGTACTTGACTTAACTCTGCGCAAGTGCTAAGCTACAAACAACAAATGATACGGTGGTGAAGATGTTGACCAGCTCTGATTTTTTGCATGCCCAATTCCTTGAAAACCCTTTTAGGCGTTATGGCGATACGCGCTTCTTTTATCCCAACCTGGCTGAGCAGCGTAAGGTCCTGGAGGTAGCTCATGGTTTCATTGCGGACCAAAAAGATCCTTCCAAGAACCTGGGCGTGATTGCCGGGCCAAGCGGAGGCGGCAAGAGCATGCTGGCAATGAGGCTGGCAGAAACGCACTTTACTTTCGAGCAGCGCGGGCAGGTGTTGGGGCTATACATGAACACCAACACCCTCACGGAACCGCGCCACTTCTTGATGGCCGTGATCGAGACTCTCTCTCTGCCCTCTTCCAGGTCGAACGCGAACCGGATCGAGAGCATTTTCGAGCGCCTTGAAACCAGCGAGGATCAGCTATTGATCGTGCTGGACGGTCCTCCAATAGACCAGGATTACCTGAACCAGATGTTAGCCTGGTCAGTGGAGCACAACAAAAAAATCAAGACCATCATCTTCTTGCAGGATATCAACAACAACACCAGCAACATCGGCTCCCTTAACCAATTCCTTGGACTCTATGTGCCTTTTCGGGCTCCGGAAGTGGTCGAAGTGGCTTCCCTGCTCTATGCGCGCATGATGTCTGCAGGTCATCCGGATCCGTTAAAGCTGATCCCCCAGGAAACCATGTTCAACCTGGCGGAACAATCGCGTGGTTCGCTTAGTGAAGCGTTGCGGCTGGGCAGCGAACATCTGGAAAAGCTGCTCGAGGAGCAAAAAGGCAGTTTGAGGATGGGTATCTTTCCATTCCATCCTGGTGCTGCTGGATAATTATGGCGTTATAGACCGGAGACGACCGGTGTAAAGAAAAATGGAACAAAACGGCTGGACTGAGATCTTGGAATCCTTGGCTGGGCTGGAAAATGATCAGCTTCAGGGATTGTTAGATTCAAGTGAACTCGGCTATGACGGCAATTTCACAATCACAGCGGAAGAGTTCGTTTATTCCGGTCTGTGTCAGTACTATCCCCTGATTGAAACCCTTGTCCAGGACAAAACTGGCAAACATCTGCGCCTGAATCTGGAACAAAGTGTGCCCATGGGCACAGAATCAACCTCCGTCCGGGTTGAAATTGCCGCCGCGAATGTGACAGACGCCATCCTGAAACCGGATTCCATCGCTGCAGTGCCCTCCTATCTCCTGCGTTTCGTCCCATACGTGGGTTCCTCGGCAGTCTTGATCGCCACCGCCCTGCGGCAGGCCTTCTATCGCGCCTCGCGCGAGCACGGCGCCGATCAACTCTATCCGCGCCAGGACGATACGGTCACGATCAACGTTCAAACTATTCTGAAAACGCTTGGGAATGTCATCAGCCGCGCAAAATTTTTCCGGATTTTCCAGCAGGGAGATATGGACTGGTTCGTGCAAAGAGCCGAGCCAAAGCACCGCGTTTCTGACGGGCGCATCCAGCGCGAACCCAACACTTATCATTACCGCGGCTTGGTCCTCACTCCCGGAGACGCGCAGGACCTTTATGACTGGCTGCTTGCCCAGGGTTTATCGCTCGATCCCCTTGGAGTGCTTTCCAAAGCCATCACCATCCCCAGGGATCAGATCCTCACATTTCCTTACCGCTTGCCGAGTGAAAATGCTCATCCCCTCTTCAGTGAGCCAGCCAGCGTGCACCAGGTGGTCAGCCAGGCTCTCTCGCCTAAAGCTCTGAACCCCACCCTGGCTGGACTGTGCGATCGCTTGGCCAGCCACTTGATCCGCCCGGAGAGCTTCCTGGCAATACCATGGTATTGGTTCCAGCGGGTCTTGCCGGAACTGGGCGATGACCTTGGGATGCTCTATCTGATGTGCAAGAACTGCTGCTATGTGGACTGGGCACGCGGAAAGGACCGCAACACTTTCTGGGTGCCTGGCGGGCTGCCCACCCTGCAGGGCTGGATCCGTTCGGAAACGCTTCCAAAACGCATCCCTCATGCCAAACCGAGCAAACGCGGCCGACCAAAATCGACCGACATCAACCCCGATTCCGCCTACACCAGGCAATGGCGGCAGGCAAATCGCGACCTGGCCAGCCAGTACCTTTGCCGGCTTGAAACGCGCTTCAGTGAGGCCGGCACCGACTGGCAGCTACAGGTTTCAGAGGTACAGCTGACAGCTGCCGACGAGTCCTTGAAACAAGCCTTGTATGCATTCCTGTTCGCCCCTCCCGACCCGGTAAGCCCGGAGTTGTTGAGCTCATACGCCTCAAACAGTCAATGGCAGCAGGTTCTGTTGCGTGACGCGGAAGCCAATCCAACCCGATTATGTCATTTTGAGACTTTAGTCAAAGCTGGAATATGTCAGAATGAGACTTTAACGCCCGAAGAAATTTGTCATTTTGATACCCTCGTGGATGGCCTAAATTATTATTTTGAGACTCTCATCGAGGCGGGAATTTGTCAGTTTGACACAATAATTAAGATATTAAATAAGCTTAAATATGCTCCCTTCTTCAAACAAGAAACCGTTCCATCCAAAATATCCCCCAGGGCGGACGGTTCGGTTTCTGAAAACCTTGAAGAGTTTCTTGAAAACGTAGAAAAGACTTGGAGTTACGGTAAGCTGTTGAGCGGTATCAACCCCCAATTGCGAGAAAAGATCCAAAAATTGCGGCTTGAGAAAAAGTTCCTGGCATGGTTGATTGCGGGCAGCTTGAACCCTGAGATCCATAGCCCGATCAGTTTTGCGATAGCCTCTACCCTTGAGAATCAACAAAGTCCAATCGCACCAGCAACCAGGCTTGCAGATCTACAGGCGGGAGAGTTTTACAGCTTGCTGAAGAAAACCCTGCGCCGCATGGAGCAAAATTATCTAGGGCCTGTGATGTTTGCTGGCGCTGGAAGTGAGGATCTTTCATCCCTATTAAAACCTGTGCCGGATAACCAGGGGCGCCTGAAGCTCCTGCGCCGCCTGGCAGATACCCTGGGCTTAGAACCCTAACCCCCGTTTTTGTTTTCGTTTTATTTGAGCCTGCCCTTTGGCGGGCTTTGATGGCTTAAGAACCCTGTCCGGAAAAAGAAAATTTCTTAGAGCACCAGGTTTAGGCTGACTATTTGCTGCAAGAGGGTGGGGGTCTCCGGTGTGTATTTTGTGGCCCCCTGGTGTTGCAAGACTGCCACGACTTCTAAGGCTGAGGAGCTAATTCGGAGCTTGATTACCAAAAAGTTGCGCGTAGCCGACAGATAGTAAGAGGCAAGTGAGAGCTGGTAAACGGGCGCGGAAAATCGATCGGCGTAGGGCTGGACAAAAGAAGATAAAAAATGCGCGTAGCCATTACTTTGTGACGAATCTATAGCGTTGATGAAGGATAGGGGGAAGATGAAGTAAATCTTTATTAGATAGTAAAAACGCTTTTATACGCATAGCCACACAAAATTGATGGGAAATCCCGTTTCGACTGAGATGGGGAGGGGGGGCAGTATGGGTTTAAAAGCATTCAATAACTTCTAAAGATGCGCGTAGCCATCATATAAAAGAGCAGCATCTGAACGGGTACCTTGAGATAGATGGTTTGAAGAATCCAAGAACAATTAGGAGCTCAACATGTTTGCATGCAGCATCAGTGTCACAAACCTGTAAATGAACGGGTTCTCAGTGAAAAAGGGTGGATGGTTCTCGAAACATTTTGGAGCTTTTTGGGTTTGCGCTGACCCAAAAAAACTGATTTGATTTATGGTGAAACAACCCGACAGGGGAGGAAGGCTAGAAATGCTCATAGAATGACACGCATATTAAATACAAAATTACATGCAATTACCAAGATTGACAAAAAAAGGATGCGATTTGCTTCGCACCAGATACTAAAAGATCACTTTTGAGTGATCTTTTTGTGGACTAAATGTAGTTCCAAACAGGTCTGCAATTATCGCACTAAAATCGCAGTAAATGACATACGGTGCTCTATCGAGCATTATTCTCCACGATCCGAAGGACGGAAATTTCTATCTAACAGGGCAGAGGTAGTAATCATCCACCTCGTCTCCCCCCTCTGTCATCCAACCAACCCGCCCACCTGGAATTTGCACTTTCCACCACGTCCAATTATCTCCCATGCATACCGGCCCATCAATTATCTCAACGACAGTATATCGGGCAAGGGAGGTCATTGTTTCGGTATTTCTTCCAGGGCTCCATCTAACCCTTTGGCTTGTGTAACTCGTCAGGCAAACATACGCTTGCATACCTACTGATAACCGGGTGTCTGGAGCTCCTTTACAAGTCGGATAGTCAACACAGGACATTAACGGCGGGGAGGTCAGCCAACCGATGGAATAATAGTAGTTCGTTGGGTCTTTTAAGATCATCGCTTTCAGTTGATATTTTCCATTTTCCAACCTGAAATAGAATGCTGCAAAACTGCTAAACCAGGGTGGGGTGAGAGGTTTACAATCCGCATAACAAGTTTCTGTCATGATCCAGGATTTTTTCCAATTCGAATACCAGAGCATCAAACTGCCACTGTCTTGGGTAATTCCCAGGCAAGAAGGGCTGCCAAGCAATCTTTCATTCAACTCTTCCAGAAAGACATCTTTAGAAACATTCATTCCACCTTCGAAATAATTTGCATATCGGATTCCGCTGTCGGGAATAAAGGTGGCAAGGGAACGGGTATTTTTGGAAGTAATGGTCTGGCGGACCATGTTGATAATTTCATTTGGGTCGGTTCGATCAATCTTCGCTGCTGCTAGCAAAGCTTTTGAGTCCTTAAAATCGCCCAGGGAAGCAAATATCGTCGCGGCTTGGCTATAACTTGCATTGCTAATATGAACCAACCCCAACTCGTATTGGGCATCCTTTAAATAGGCAGCAGAATCTTTATAATTTCCTATATTTTTGAAGACATTCACGGCTTCTGAGTACTTTGCTGTCTCTAGTAGATTGATTCCTTTTTGGTAATTCGCTTCCTTCACCAAGTCTTGCGAATCTGAATAGTCTTCAAGGTCAGAAAAAACAAGGATTGCGTCATCATAATTTTTATCGGTCAGATATTGTTTTCCGAGTTGATAATAATCTGAGAGAAAAGTTTCAACTCCGGGATAATCAGGAATTTCAAGGAAAATTTTCATGGCTTGGGAGTATTCCTCACTGTTGAAGAAAGCTTCCGCCATCTTAAACTTTGCGCTATTAATAAGTGTCCCGGAATCCCTGAAGTTGGTTATTGTGCTCAGCACTGAAATTGCCTCTTCATATTCTTCATTTGCTGTGAATTCAGATGCCAAAAGATACTTGGTCTCTTTAATCATGTCCTCAGCATCCTTATAATCAGGAATGGTGCTGAACAACAAGATTGCTTGTTCATACTCACGGTTCGAGACAAAATCAGATGCCAAAAGATACTTGGATTCCTTGATCATATCCCCAGCGTCCTTATAATCAGGAATGATGCTGAACAAGGAAATCGCGTCAGTATAGTTAGCTTCCGAAAATAATCTTGTGGCATCCAGATAATCTGCTTCCAAAATTAATTCAGACGAGGACTTATAGTCTCCAAGACTTCTGAAAATTTCCTTTGCCTCTGAGAATTGCTGATTCTCTAAGAGGTTGTTCGCCTTTTGATATTCAGCTTCGAGAATCATGTCATTGGATTGCTTATAACCGTCAAGTGATTCAAAAATCACCATGGCTTGATCGTATTTTTTATTGTCAATCAAATTGATGGCATAGTTGTACCTAACAAAGGGTAGTAAAACTCTAATAAAAATGAAAATAAATATTGCAAGGGAGATACCGATTAGTCCAAAGGTCAGGAATTTTTTCTTCTTCCTGGCTTGTCTTTCCTCAATTTCTTGATTGCGCTTTAGTTTTTCTTGTAAATTTGCTTCGATCTTTGCCAAATCTATAGTTTGAAAAACCAAATTTTTGCTTACCTTGCAGCGATGACAATTGGTTGACTCGTTCGGATTGGGTCTCCCGCAACAACATTGCCAGTAGTCTTGATCTTGCCTTGGAAAATAGATCACCCGTTCTTTTTGATCCTGGGTCCAATCGGCTAAATCTCTTTTCAACTGGACTTTTTGTGGAGCGGTGAGAGTCTCCTCAAGAGAAACTTGCTCTGGCAGATGTATTAAATTCCCCGAGGAATTCCAGATTTCAAGGTCAGAAAAAACAACTTTCTTGATAGTTACCTGGACATATTTTGTTTCAGGATCCAGAACAATGGGTTTATCGTCGCCAAAAGTGGTTTGCCCGTTTGGGGCAAGACCATGATAAGTGTACTCAACTGGCAGGATGCTATCCCTTTGAGTCTCTCCGCTATTAAAGCTCTGAATATTGACTGTAACAGAAGCAACATCGTTGGGAGTACCTCTGAGAACCTTTAGCTTTAAGAGTAGAAACACTGATTTTGTTTGAGTGTCAGAGAAGAGACTGCCTTTCTCTATTTCAACTGGCGCGTCAATTTCGTAATCAACAATTCTTAGATTTTGAAGAGGAATGTAGCGGTTTTCAGCCATAAACACCTACAGTTTTGGAAGATTTGTAAATTTCTCGGACACAGGTTCTGTACTAGCAGCAGCACCTACTTGGATTTGGGCAGGCTGAGCCGCATTAATGGCTGCCATCAACGCGATTACACTCCCAATGATCACAAGGATTAATGCCAGGATGAAATAGTTACCCGCGTAAGTCGCGTTTATGATGTAATTGTAAGCATCCCCACCCACATAAGCATTTACCATGTCATATGGATAACTGTCGCCATTGTTGTAAGCAAACATCTTATAAAAACCAAAGCCGATAGAGATAAGCGCAATAATGTAAGTAATTATGGATGAAGTGGGCAATTTTACACCAGCTAATTTTGTTTGATGTTCGTTATTCATACTTACCTCCTACGTGCAAATTGTTTTTTTTACCTGTCCCATGATTAATCACCATGCCAGCTTGCTCTGACAAGAGTTGCTTGATTTTGTTGATTTTTTTCAAATCGGTAAGAATCAATCTCCGCAATTAGTTTTATATCTACATTTCCATCAAGCAGATCACCATAAAGCTCACTGAAACTATTCCTACTGCTGTAAATGTACCAACGGTCGCTATAAGAGCCGCCATTTGGGGTTACTTCCATACAAAAATATGAGGGTTCGATGTCATCGTCATAACCCCAATTGTAGTAATCACACAATTCGGCTGTTCCTTCTAAGCCGAATTTCTTATCAACATTATTTCGCATATCATATTGGACTTCGATTGCATTTAGGGTTGTACCTTCTTTTTCCATTAACTCCCTTAATGCCGGGGTTGGGTTTCCATAAGAATAAACCTGGTCAAAATCTGGTTCCTCATAAACGACTCCGTTAACCAAAAACACATTCTCCCCTGATGAATCTTCATAAAGCTTGTAGCTGTCGGTAGCTGAATTGATTTGAATCACTGGACTCATTCTGGAAAAGCGCTGGTATTTTTTGTCGTTTTTATATGATTCTTTGGAGGAGTAAATAAAAATTAGCTCCGATCTATCAATATTTGCCTGTAAGCCAATCAACCTGAATAGAGGATGGACTAAAGATGTATACAAAGAAACGTCAGACTCACTCTCTGCAGAATCCAGGAAATCGGTGAAATCCATGTCGGAATTAATCACAATTCTCGTCCCATAGAAACCACTAACAGAGATGTCGTCTTTGTTTTCTTCTGAATAATCTGCAGTAAGCCTGGCGTGGAGATCATTATTAAAAGCTTCGCTTCGTGCGTTTTCTTGTACAGTTTTGACGATGAAAAACATCGCCCCGACGGAAATCATCAAAAAAATTACGAGCGCCGCGATGAAAAGGCGTTTTCTGGAGGTACTACTCATTTGGTCAAAGTTATGGTGAATATGGGCTTTTCCAGGTTCTGATTTTCTAAATTGCCTTACTAATTCCCCGTTAGTTCTTCTCGAAAAGAAGCCTGGTTTTATTATTTCTCCGCATGCTATGCAATACTTTTTGTTTCTTGGGTTTTCTGCTCCACACTGTGGACAATTCATAACACCCACTTTCTATAGCTAAGGATAAGTAAATAATAACAGAAAAACTAATAGATCTAATTCACAAATCACCTATTTTGAGGTTTCAGGAAAAAAGCTACTCGTCAATATTGTTCTCACCTAATCCAAAAAAGATAATTGACAGCAATGGGTGTTAATTAGGCGAAAAAGCTACTGAAATTATCGTTGATACAAAAAGTGTAATGGAGAGTGTCATTGAACGTCTGGGGCGGGATTTTCGATATTCTAAGGAGAGACTTGCGCGTAGCCGCAAGCAAACAAATGACAAGCCAAAATTCAAAAGTTGTGAGAGACAACTGATTTGAGGGATTATCTTAGTCAGCTTAAATTCAGATCTATGGCACGCCAAAAAGCGTAACGCAACCAGAGCTCATCATGAGAATGTTCTTGCCGTCGGAAGTAAACTCTAATCCAGTCAACCACATAACTGATGGCACCATGTCGGTGGTGGGTATCATTTTTCGTGTTTCCATATCCCAGGCAAGCAGTTTACCATCGTAAGTGATTCCCACAAGAAGTTTCTCGTCTGGAGATATAGCCAAGACCTCCAACCAGCCGTCAACAGGCAAATCAAATTTTACGCTTCTGCTTGGGATTTCCCAAAATGTAATATTTCCATTGGAATAGCTGAATGCGGAATTTGTTAGTGGTGTAATTGACACATTTGTGTTGTAGCCGATGCTCCCCACCAGATTGCCAATTTTAAGTCCTGAGGAGCTTTCCCATAAAATGATGGATTGCCCAACGGAGAGCATATACTCTCCATCTTCAGAGAAGATAATCTGATAAACTCTTTCGTTATGCCCAGTTAATTTGTATAGAATCTCTCCACTGGATGTGTCAATCACAATCGGTGTGGTTGTTCCGGGATTGGTTTCAACGACCAGCTTTGTCCCATCTGGAGAAATTGCCAGAATCCTTAACTCCCTGTAAGCCTTCAAGGGTATTTCGTTTATTAATTTCAATCCTTCAAGCTCATAGATACGGATCAGGTTCAGTTCCTCAACCCGGGCTATCTTTTGCCTGTCAGCAAAAAGCGTAAATCCGGAAAAATCGAATTCCTTAACTGAAGTTTGATCACCATTAGTTAGGTTCCACTCCTGAATTTTGTCTTGTGAAATGGTAAGAAGCGTGTCATTACTTGGTTGCTGAGGAAAAGGAAACCCGATGTATTCATGCTCTTCCAGAACACTATAAGATTCGGGTTCAAGGATATTGAGCGTAGTCAGTTTATCCCCTTTAAGGATGCTGAGCTCGTTTTCATCTGATGGCGAGAGGCGCATCGCGCAGTAATCCCCACAATCTACTGGGATGGAAGAAGTAATCTTGCCAGATTGAACATCCCAGGTTAGGAGGAGGTCTTGTTTTGTTGTTGCCAGGATGGATTGACCGGAATTTGAAAAGGCAAAGTCAACAATATCGCCCTGGTTTATGCTGGCGAACAAATCTCTAAGGTTCCTTCCAGTGGTAGCGTCAAAAATCTTAATGAAACGACCATCTCCGCGAGAAGCAAGTAAGGAACCGTCTGGAGAGAACGCCAATTCAGAGACATAAACATTGTGACCCGTAGCTGAGAAACGCTCCAGGTTGGTCTGCAGGTTCCAAACGCGGATGGTATTGTCTTTCTGTGAACCAGCAGAAGCAAGCAGGTTGCCATCGGGAGAAAAAACCAGACCAGAAACTTCATAAGTGTGGGCTTTATGAGTTTTGAATATTTTCTTTGAGGCAAGATCCCAAATTGTGACTCTGCCGCTCGAAGAATTCCCACCTGTTGCCAGGTATCGTCCATCGCTTGAAACTGCAAAGGTCAATAAGTACGTCTCACCGCAATCAAAGGCATCTGTATTTTCAAATGTCTCCATGTTCCACAGGTTCACCATACCGCTCTTCCCAACGGAGTAGAGAGACTTTGAATCGCCTGTGATGGCAATAGAAGTAACAGTTTCATCACTTGGAAGATATTTGATTAATGAATGATCGTTAGCCTGATAAATCCATATGCCGGTTTCTGTTGCCAAAATCAGTCTGGTGCCATCTGTGGAATAAATGAAATCGGTTATGGTGCCTCTCCCGATCACACCCAATTTTGTTAATTGGCTGATATTTGAAGCGTTTATGACTTGATTTGCAGGCATGAATGGCCCAGTCACCCGGGTGGGTGTGGGCACCATTGTCGGGGTCTGGGTTGGCGAAGGTGTGGCGGTTGATGTGGGTTCAGGCAGACTCGTTGCGGTTGGAATCACCAACGTCGATTTTTTTGTTGGCGTTGAGGTCGCTCCAAGAACGGTTGTGCTAAGTGAGGTCGGACTGGTATCAAGGTTGGTAGTTAATACAGCGTTGCAGCTGATAAGGAACAGAAAAAAGAGTACCAGGACGGAAAAAAGAACGGATAAACGTAATGTTTTTGAGTTGATCATCATCTGCCACCATCCTTAGTAAAGAACTGATTCAATGATCACAAATCGCATGATGAGTTCCACCACAGAACTCTAAAAAATTGATAGAATAACCTAATACTTCACCCTGAAAGAATTACTAATAGTATACCCATAAACAAGGATTGCATGTGAAACGAAGATCTACTGTAAGGCACACTCCGCGACGATCTCAGCGCCACACCCGGGTCAGGGGGCTCCCTTTGTCTCCGCGCTCAGCCTGTTCTCTCTTGTATACCCTGGTTAAGGGCGGGTCTAAGTTTATTCTGGTAACCATAAAATTGAAAGCAGGATTGTGCGATAAGCATAACATAACAGCAGAGGTCCAGTTACAAGCAAACTCGCCCCTCTCACATCCTGCAGGTGAAGCATTCCCCACATATTTTCCATAAAACGCGGCAAATAATCTACGGAATTAAGCATCAGGAATATACTGATTGATGATACTGTAACCGAGAGGTCGAAATGTCCACATCCACATTCCTCATCAGAAATGAAACCCCTGAAGATTTAACCATGATTAGTGAAGTAACGATTGAGGCGTTTCGTCCCTTGGGCTTTGATACACTGAATGAACCCTACGTCATAGAAGCCCTGCGGGTGGCTGGCGCGCTTACGATCTCACTCGTTGCTGAGATTGATCATCGCGTGATAGGGCATATCGCCTTCTCTCCTGCGTCTATTTCTGATGGAACTCCTGGTTGGTACGCGCTTGGACCTGTTTCTGTGCTGCCTGAGTATCAGCGCACAGGCATTGGCAGAGCCCTGATCTGGGCGGGTCTTGAGCGCCTCGAAGCCATGGGGGCACGCGGCTGCTGCCTCGTGGGGCACCCGGAATATTATGGCAAAGTCGGGTTCATCCACCCGAGCGGGTTTTATTATGAGGGTGTACCTGGGGAACTCTTTTTCGCCATTTCCTTCGACGAACAATATCCGCAGGGAGCAGTTACCTTCCACGAAGGCTTTATGGCCCAGGCTTCTCCCAGTAGTTGACCTAAGGTCCTGCCAAAGACCAGGTTATAACCCTCGCTGAGGATAATTTTTGATCTACAATTCCCTGGGGAGTGGCTGGGGATTGTGGCGCGTTGCTTATCGCCGGGCAAGGGTATAATCAAAGTATTACAAGAACAATGGAGGCTTTCAATGGATTATGCCTTGATCATGGCTGGTGGTGCTGGTACGCGTTTGTGGCCGCTGAGCCGTGAGCATCTCCCCAAACCTGCCCTTCGTCTTTATGGCGTTCAAAGTATGTTTGAAATTGCAGTTGACCGGCTTTTGCCTTTGTTTTCACCGGAACAGATCCTGGTTGTCGCCAGCGCGGATCATAACCAGGTTTTGCATGAACAAGTTCCATCCATCCCTGAAGCAAATTTCATCATTGAACCCGAAGGTCGTGGCACAGCTTCGGCAATCGGGTTGGCAGCCATTCATTTGGCAGCGCGTGATTCCAATGCCGTCATGGCTGTGCTGACGGCTGACCACGTTATCGGCAAACCGGATATCTTCCGGTCGGTTATTCGTTCAGCGCTGGAATTTGCGAGGGAGGATTACCTCGTCACTCTCGGCATCAAACCAACCTGGCCGTCGACCTCGTATGGCTACATAGAACAGGCAGAGCTTTTAGGTGAGAAGCTTGGTTTCAAGGCCTACACCGCGGAGCGATTTGTGGAGAAACCAAATGCCCAAAATGCCCAGCGGATGCTTAATTTGGGCAAGTACTCCTGGAATAGCGGCATGTTCATTTGGAAAGTCGATCGGATCATGGGGGAATTTAAGCGGCAAATGCCGGATCTCTACGCGCGCCTGTTGCGCATAGCCGATTGCATCGGAACAGAGGAATACGACGCGATTTTAGGCGAGTTGTGGCCGGGTATTGCCAAGCAGACGATCGATTACGGCATTATGGAAAATGCCAAGCGCGTGATTGTCTTACCTGCGGACATGGATTGGCTGGATGTTGGTACCTGGAACAACCTCAAAACGGTACTCGACTCGGATGAGAAGGGCAACAGTAAGAGCGGTGATGTGATCCTGTGGAATTCAGAGAACTCCATGGTCATCGGCGACAAGCGGCTGGTAGCTGCGATAGGGCTTGAAAACATGATCATTGTGGATACCCCGGATGCCCTTCTGGTATGCGATATGGCCCGCGCGGGAGAAGTGAAAGCTCTCGTGGAGCACTTGAAGCTGAACGGACGCCAGGACCTGGCGTAGGATTAGTTAATAGCTGATAGCTTGTCCTGACATGAAGATTGCATTATCGGGTTCAAGTGCAAATACTATTCGAGCATGATGACCCGACATATAACACTACCCCTTAAGGTGTAGGGTGGGCTGGCGTCGAAAATTGTTCACCTACCTGAGTCTCAATATAGCCAACCCACCGAATAGTATATTAACTTACGGCTTCAAAGGACTGTTTGCCCATCAAAGGTTACGACGATTCAGCGGATTTTAATGTTATCGCGCTTCAGTCACCTTGAGTCTATAGAGCTCTTCCACTGCCAGCGCGACTTTAGTGACTGAGGCGTCACGGGTGGTGGGGTAGACAAAGTAGGTATCATCCAGCGTGCTGACGTCGACACAGTCCATCTTCTTATCAATGTAGTTGTACTCGATGTGGATTGAGTACAAAGAGGGCACCGTCTTCACAATCTCGAATTTGTCTCCCAGGTATTCCCCGCGCAGGACGATTCCGTCCATGTCGTGCTTGAACCAGCCCTTGCCCATCTGAACAAAACCATCACTGTTGGGCAGGGAGTCCACCAAAACCTCACATTCCAGGTAGTACGTGCCGGCTTCAACCTCTCGCCGGACGTTTTCCCGCTCCCATTCATACCAGGAAGGGGGATGGGAAAATTCTGTTTCGCCTTCCAAAGCCTGGAGTTGACCGTATTCGGTCAATTGCCAGTGCTTGCCGCAGGCTTCGCAGAAAATTTCGCTACCCTTGCTGTTCATGCGGTACTCCGTCTGGCAGTGGGGGCACTGATAGAGCACACGGTGCAGCCCTTCAGCGCGATCAGGGGCATCCTGGACGACCTTGTTTTCAAACTGCCAGGCGTAGTCGTCATATTCAAAGCTTTCCTCAACCCGTTGCTGGATGGTTTTTGCGTCGAGCGATTCAACTTCCTGCTGGGTGAGCAGTAATTTTAGTTCGGTGGTGGTGGGAATCCCACGGTTGGTTTGATTCCAAGAGGGCTCGTTGATGTGGTGCCCATGTGAGATCAGGGTCACGACCGGAACCTTCAAAAAGCGGATCATTTTCCCCAGGGATTCTGGCAAGACCGCGTCCGTACCGATCAGGGAATAACGCGCTTCAGGGTAATAGGCGACGATCTGTTTCTGTTTGAGCAGCTTGACTGTTTGGCGGATGAGCTCGAGATCATTGACGAACTTTCGCTTTGCGATGCAACCAACCTCGCGCATGATCCACTCTCGTGAGATAAATCCGTCCAGGGCAACAACGTAATTCGCGCGCTTAGGGAAGATCGCGGCGGTCATGACTTTAAAGTCAAAAAAACTATTGTGGTTGCAAAGTAACAGGTAAGGAGGCTTAACGCCCTGCAAATCGCGATAAAAGCGGGTTTTATGCTTCCAGACATCAGGATAACTGAGCAGCCAGGTGAGCGGCATCAGATATCTGGCCTGAGGTTTGACTTCTTTAAAGAAATCATAACGAGGGAAGTCGGCAATTCTTGTGTCTGCCAGCTTCTGGTTGTAATTCCCCATAACATTGTCGGTAAAAGTGCCCATTATTTAACTCTCCGTTTAGGGTTCGCCGTCGCCCGTCCGGAGACCCAGAATGTGTAAGTATTAACCTGAAAACTGAGGAAAAGTTACAAGTCATTAATATCACAAGCATTTTACCCGAAGTTTATCGCATCTGAAAATGTGGAGGTTTTACGATCCTGGTCGCATAAGGGAAAATGTGCCAGTCTTCGAATTTCAGCTTTGATTGTGGATCACATCCAATAACTAACTTTGGCGCTTGTACCGCAGGCGAAATCGTTTTAAGTTCAGGTTATAATTAATCATCAAATACTTGAAAGGAGTTTTGTATGAAAGGTAAACCTGAAATTATTGAAAAACTGAACTTTTTACTGGCAGATGAGCTAACCGCAGTCAACCAGTATTTTGTTCATGCTGAGGAATGTGGCGACTGGGGTTATGAAGTCCTGCACGAAAGCATCGAAAAACGCTCTATCGGCGAGATGAAACATGCTGAGAAACTGATTTCGCGGATCCTGTTCCTTGGCGGCACGCCGGTAGTTGACAAACTCAACAAGATCCACATCGCTGATAACGTCACGGGAATGCTTGAAAACGACAAAAAAGCTGAAGAAGACGCAATCAAAGATTACAACGATGCCATTAAACTGGCAACAGAATTGTTGGATAATGGCACCAAGGAACTACTTGAATCAATCCTGAGGGATGAGGAAGAGCACATTGATTACATCGAGGCACAACTTGAGCAAATCGAGCAGATGGGTCTTGAGCAGTATCTGACCACAGTGAAGTAAGCGGAGGAAACATGAAAGGCACTGAAAAAGTAATTGAAGCATTAAATGGTTTGCTGCGTGAAGAACTAACTGCCATCAGCCAGTACATGGTGCATGCTGAGATGTACGAGGATTGGGGTTACGAAAAACTGGGTGAAGCTGAGGAACATCGCGCCATCGAGGAAATGAAACACGCAGAAACCCTGATTGAACGTATTCTGTTCCTCGAAGGTCGTCCGATTGTCAGTGAACTGGATGCCATTCGCATCGGAAAAACCGTGGATGAAATGCTCGGGAATGATCTCATCCTGGAGACCGACGCGGTCAGAATGTATAACGAAGCAATCAAACTGGTAGTTTCTGAGAAAGATAACCAAACTAAAAAGGTCCTGGAAAAAATACTGTCTGATGAAGAAGAACATGTAGACTTCTTTGAGGAACAAATCGGCCAGATTGAGCAGATGACACTGCCCTTCTATCTCTCCACGATCAAGTAGTTTTTCGTTGATCCAAAGACCCCGCCAATAACGGGGTCTTTTTTGTTGCGTTTAACTATCAGCCAGTGGAACGCGGTAAAATCAGTGGGAGTTTTTCCGATGACCACTTTGCTGCTAATCATCATCTATGTTGCCTTCATCAGCCTTGGGCTGCCAGACTCGATGCTCGGGGCAGCCTGGCCAGTCATGCAAGGCGAACTTGGGCTGCCTCTGGCTGGAGCAGGCCTGGTCTCGATGATTGTTTCTGGCAGTACAATCATTTCAAGCCTCTTCAGCGGCATCCTGATCCGGCGGCTTGGCACAGGCAAGCTGACGCTAATCAGCGTCTTGATGACCGCCCTGGCGCTTTTGGGATACTCCTTCAGTCAGAACTATCTTTGGCTCTGCCTGATCGCGATGCCCCTGGGATTGGGCGCGGGCTCGGTCGACGCCGCACTAAATGATTTTGTGGCACGCAACTTTTCAGCGCGGCACATGAACTGGCTCCACAGTTTCTGGGGTGTGGGAGCCACAACTGGTCCGTTGATCATGGCTTTCATGCTCAACCAAACCGGTCGCTGGCAGATGGGCTACCGAACGGTAGCGATTGTCCAGTTCACACTGGTGGCAATCCTCACGATCTCATTACCCTTATGGCAGCGTTTTCCAACCCCCATCCCCCAACACGCCGGCACAGGTAGAGTCAAGATCCGAAAGATTAAGGGTATTACACCAAATCTGGTGGCTTTCTTTGCGTACTGCGCGGTGGAAACGAGCACCGGCCTGTGGGCAGCCAGTTTCCTGGTTCAGCAACGCGGGCTCAGCCAGGTTTTGGCGGCTGGAGGGGCTTCGGCTTACTACTTAGGGATCACCCTGGGACGATTTCTCAACGGCTTCCTTTCCTCACATTTTGAGGCAAGAAACCTGGTTCGGGGTGGGCAGGCGTTGATACTGCTGGGTATCGTTCTGTTGTTTCTGCCCTTTCCAATTCTGAGCCTTGCAGGTTTGATGATTATCGGATTGGGTTGCGCGCCAATTTATCCAACCCTGCTTCACGAAACCCCTCGCCGTTTTGGTGCCGAAAACTCGGCCAGCCTGATGGGGCTGCAGATGGCAGTCGCCTATTGCGGACTGACATTGATGCCGCCGCTGTTGGGATTGATCGTCGACCGCTTCGGTTTGCAGCTCTATCCACTGGGCTTGTTGTTGCTGGCATTGATGTTGACCTTTGGTACCGAGCGATTAAATCGGGTTCTGGCAGAGCAGCGTTCCTAATGGGGTTATACAAACGTTATAAAGCTGGAAAACTTCTTTTAAAATTCAAATAATGGTTGAATGAGATAGGAGTTGACCATGAAAAAGCACATCCCAAAAACCGATGAAGACCCACAATTGTATCCACCTGATCCCTGCGCGGATACAGATCAAGCCCACGAAGAAAATCTAAATAACGCGGTCGAGGGTGGACCGATTTACCGAGCCGATATCCCCAGGAACCTGCCATTAAACATTCCGTTGAAGTAGCAGGCGATTAAAGTGATCAAAAACCGGGAGCGAATGTTCGCTCCCGGTTTTTGCTTGTTATTTGTCTGGATGGCAATAGGTTGAGATTGGGTTTATTGCTGTTTTTGCAGCGCCTGGTGAGCGAGGGCAAGGCCGCCATAGAGCCCGGCGATACCCGAAAGCCCGCTGGGCACGACATAGCTTTCCATATCTGCGATCTGGGGCAGGCGCAGGTAGTTGCCAAGCAAGTGAGTCAGTTCTGAACGGATCATGGGGAAAAGAAAGCTTTGGTTCATGACCCCACCGCCAAGGATGATGCGCTCAGGGGCAAGGATCAGGCAAATATTCATCAAACCGAGGGCGAGATAATGGGCTTCAAGTTGCCAGGCAGGATGATCCGGACCCAAGGAGGCGGCTTTTTGCTGCCAACGCGCTTCGATGGCAGGTCCCGAAGCCAAACCCTCCAGACAGGTGCCGTGGAAAGGACAATTACCAGGAAAATGAATGTCCGAAGGATGTTGAGCGAGGAGCATGTGCCCCATTTCCGGGTGCGCGTAGCCATGAAGTAGCTGACCGTCAACAAGGGCACCTCCGCCGATGCCAGTGCCAATGGTGAGGTAGACCAGGTTGTTATTACCTTGCCCGGCACCCCAGCGCGATTCAGCCAGCACGGCTGCGTTGACATCGGTATCAAAGCCAATGGGCAGATCTGCGCCGAGAGTTGCTTGGAAAAAACCAACCACATCGGCGTTTTCCCAGCCGGGTTTTGGGGTGGCAAGGATCTGACCGTAAGTTGGGGATTCGGGTCGGGGGTCAAGCGGGCCAAAGCAGGCGATTCCAAGTGCGGCTAAATGGCCGAAATCTTTCTGTGCCAGGATGAAGAAATCGGCGCAGGCTGCCAGCGTTGGCTGGGGGAGGGTGGTGGGGATGCGGATCTCGCGCAGAATATTATTTTGCTCATCAGCAACAGCGCAGATGAATTTGGTCCCTCCGCCTTCAATCGTGCCAATAATCTCTTTGTTTTCCATGCAATGATTATAATCGCCGAATTGTGAAAAAGTTGCTCTTCAGACTCATAATAGTTTTTCGTAGGCAGGGTTGCGTTGCCTGCCCAGCGTTTATTTGCGGGGTCAACCCGGCATATGAATTACTGAAAACCAAGCCAGCCTATGGGCGCCTGTAATGCTGACCGCAATGAAAAATTCCGTCTTTGCGAGGAGCGAAGCGACGTGGCAATCTGCTTTTTATAGTTTTATTTGGAGACCTATTGCTCAATTACTGTGCTCGGTCCCGTGAGGAGCCTACGTATCGAGTACCTTGCCTCTACAAAACAATACGGAGGGAGATTTCTCCCTCCGTATGGAAAACTATAATCCAACCCCCTTAAATGACTAATACGACGGGTTGGAGTGAGAGATTTCAATCTGCTTCACGCAAATAAAGCGCGGCACTTTCAACGCCGTGGGGTCGCGGCGGCCATAACTGCTGGAGACGTTATAAGCAACCTGCTCCTCGCTCATCCACTGCACCCTTTCCCCAAAGAAATCGCTGAATCTCTGGGTCAGGCGCACGTTGTAGGGCACCTGCACGCTGCCATCTTTCTTCAGATACAGCGCGCCGAAGCGGCTGGAGCCAGTCACCATGCCTTGGGTCGGGTTGACCACGTTCATGTAATGGATGTACGGCACATAGAGGATGTCTTCATCGCGATCCATTTCGAGCAAATCCTTCAATGTCGCGACCGATTTTTCGCCGCCGTCCATCACCAGGCTGGTGTGGCTGACGTCATGCCCTGTTGGTGCTTTCCCGAACTCGTCTGCACTATCCTGATCCCACATAAAAGCCTGGAAGCGTCCTTCTGAAACCAGGGGGAAGGGCTTTCTCTCCAAGCCAAAACGGTCAGAGGATTGAGCGTAGATCTCCACTTCGCGTGGGTCATCTACGAGACGGATCTTTTCTGAAAACAGCAGTTTCCCCTGATCCTCTTCCTTCAGGAAAGAATACCCCTGCATGAGGGCACCGCCAGTCATTCCATAGTAAGCCATAATGTTGCTCAATTCAGCTGTAGCCGCGGGACCAAACACGACGGTGTATTTGCCCACGGGCAGCTGCACGGCTTCATCCTCCTGGTAATGTTTTACCAGCAAAGCGAGATCGGCGTGCAAACCCTCCGCGTCGAGGTCACTCTTCTTTTGGGCGCTTTGCTCAGCGTTGACCTCCCATTTCAGGCTTTCGGAGGATAACACTGCGGTAACTTGTGCGTCCGTGGAGCGGAAGTATTGGCTGTGCTCGTTGGCTGTGCTGATCTGAGCCGTGGTGGTTGTTCCACTGCTGAAGATACCGCTCAATTTCACATCATCGTTTTCCAGACCCCCAGCCAGCGTGTTGAAGTATGCCAGGCGTTCTTCGTTTGTCAATGCGGCTAAAGCCTGGTCAAAAGCGCGCTCATCGAGCACATCCTTCTCGTAGGCGGGGAAAGTGGGTTCATAATTGAGCGCTTGGGCGTGTGGTAGCATTTCCACCAAAATATCCAAACCTCTTTCCATGCTTTCGAAATCGGAAGGATCGGCGATCATGCTGTAGCTGACTTTCTTGCGACCATCAAAGGCGATGTAGTCCAGTGAGATCAGGTGCTCATTGGTGTTGAGCGAAATCGCCGAGTTGGCGAAACGCATCAGGTAGCTGTCTTCTTCGTGATAAGAGATCAGCGCTTGCAGACCCTTGTTCAAGGCTGCCTGGCGTAGTTTTTGTAATAAATCAATAACCTGGTTGCTCATCTTACTCTCCTACCTGTACGTTATCGAAGCGGCAGATCGGAACGCCGTGTCCGAGCTGCATGATCTGATTGGGCGCACCTTTGCCGCAGTTCTCAACATAATGAACATGCCAGGTGCTTTCGTCGCCGACAGCACTGAGTGAATTGTAGAATGGCAGGGTCTCACCGCGGTAAGTCGGGTTTTTGACCACTTGCTTCTTTTGCCCGTCCTCCACCAGCCAGCCGATGTCGCAGGCAAAATGGAATTGTTCGCGGTTGGAACCGATCGACCAGCTTTTGTCACCATCCAGCACCACACCATACTTGGTGTTGGCGATAATATCTTCCAGGCTGCCGTCTGTGCCGGGGTCGATGTTGATGTTGGTCATACGTTCGATCGGCACACGGTAGAAGGATGTGGCGCGGTTGGCGCCGCTGGATCCATCGAAAATCTGCTTTTTTGCCTTGGCGTTGGCTTCTTCCACCATCTGGCGGCCAGTGATCGCCCCGACGAGGATGCCCTTATCGATCAGAAGGTTATCCTGCGCGGGCACTCCGTCATCATCAAAACCAAAACTCCCCGGGCTGTTGGGTTCCAGCGCGTTCGCGCGGGCTGTTAGCTTTTCGGAGCCGTAGCGCAGCTTGCCAAAGTCTTCCAGGCGGACAAACGAGCCACCTGCGAAGGATAGCTCATACCCAAGGATCCGGTCCAGCTCCAGGGCGTGCCCAATTGTCTCGTGGGTCTGCAGGAACATGATCCCGTTCAGCAAAATGACTGACATCTTGCCGTTGGGGGCGTCATCAGCGACCAGCACCTGGTTTAGCTCGCTGACGATACGTTCAGCATTGGCAAGAAAGTCGGTTTCATCGATGCTTTCCCAGCCGCGGGTAGCGCCGGAGCGCCCAGGCTGGTACTTACGGCGCTGCATTCCGCCGTCCTTATCAATGCCCATGGCTTGAATGCCGGGAAAAACTTCGATGATGTTTTTCTCAATCTCAGAGCCTTCAGAATCCATGAAAATGATTTGTTTGCGTACAAATTCAAGCAGGCTAAAGCGCTGGATAACGCCTGTTTGGTTCAGTGCCGCGTCCATTTTTTGCAGGAATGCCACTTTTTCATCCAGACCGACAGTGAAGGGGTCGATTTGATTAGGGCTGGTAAAACTGCCTGTGATGGCTTCTTTTTCCGCCAGGCGGATGGGGAAGGTCACGCGTTCGGAAGCGATGCGCGCGTTGTCGAAGGCTCTCTCAAAAATTGCGTTCGGATTGGTAAGGTCCGAGGAAGCTGAAAAGCCCCACGCTCCGTTGTAGAGTACGCGTACACCCATGCCACTCTGACTGGAAGCATTGTTTTCTTTAAGGTTGCCATTCCACATGAAGAGGAAGTTGCTGTCTTCCCGTGGATACCATCTGGCGTCAACATAGTGCGCGCCTTTGGCTTTCATCAAGTCTAATTGTTCTTTAATTTTTTCTCTCACGCTGGATCTCCTTTATCTGAACTGTAAGAAATATTATAGTGTCTTAAACTGGTTTGTGCTTATTCTTGCATCACAAGCTGCCTGTGCAGCTGCTTTAAGGATAAACTAATCAAGATAGTGGCACTGATGGCAAAACGGGAACTTTTCAGCACCCAAATCGTCAGTGTTATAGTCTGTCTACTGCAGACTAATTGAGGTTGGCAATGAAACGAGAGCTCAAAGAAGCAGAATCACCGGAGAAAACCGGCAAAAAAACCAAAAGAGATCGGGAAAAACGCGACCATCACTGGCGATGGCTGCCGCGCATGTTCATTAAACCACGCGGCACGCTTGCGAAGGTCAACGACCAGGATAAAGCTGTTTGGTTTGCTCCGCTGCTTATCCTGGCTGTCATGGTTCTCCTGGCGGTGGTTTTTGCGGCTCCCATCAAGCGCGTCAACATTCAGACCGGCGCAACGATCCCGGAAGACTTCCAATGGTGGTCACAGGAGCGTCAGCAGCAATTCCTGCAAGCGCAGCAAAACCTGACCTCTCCCACGTTCATGTACCTTTTCCCATTGCTCTCAGGCTTGGCAGGTTATTTGCTCTTTTGGGTGATCTGCTCGAGTTTACTCTACCTCTCGCTGACGCTGGCTGGAAGTCGAACCACTAATCAGAAGGTCAGCAATCTCATCGCCTGGGCGATGATTCCGTTCGCCTTGCGCGAACTGATCAAAGTAATCGTTATTATCAGTTCAAAAAGGCTGATCGCTGAGCCTGGACTCAGCTACCTGGTTGCCAGTGAAGCCACTGGTATCATGGCCTGGCTAAAGGGCATACTCGGGCAGGTTGACTTTTATGGCTTGCTTTTTGTAATCTTCCTCTTCCTGGGTGCAATTCCGCTTTCTGGCTTGAGAAACAGCAAGGCAGTCCTTGCCACCACGGTTGCTTTGATCCTGGTGCTGGTGCTTGTGGGCTTGCCCTCTGTCATCTCAACCGCATTAAGCGGTTTGGGCGGCTCGGGATATTACTTCTTTTAAGGTGTTTTATGAGCGATAGTTTCGTCAGCGTTCGTGACTTGGTAAAGACTTACAAAATGGGCAGCACCCAGGTGCATGCCCTCAATGGAGTCTCGCTCGAAATTGAACCTGGCACTTTCACAGTCTTGATGGGTCCTTCCGGTTCTGGCAAGAGCACTTTGCTGAACATGATAGGCGGTCTGGACTGGCCTACCTCAGGGTCCATTGTTGTTGGCGGTGAACAGATCGATCGGATGGATGAGAATCAACTGGCAAATTACCGGCGTAACAAGCTGGGTTTTATCTTCCAGACCTTTAACTTGGTTTCGACCATGACCGCCGAAGCCAATATTGGCTTCCCGCTTCGATTTTCGGGCATCAAAAAAGGTCGGCGCGTTCAACGCGCTAAAGAGTTGATGACGCAAGTCGGGATGGAAGACCGCATCGGTCATAAACCCACTGAACTTTCTGGTGGTCAGCAGCAGCGCGTAGCGATCGCGCGCGCCCTGGTCAATGACCCTCCGTTAATTCTCGCAGACGAGCCAACAGGAAATCTCGACACCCAAAGCGGCATCGTGATCATGCAACTGCTCGAGCAGCTGCGCAAAGCGGGCAAAACAATCATCGTTGCCTCGCACGATCCGCGCATGCTCAATTACGCAACCCAACGCATCAATCTGCTCGATGGGCAGCTTGTGACCGACGAACAATACCAGGAATCCATTCAGCGTGTAGGCTGAGAAGGTGAAATATGAAAAAGAATCTACAATTTGCGCTTGTGATCACGATGCTTGTGGGGTTGGTGGCTTTGCCAATCCTCAGCCAAAAGGGCTATGCTATGCCCCAGCGGTGGGTGGATCCGCCCACTGAAACTCCCGCTCCCACCCAGGTTCCGTGGGGTTGGGTGCCGAATAATGGCAACGTGGTTAATCCATCAGGTTGGGTTCCTAATAATGCCATCCAGCAAGTGACCGAACGTCCAATGCTTTATATTGCAGATTATTACACCAGCTTGGGTAATAAAAGTGTCAATCCCTATGGTAACTTTGATCTCAGCTTCATTATTAGAAATGGTGGAAAAGCGAATGCGCTAAATGTCCTGTTGGTTTTCAGCAGTCAGGACTTTGACCCTCTGGATGGAGGTGTAGCAAGCATCAAAGATGTTACTGTTTCGGATTTGAACGAAGGCCGTACCCATCAATTTAGAGTTAATGATATGTCCACCTGGAAGTATTCAGGCATCATTACAGCTGCAGTCTCCTACATGGATGAACTAGGCAACACCTATTCTGAAACCTTTACATTCACCCTCATAATCAACCAGACTGGCAGCACGGGTTCCACCGCTGCCACAGCCACTCCTTCAGCGGTTATGCGACCCCAGATGGTGGTCAACAGCTACACCACCGATATCGATCCCCTGCAGCCCGGCTCGCACTTCAAGCTTGGGCTCAAGGTCAGCAACGCCGGCACAGCCGACGCGCGTGCCGTGAGCCTGGTTTATGGCGGCGGCGCGACGGCCGGCACCACCGACCCGCTTGGCACGCCCCAGGCTGGTGGGGTGGGCGGCGCTGGCGGCGACGTGAGCAACTTTGCGCCCGTGGGCAACAGCAACGTCATCCTCCTCGGGGATGTCCCAATGGGCGGCACGCTGAGTCCGGAACAAGAATTTATCGTCAATGTGACCACGAACCCCGGAGCCTATCCGCTCAAACTCTCGTTTGTTTATACGGATACTAATGGTGTCCGGATGGTGGATGACCAGGTCATCACCTTGCTGGTCTATTCGCTTCCTCAGCTTGAGTTCAGCTTTTATCAACCCATGGAAGGAATGATTACTGCCGGGCAGATGGGAATGCTTCCCATTCAAATCACCAACCTTTCCAGGAAGAGCGTGGTTTTGGGAAATGTTGTCGCCACCAGCCCCAATGGCGAGATGAGTAACAACAGCATCCTGGTTGGCACGCTTGACCCCGGCGGCTACTACACCTTCGATCCGATGTTTATGCCGTTTAGCGAAGGTGAAGCGGCAATCAATTTCGAAATCCGCTACACCGATGACTTCAACCAGTTACGGACCTACAACAGCTCGCTAACAATCAACGTGAACCCGCCGATGGAAATGCCCCAGCCTTACCCCTTATTGGACGAAAACGGCAACCCGGTGCTCGATGAGAATGGGAATCCCATCATGGTGGATCCGATGAACCCCTTCCCCGATGGCAACCCCCAGGAGCCCGTTTCCCAGCCCGGTTTCTTCGCGCGTATCTGGAATGCCATCAAGAGTTTCTTCGGTTTTGGTTCTGACACCAACAACGGTAAACCCACTGAACCGGGCATGAATGGCGAAATCTACTACGAAGGTGGCGGCGGCAAGCTGCCCTAATCATCCTTGTTGATGTGTTGTCCACTGAAATGGAGAACGTATGCGCTTTACTGACTTTATCAGCCTGATCATCGATAACCTGAGCCGCCGCAAGGGCAGGGTTCTGCTGACCGCTATTGGCGTGGTGATCGGCACTGCCGCTGTTGTGACGCTGGTGTCCCTTGGGGTGGGTTTGCAAAAGAGTGCCACCAGCCAACTTTGGGGCATCAACGACCTGACCAGCATCGAGGTCTATCCTGGTTACCCAATGGTTGAAGGACCAATGGTGAGAGAGATAACCGAAGACGATATCAAACGGCTCTCTCCGGAAGCGGTCGAAAATTTCCAGGCCATTCCGGGTGTCACCCAGGTTGTCATCAAGCAATACATCCAGGGAGGCATGGAGATCTCACTGGACAAAATGGCAGCCTGGGGAAGCGCTATAGGTGTCAACCTGACCGACTTAAATGACATAGGTCTCGAAGCCAACCAGGGTGTGACCACCATCAGCAAGGGAAAAGTGGTGGTAGGTTCTGGTTTCAACAACAATTTTTATGATCCCAACCCCCGCCCGAATTCCGAACCGTTCACACCGCCCGACCTGATGGGGCAAAAACTGAAAATCAAGCTGACCCGTTGGAGTGAGGATGGTACAACCTCCACCAAGTCGTACGTGCTCGAGGTGGTGGGAGTCCTTGCGGAAACCCGCGGCGAGTCGGACTACAACATGTACATGTCACTGGATGAAGTAACCCAGTGGAATGAGTGGTTTGCAGGTAAACGCATTGACTATAAAAAAGAGGGCTACAACCAGATCTCCGTCAAGGTGGAGAGCCCAAAAATTGTGGTGGATATTGCCAACCAAATCACTGACATGGGCTACCAGGCGTATACACCTCAATCCACGGTTGAGGGCATCAACAGTTACTTCTCCACCATGCAATTGGTCTTTGGCGGGGTTGGCGCGATTGCTCTGCTGGTGGCTGCCATTGGCATTGCCAACACCATGACGATGGCGATCCTGGAACGCACGCGCGAAATCGGGATCATGAAAGCGGTAGGTGCTACCAATAACAACATCCTGACCATCTTTCTCGGGGAGGCTGCTGGGATCGGCTTTTTGGGAGGAATTGGTGGTGTGCTGGTCGGCTGGGCAATTTGCGCCGTGATCAACGCCTTGGGCGGTTCCATGCTGGCAACTGGCGGCGGGATGGGCACGCAACTGGCTGCTTCGATCCCCTTCTGGCTGCCGGTCTTCAGCATCGCCTTCGCGACCCTGATTGGTCTGATATCCGGGCTTTACCCTGCTTTAAATGCTGCCACCCTCATCCCTGTTGACGCGTTGAAATACGAATAAGCCAACACAGATTCCAAACCCCTGTCGGTAATTTACCGTCAGGGGTTTTTTGGATTCCCTCATTTACCACGGCATGTCTATACGTTGAATAAAACGGGTGAATCTCATAGGTATAATTTTTCAAAGAAACGTCAGGAGTTAATATGCTGTTTGTCGAAAATGAACCCAACAAAGACCCCCGGATAAATCTCGCAATCGAAGAATATCTGATCAAAAGCGTCGCCCCCAAGGAAGAAATTCTGATGTTCTACATCAACAAACCTTCCATCATCATCGGGCGGAACCAAAACACGATCCAGGAAATCAACGTGGATTACGTCCAGGAGCATGACATCGTCGTCGTACGCCGGCTTTCGGGCGGCGGCGCGGTCTATCACGACCTCGGGAACCTCAATTTCTCTTTTATTGCGCCGAATTCCCCCGGAAACTTCCACAATTTTCGCAAGTTTACCCAACCGGTGATTAAGGTCCTGATGAAAATGGGTGTGCCGGCAGAGCTTTCCGGTCGGAATGACATCCTTGCCGACGGCAAAAAGATCTCCGGGAATGCGCAATATGTTTCTGGTCCGCGAATGGTCAGCCACGGCACACTGCTTTGGAATACGGACCTTTCAGTGGTTGGTGAGGCCTTACGCGTGAAACAGG
>Ga0209203_1000489_pt1 | contig 33659 bp, 34 predicted proteins | sample AD_UKC109_MetaG_FD_184423 | JGI IMG/M metagenome (GOLD analysis project Ga0209203, IMG submission 184423) | Active sludge microbial communities of municipal wastewater-treating anaerobic digesters from Hong Kong - AD_UKC109_MetaG (SPAdes)... | ecosystem: Engineered > Bioreactor > Anaerobic >... | reverse complement strand
AGGCTCCTGAACTCTATGTCCCTGGCCCCCAGCCTCTGATTGTACCGAACGAAGTCGTGTTTGTAGTACTCGCTGGCGAAGACCCCTGACGGGCTCGTATGGGGCATGAGGCCCATGAGCAGGTTGTAGTGGGAGGGGGCGGTCCAGCTGGCGTAGCTGTACCTGGCCTCGGTATCCCCCAGCTTCATTATGGTCTTGGGCCCGGCCTCCATGAAGCTGTCGTAGCGGCAGCTGTCCAGTACCACCACTATGAAGTTATTCATGCCTTCGAAGGGAGGGGTGACCCTCTCAGTGGTACGGGCAGGGGATGGCGTGCTTTTCCTGGTTTTTTTTCCGAACAGTTTCAACTTGGCGGCTCCGATCCTGGCTCAGTTAGAAAGGACTGCGTAAATATCTTCCCTTACCGCTTGGGACCATGAGGATGAGAGGGCCGAGATCTGTTCCGAGAGCTCTCTGAAGCCCGGGGCCGGCATCCTTCTCTGGTAGCGGTAGTTCTTCTGAAAGAGGATGTCCATGCCCCTGTCTCCCAGAAGGGTAACGTCAACGTCGAGAACGGCGATCCATGTTGTGCTGTCCACCTGCTGGGCGCCGAACTCCCGGATGTAGCCCTCGAGGGTGACCATTCCGGTAACGCTCGCCGCGGTCCTGAACACGCCCGGGAAGCCCCCGGCGGCTATCAGATCGCGGGAGAGCATCTCGCTGAGCATAGCTCCGGGCCTTGCCGCCCATCTGTTGTCGCTGCTCTCCCTTACGGTGCCATCCCCGCCGGTAACGACCATGCCGGAAAGCTGGTAGCTTCCCGCGGCGTCAAGGTCCTTGACCCTTATGGCGACTTGAAACTCGCCTGTCCTTCTGGCGACCTCCGGAGGGTCCCACCTTACCATCCACTGGTTAACGGGCACGGATTCCCCTGTGCCCAGGGGTACGTTCACCGTGATGCATCCTGCGAGCATCAGAAATGCAGCCGCGGCAAGGGCGGTTCTCATCTTCATCTCCAGACGTCCTCTCCGTATGTTCCCGCTGAAAATCCCTCAAGCATCCTGTTTACCCGGGGCAGCAGTATGCTGAACTCGTGGAGTATTACCCCGGTTTCGTTGAATGTGTCCTCGAGGTCGTCCGCCAGGTACTCCATAAGGGCTGACAGTTCAGAAAGCCTGCTGGTGAACTCGTGGATGTCCTCCATCAGTGGCTCCATGTCCCCTTCGATACCGGCAACCGCTTCCGTCAGTTCCAGGCCGAGATGGTTGTAGGTAACAAGAAGGGTGTCTATCCTGTTCAGTGTTCCGGTCACCCTGCAGCTCAGGGAGTCGCACTCTATGGTTTCAAGTATCCGGTTGATCCTGGTCAGGGCAAGAATCGCCTGGTCGTTCAGGGTCTTGGCGTCAACCTGCTCCAGTATCTCGAATACCCTGTTCAGACCCGTTGTCACCGACTGCATGGTGCCGGACTGAACGGGTATCACAGGGAGATCCGACTGGAAGCTGAGCTGGCTCTGGGTCCACAGTCTGCCGGAAGAGTCGGGCAGACTCTCCAGATTCACGTTCCTGAGCCCGGTGATGCCGGTGATGTAGAGGGAAGCCACTATGGTGTCGTCCACCCTGAACTTCTCATCCTCGATGGTGAGCACCACCTTTACCAGCCTTCCGTCAGGGGCGATCTCGATAGCGGAGACGGACCCAACGGGAACTCCGTTGTAGTTCACCGAGCTTCCAACGTTCAGGCCTCCTACGCTCCATCCGAAGTAGCACGCGTAATCGGTGCTCGCCTTGCTGGAGAATCCCCCGGCCAGCCAGAAGATGGAGGCAATGAACCCACCCATGATAAGCACGAAGAACATGCCCAGCCTGAACCTGTTGGCCCGAAGAGCCATCTATACCCCCGTCCTTCTGCCGAAAAAGTCGCTTACCCGGCTGTCCTGGGAGGTTTCGGAGAGTTCCCTGGCGGAGCCGGTGGCGATGATGCCCTTTTCGTCAGGGTCAAGCATAACCACTCGGTCGGAAATGGTAAATATGCTGTCCAGCTCGTGGGTAACCACTATGAGGGTGGTTCCCAGGCTCCTGTTCACCGACAGTATGGTCTGATCCAGCCCTGCGCTGGTAACGGGATCAAGGCCCGCTGAAGGCTCGTCAAAGAAGAGCACGTCGGGATCAAGGGCCATGGCCCTGGCCAGGGCGGCCCTTTTCTGCATTCCGCCGGATATTTCCATGGGCTTCTCGTAGGCTGCGTGGATCATGCCAACCATCTCGAGCTTGCTCATGGCTATGTCGGTCATCTCAGGCCTTGTGAGCTCGGTGAACTCCCTCAGAGGCAGCATAACGTTCTCCAGCACCGTGAGGTTACCCAGCAGGGCTCCCGACTGGAAAAGCACGCCCCAGCGTCTCCTTGCCCTGAGAAGGGTTTCAGGCTCTCCCCACAGGTCGTCCCCTTCGAAAAGTACACGACCGGACAAGGGCTTCAGAAGCCCGATCAGATAGCGCATTATCGTGGACTTTCCGCAGCCGCTCTTGCCCACTATTACCAGGACTTCCCCCCTCATGACCTCCATGGAAACGCCTCTGAGAACGATCTGATCCTCATAGCCGCCGGTGAGATCCTCCACTGTGATAATGGCGTCTTTCACAGCGTCAGCCCCGGTCTGAGATGCACGAAGACAAGTGAAAGCAGGGCATCCACCAGTATGACAAGGAAGATGCTCACCACCACCGCCGAGGTGGTGGCCTTACCCACCGCTGCCGGGCCGCCGCGCACCCTCATGCCCATGTAGGATCCCGTAACCGCAATGATGGCGGAATAGAAAACGCTCTTGATAATTCCCCAGTAAAGATCGAAGGGGATCAGGGCCTTTCTGGCTTCGTTCAGATAGACGGTGGCTGGCATGTCCAGGAACATTCCCCCGGCGGCCAGTCCCCCGGCCATCCCGGCGAAATTAGCCACGGTAACCAGGAGCGGCATAACAAGGAAGAGGGCGATCAGCTTGGGGGTAACAACATACCCGTAGAGGTTGAAGCCCATTACCTGAAGGGCGTCTATCTCCTGGCGGACCTTCATGGTGCCTATCTCAGCGGCGAAGGCCGATCCCGACCTGCCCGCCACGAGAACAGCGGTCATCATCGGCCCTATCTCCCAGCAGATGCTGTATGCCAGCAGCGCCGGCATGAAAAGCTCGGCGCCGAACTGGCTCATCTGATACCCCGCCTGATAACCAAGCACAACGCCCATGAGCCAGTTCAGGGTAACCACGATCGGCAGGGCCATCACGCCGGTCTGTTCCATGTAGTAGGCGGTCATGGATCCCCGGAACTTGCCCGAGACCAGTGCCTTGAAGGCTAAGGCGGTGAAGGTGAACAGGCCCGATACCGTATCCCATGACTCGGCGACCCTGTCGCCGATGTCGGCGAAGTGGTACTTGAGGGTCTTCCTGGAACCGAAGGGAGGGGGGATCTTGTCGATCTCCTCGAACCTGTCGAAAACTGCATCGAGGTCCGGGGAGACACCCACGAACCTGACCTTCCTGCCCCTGCTTTTCCTGTTCCCGTAGAAGGACCACACCCTGGCGGCGATGGCGCTGTCCATGGAGGTGCATTGGGAAAGATCCAGCGTGACATCGCCGAAGGGGATTCGCTCAAGGGCCGCTGTGACTTCCCTCAGGTCCCTGGCGGCGAACTTTCCGTGGAAGGCAGCAGTCCTTCCGGATACCTCTATCCGCGGATCCAATTACAGGTGACCACCCTTCCGAGAGTTGCGTGTTTTCTTCATGCAGGAAGTTTAATATAATGGAAACAGGGAGTTCGCTGGAATCTTTCATTGCCCTGGAGGTGGGTTCATGGGTACCATTGTGTTCGTTATCATCAGGTTCGCTTTCGGCATCAACAACTACGGAGACGGCCAGACCCTTGCCACCCTTGTGTCTCTTGACACCATAGCGCTGCTGCTTTTCCTGCATCTGAGAAAGGGGCGTTAGGAGGGTTCCACAAGCTCTTCGAAAGTTCTCCTGAAGGAGAGCATCAAATCGGTAAAATCACTGGACATGCGATCCCTTGGTCTGGGCAGTGACACCACTTCATCCCTTGCTATCCTTCCGGGCCTGTGCCCCATCACCACCACTCTGTCGCCCAGATAAACGGCTTCCTCTATGTTGTGTGTAACGAAGACCACCGTGGTGAAGAGCCTGGTGCAGAGTTCATAGACCATATCCTGAAGCGCTATCGAGGTCCTTTCATCAAGGGACCCGAACGGTTCGTCCAGAAGCAGAAGGTCAGGCTCGGTGACAAGCCCCCGGGCCAGGGCCGTTCTCTGCTGCATACCTCCGGAAAGCTCATGGGGAAAGCTCTTCTCGAACCCCGAGAGCCCAACCTGCTCAAGGATCCTTCGGCTGGCGGCTTCCGCTTCCCTTTTTCCAGTTCCGTTTGCCCTCAGGGGAAAGCTTACGTTGGACTCAACCGTAAGCCAGGGAAAGAGCGCGCCCTGCTGAAAAACGTAGCTGAGCTTCCCTGAGCCGGTGTCGCAGGAACCGGAGGTGGGTTCCTCCAGCCCCGACAGCAGCCTGAGAATGGTGGTTTTTCCGCAGCCAGTGGGACCCAGCAGACAGAGGAACTGACCCTCTGGAACATTGAGGTCCACCGGACCCACTGCCTGGAATGGGATGCCCTGTGGATCCTTGTATGTCTTCGAAAGCCCTCTGACCCTGAAAGACATTATCTCTCCCCCGCCCTCAGAAGAAGGCTCTTTTCCCCGGCTGCTTCCAGCCCTCGGGAGAGGAGCAGCCCGATGACGGACACCACGAAGATGCAGGCCAGCATAACATCAAAGCGCGACAGCTGATACGAGTATCTGATAAGATAACCCAGCCCTGAGTTCGTCCCCGGCAGCATCTCAGCGGCGATAATGACCATCCAGCATCTTCCCGCTGCCATCCTGTATCCTGCGAAGATATCCGGAAGGGCGGCGGGGAAGAGAACGTGCCTCAAGGTGTACAGCTTTCCCGCGCCGAGTACCCGGGCGGCTTCAAGATAGACATTCCGCACACTTCTTACCCCGTGCATCGTCTCCAGGATCACCGGGAATACCCCTCCCCATGCAAGGATGAACATCATTCCCAGCTGCAGTTCGTTCAGGATGTGGCGGGAGTACTTCAGGTGCTCGGCCCCGAACACCTCCGCAAGGTTCGTGTCCTTGAAGATCACGATGGACAGGGGAAGGAGGGCAAGGGGTGAAAGGGGTCTGGCAAGCTCTGTGACAACGGAGGTGAACCGCCTGAAAACCCTGCTTGTTCCCATGGCAAAGCCCAGGGGAGTTCCAAGAAGGATGGACAGCAGAAGACCGAGAACGACCCTGACCACGCTGACGGAGGTACTCCAGAGAAGCGAACCGCAGCTGAGCAGATCCCTGGAAGGATGGATGAGTACCTCAGCAACGGAGGAAAGGGAGGGCAGCATCCCGGTGCCGCCGAAGTACTGCCAGACAACAAGCAGCAGAACAGGCAGGGCAAGCCCCGGCAGGTGCAGATGCACCCGCCGGAGGCTTATACCGCTGTTTCCGGCTATTTCAGTTCCTCGGGAAGAAGGCTGAAATCCGTGATCAGGTCAAGTATCCCAACGCCCTGAACCTCGGCAAGGGGGCCTGTGAAGGAGTTCAGTGCCCTCATGTGGTCCATGATCAGGCCCATGTTCCCGTTCCAGGCTTCAGTGACCCTCATGTCGTATGTGCTTGTGGCCATTGAAGCGATCTCTACCTCGAGGGGTGTTCCGATCCATTCGCTTGCAGCCGCCGCGGCTTCTTCCGGATTAGCGTTGATGAAGTCGGTGGAGTACATGAAGAGCTCGAGAGCCGCCGACACTGCTTCAGGCTTCTCTGCTATGACCGCCTCATTGGCAGCGATGGCGCAGCATGGATGATTCTCGAAGTCGCCCGGGGGAAGAAGAGAAAGTTCCGCAACGCATCGGCCAATGCCGTTGTGCTCGGCCATGGCGCAGGCGGGGTTGTTGGACACGTAGGCGTCGATAAGGCCTTCCTGAAGCGCCGGATTAAGGTTGGGCTCGCCCTGAGCGTTGTAGAGAATGACATCGGTTTCCGGGGTTTCCGCTCCGGACATGGCGTAACTCACTCCAGCTTCAGTTAATGCGCTCTGGAAGATAATGAGGGCAACGGCCTTCGGGCTTTTGAACCCGACTGTGATCGGCCCCTCGGAGGCTTCGATCCAGGCGAGGAAACTTCCCCAGTCATTCACGGTTTCGTTGTCTGCTGAGACAACGAGCATGTCGCCGTCCTGGTGAAGCGGTGCGACGATCCTGATCGGGTTACCCTGGTCAATAGCAGCAGCGAAGGGAATGACCCCGCCGAAACCCATCTCGAAAAGGCCGGCCTGCATGTTGTTGGGAACATTTATCGCTCCCTGGGACTGTATGAACTGAATCTCCGCTACCTTTTCGTTGTCCTTGATCAAGGCGTAATAGGATTCGCCCAGGGGAATCAGATACACGGGATAGTTCTCATGCATCATTTCCGGTCTGAGGGCGGCAACGAACACCGCTGAATGATGGTCCTGATTCACATACCCAATGGTGAGTTCAGGAGCTTCCGCATGGGCGTCTATCTGCTCCATGGGAAGGTTTCCGGCTGAGTTTTCCGCAGTGACTCCGGTATCAGCAGTTACCGCCGGCTCCTGTTCTCCGCAGGATGCCATGAATACCATACCTGCGGCAATCAGGAAAAAGAATGATGCTGTGCGCATGATCCCTCCGCGTTCTTGTCATATGCTTGATTCAGTGGGCGACCCTAGAACGATCGCTCTCCGTGTGAACTGTACCACGATGTAGATACCGGAAAGCTAGAACCTTCTCCGGCCGGGAAAATCCTAAAGCGTTTCATGAACCAAGTCAACATATGAAAAAAACATCAATCAGATAGCGCTCAATGTATGAATTTCAGAATTTCATGTTTACGCATCTTCATAACTTATGAGTATACACACTAAATTGATGTTTGGGTTTTGTGCCCCCTGAATCCTATACCATTGTCCTGCTTTCTCTTATGCAATTCTTGAGCAATCATACGGATCTGCAGCTTCCCATTCTGGTTAACTCTCTCGGTGCATATACCACATAGTCCTTTGCAGAAGCGGTTCCCGGCACCTCCATAACTACCCGGAAGAAAACATTCGGTTTTCGCTTCGAAATCTGTTTACTCGATCATGAACCGAATCCATCCTGCACCGGAGATTGCAGGGTGTTATATTCACCACCATGCAAAGCGAAAACGAACGCAGGCTCAGGGAAACCGAGCTCTGGATCTTCGACGCCGACGACACTCTCTGGGAGAGCGCCCTGTATTTCCGCAGGGCCGAGGAGGATTTCATTGCCCTCATGGAAAGCCTGGGCTTTCCGGGAGATGACACGAGGCGGGAAGTTAGGCGGAGAGATATCGAAAGACTGTCGGTTACCGGTTACGGAGCCCGGCCGTACATGGACACCCTGAGGGGGATCCTTCAGGACCGGTCCACCCTGCTGTCTCCCTATATAGTTGACAGTCTTGAATATATATCAAATTCTCTTCTTCATCACCCCCTTGTTCTTCTTCCCGGGGTAATGGGAACCATCGAGCGGATGCACCGCTTCGGCAAGTCAATGATCGTCTACACAATGGGGGAGGACGACCACCAGCGAGACAAGTTCAGCCGCTCCGGGATCGCCGGGTTCTTCAGTGACCTGAAGGTGGTTCCGGTGAAGAATGAAGACACTATGAAGGAACTGCTGGCCCACTGCGGGGTTGAGCCGCGGAAGGCCTGCATGATTGGAAACAGCCCGAGGTCCGACATAAATCCAGCCATCGGATGCGGTGTTAACGCTATTCATGTGAAGCGTGCGCTAACATGGCAGGCAGAGCAGACTGAGTTTGCCGAACCCGGACTTGTTACAACCGTAGCCTCCATATCGGAGATCCCGCCGCTGGCGGGGATCGTTTAGGGGCTGCAGCGCCCTTTCAGAAAGGGCGCGTTGACAAATCTGGAGGAATCATGAACATTTCCGATGTACTTCGGAAGGAAAACACCGAAGCTAAACTCAAGATAAGCAACAGGGACGAGCTGCTTTCGGCGGTGGCTGATGTGGCGTGCCGGGATCCCCAGCTTGAGGGCATGCATGCCCAGGTCCTGAAGAGCCTCAGAGAGCGTGAGGAACTGGGGTCAACTGCTCTAGGGGCGGGTGTGGCGGTTCCCCACTGCCGCATCTCCGGCCTGCGGAGTTTCGTGGCCGGCATCGTCACCACTGCGAAAAAGCTCGATTACGATGCAGCTGACAACGAGAAGGTGGACATATTCCCCTTCGTGATAGGCCCTGAGGACAATCCAAAGGAACACCTCAGGGTGCTTTCCGGTATGGCCAGGCTCCTCAGGAATCCCGACACCAGGAAAGCCATACGCTCGGCCGCAAGCGGCTCGGAGCTTTTCCAGCTTATCACAGGCCTGGATGCCGAGGGTGTGTCCGGTGCTCCCTCCGATACCGCATGCAGCATGAAGATGCTGCACGTGTTCGTTCGAAATGAAGAGCTTTTCAACGACATACTGCAGGTGTTCGCTTCCGGGGAGTTCCTCGGCGCCATGGTCCTCGAAGCCCATGAATCAACTGAATACATGTCCGGGATCCCTGTTTTCGCGGGTTTCTGGAACAGCGACCTGAACACCTTCAATCGCATAATTACCGCTGTGGTAAAGGGCTCGCTGGTTAACCAGACCATCAGGAACATAGAGTACGTATGCGGAGCGCTGAAGGATCAGAGCGACGTGATGGTCACGGTTTCCGACCTGCACCACGCAATAGGATCCCTGGACTACTGAAATGACTTTATCATCACTACCTCTGATGGCCGTTGTTGGCGGCGCTGTTATTCTGTCCCTCTACGCAGGAAGGCTCGCCAGGAAAACAGGGCTTCCCTCCCTGGTGGGCTACATGATACTTGGAGTGATCCTGGGCAGCTCCGTTCTCGGTGTACTCTCTGCGGAGGGAACCAGAACACTGTCGTTCCTTACCGACATAGCCCTGGGGTTCGTTGCCTTCACCATAGGCAGCGAACTGAACCTCAGGGAGCTGAAAAAGCTTGGAAAAGGGATCATCTACATCATTCTGGCTGAGTCGTTCGCTGCCTTCTTCATGGTGGCAGGCGCCGTCTGGATACTCACCGGCAACCTGCCCATGGCGCTTATTTTCGGAGCCCTCGCCCCTGCCAGCGCTCCGGCGGGCACCGTGGCGGTGATACAGGAGTACGGCGCGAAGGGCAAACTTACCAGCGCTCTCTATGCCGTTGTGGGATTCGACGACGGTCTGGCGATCATCATCTTCGGTTTCGCAAGCGCCGCGGCAAGGAACATTCTGGACCCGGCGGCCTCTTCCGGACTGATGCACTCGGTACTTCATCCGGCGGGTGAGATACTGTTCAGCATCCTGGCTGGAGGTTTCCTTGGAGTACTGCTCACGGTACTGGGGCGGAAGCTAAGACCCCTGACCGATGTGCCCTCCCTGTTCATGGGCTTCGTGGCGGTGGCAGCGGGAATAGCCCAGTGGCTTCACCTTTCCCTGATCCTCACCTGCATGATGCTGGGTTTCGTACTCACCAACACCACGCCGGTTGCCACGGTAAAATCGATGATGGGGCAGCTGCGGACCTGGATGCCCTTTCTGTTCATACCCTTCTTCTTCCTTGCGGGGGCTCATCTGGACATCGCCGCCCTGCCTTCCCTGGGGCTGATCGGTGTGGTCTACATACTTGCCCGAACGGCTGGTCTCATGGGCGGTGCCAGGCTGGGTGCCGTGATCGGCCGGTCGGACGACAACATCAAGAAGTACCTGGGGTTCGGAATACTCTCCCAGGCAGGGGTGGCCATCGGTCTCTCCATGGTGGTCCTCGGTCAGTTCGAAGCCCTTGGAACACCTGAAGCCTCGAGCATAGCGGTGAACGTGATAACCACCATAACCGCCACCTGCATAATCTTCGAGATCATAGGGCCAATAGGGGCGAAATACGCGCTTCAGAAAGCCGGGGAGATAAGGAGAAAAACCTGACATGACCACGGAGTTCACCCTCCTCGCCCTTGTCGGTGCATCAGTTGTCACCGGCCTGTTCTTCGGCAAGGCGGCGAAGAAGGCGGGACTTCCCTCCATTATCGGCTACATGGTACTTGGAACCCTCGCCGGGGTCTCTGTCCTGGGCATCTTCCATCACGCTCATCTCAGGGAGCTTGCCTTCGTGACCGACATAGCCCTCGGCTTCGTTGCCTTCAGCATAGGTAGCGAGCTGAAGCTCTCCACTCTGCGCTCCCTGGGCAGGTCCATCGGGCTGATAATCATCCTGGAGTCCACCGGAGCCCTGGTGATGGTTGCAGCTCTGGTGTATGCTGTTACAGGGGATATTGTTACATCACTGATATTCGGAGCCCTGGCCCCGGCCACCGCCCCGGCTGGGACGGTGGCTGTGATACGGGAGTACAGGGCAAAGGGAAGGCTTTCATCCTCGCTGTATGCAGTAGCTGGATTCGACGACGGAGTGGCGATCCTCCTCTTCGGCTTCACCGCTGCCATCGCAAGGCAGCTGCTCCTTGCGGAGGCCGGCCTTGCGTCTGGTAGCCTGATAGCCGGGCTCGCCAGACCGGCCGCCGAGATACTGTTCAGTCTGCTCACCGGCGGTGCGCTGGGATTCCTGTACTCATATCTCCTTCGCAAATTAGATTCCAGCAGCAACATACCTGCGTTAACTTTTGGGTTCGTCCTCTTCGGAGCCGGTCTGGCGACCATGTTCCATCTGTCGCTGATACTTGTGAACATGGGAATAGGATTCGTGCTTGCGAACACAAACAGGCAGAGCACAGTTACCTCGGTGAACGATCAGCTCAGATCCCTGATGCCCCTTCTCTTCATTCTCTTCTTCTTCCTTGCAGGGGCTCATCTGAACTTCGCGGCACTTCCAGCCATGGGGATCACGGGTATGGCCTATATACTGGGACGCTCCGCAGGTAAGATAGGCGGTGCCTGGCTGGGCGCATTCATGGGAAAAGCTCCTGAGACAATAAGGAACAACCTGGGACTTGGGCTCCTTTCACAGGCGGGGGTGGCCATCGGACTTGCCCTTCTTGTATCGCAGGAGTTCTCGGCAGTTGGAACGGAAAAGGCCCTGATGCTGGGTTCGTCGGTGATTACCACAATAACCGCAACCTGCATCTTCTTTGAGATCATCGGCCCCATCACCGCCAGGATCGCTCTGCGGAACGCCGGGGAGATCGGGGCCGATTGATTTGTTAACTCTGTTGTACTGCAAACACTTAAGTGCTTCTTAGCCCAGAGACCCCACAAGTGATTCCACCGCGTCGAGAACCTCTCCTGTGCGAACCACCCTGGACATGGTGTTATGGTCGGGATACAGCGGCCTGTCCTCCCCAAGATGGTCCACATGGAGGCGTATGATCCTCCTTGCTTCCTCCACGCCGCTGCCGCATCTGTGGCTCCTGAAGTCCAGGGCCTGGGCGGCGGCGATCATCTCTATGCCCAGTATGCCCCATGCGTTCTCAAGGATCTGGCAGTTCTTCAGAGCGGTGTTCATGCCCATGCTCACGAAGTCCTCCTGATCCGCCGCAGCCGGTATCGAAGCCACCGCCGCAGGACTGGAGAGTATCCTCTGCTCCGCGATGAGCATCCCCGCGGTGTACTGGCTGAGCATGTGACCGCTGTAGAGCCCGGGTTTCTCCGCCAGGAACGGGGGAAGACCCACTGAGAGCGCAGGGTTCAGAAGCCTGTTCAGCCTTCTTTCACTCAGCACGGAAACCATGGTTATCGCGGTGCCGGCCATCTCCATGGGAAGGGAGACCGGAGTACCCTGAAAGTTGGCTCCGGTGAGAACGATATCGTCCTCCGGAAAGAACAGCGGGTTGTCGCCTACGCCGTTCAGCTCGGTTTCCACCTGGCTCCTGGCGTAGGCCACCGCGTCATGGGCGGCTCCTATCACCTGGGGAGTTGAGCGCATCGAATAGGCGTCCTGGACTCTCTGGGGGGTCTTGCCGGTGAGAAGGTCGCTTCCCTCGATGCACTTCCGTATTGCCCTGGCGCTTCTCAGTGAACCGCTGAAACCCCTTACCTGATGGACTCTGTCCTCGTAGGGTTTCATGTTGGCGTACAGGGCTTCAAGGCTCATTGCCGCGGTGATCTCAGCCTGCTTCAGCCACCTCTCCATGTCGTGAATGTTCAGGGCAGATATGGCGGTGAGGAGATTGGAGCCGTTAATGAGTGCCAGACCGTCCCTGGCATGGAGTTCCAGCGGCTTGAGACCGGCTTTTCCCAGGGCCTCCTCACCGGAGAATATCTCCCCTTCGTACCAGGCCTCCCCCTCCCCCATTATCACCAGGGCGATCATGCTCATGGGAGCGAGGTCGCCGCAGGCACCAACGGAACCCTTCTCGCATACAACGGGAGTAACTTCGCGGTTGAGCATCTCCACCAGCATTTCGGTCATCTGCAGCCTTACGGCGGAATGTCCGTTGCAGTGAACGTTCGCCCTTCCCAGCATGGCGCCGCGCACGCGCTCGATGGGTACAGGCTTTCCTATGCCCGCGGAGTGGTTGTAGATGAGGTACTTCTGAAATGAAAGCACCTCCGCGTCACTGAGCCTGGTCTCCGAGAACTCACCAATGCCGGTGTTGATCCCGTACATGGTTTCACCGGCGGCGATTTTCCTCTCGACCATTTCCCTGCATCGCAGGATACGCTCACAGGCCTCCGGAGCTAATTCCACCTGCTCGCAGTTCCTGGCCACGGCCACCAGTTTCTCTATGGTAAGGCTCTTTCCGTCGAGTACAACGCTCATGGGATCCTCCCGGTGAAGGTGATGTTCTTCAGTGAAACTTCGAGAGGAGAATAATACTAAAGAACCCTTCCCGGGGTAAGAAGGTCACTGCTCCACCTCAAGGATATAAAGCACCGGAAAGATCTCCGGATCGGGTTCCCAGGCAACCATGCCGTTTTCGTGAACCTTCACCCTGAGATCCAGGCCCTGGAGTTCTTCGCAGTCAAGGGCTGTCCTGAACATGTGCTCTCCAAGGTTGTAGACATCGAACACCGGGCTTTCCTCACGTCCGTCCCTTACCCAGAGTCGGCCTTCCCCGTCGATGCCCATGCCCCTCAGGGGGACCATTTCCCTGTATTCCGACGGATCCCACTGCATTTCAGGAGATGCGCCCTCGTTCCTGAGCTGCTCCTGCATCTCGGAACGCTCCTTTTCGATATCCTCCACCGGCCTGGGCATCGGGTCCCGCTGCTCCTCAATTGTGTACAGAACCTCTCCGCTTCGGTCCATGGCCACCACGGAGAATTCCTGATAGGAGTAGGGCGAGTAGTAGACGTTACCCTGAAAGTCAGAAGTGAACACGACCTCGCACTCCTCGGTGGACTCCCGAAGCCGTTCCCGATTGAATGGTGCAAGGCGGTTGTAGTATTCCATGTCCTGAACCGGTGAGTCGCTCCAGAGGGCGATTAGTTTCCCGTACATGGAGTTTTCCCTGTCGAAGATCCTGTAACTGCCGGTATAGCTTCCATCCGCGGCTGGACTGACCCTTTCGGGGGACCACGGGATAAAGCCTGAGATGATGGTATCCACCGAAAGATCGGAAGAGAGGAAGGTCATTCTGGTAAGACCAGGATCACTTAGCACCACCCTTCCGTCGGCAAGAGCCGTCATGCAGAATGGGCGTATGTATTCCCCCGGGCCCTCCCCTGATCCCCCCACCCTCTCCAGGAACTCGCCGTCGGGATCGTAGCAGGAGATCCGGCAGGTTATGCCGTCGAGTACAAGGATCCTCCCGTCCTGAAGCACGCACGCGTCCCTTATGCTGCCAAATACATAACAGCTGTCGCCGTACTCGGCCCCGACCGATACGCGTATCTCCAATGAAGGTGAAACCTCCCCGGCGGACAAGGAATCACTCTGAGGGGACTGGCAGCCAAGCAGGAAAAGAACCGTGATGCAGGATAACAGTCTCTGTAACATTTTTCATCATTCCTTTCTCTTTTCACAGCAATATTTCTAAATATGATGATTCAGTTTCTCTTATGTCAAATTTGTCACACTTGACTTATGTATCAATATGATACATATCTGTTCTGCCCTGATGAAAGGAGAAGAGATATGAAAGGGTTTGTTACGGTGCTTGCTGTGCTCTTGCTGGCCTCCGCAGCGGGAGCATCTGTTTTCGATGTTCTGCTCGTAGTTCCTGAAAAGTATGGAGCTAATCTCAACTTCAATGTTGACCACCTTCAGGGAATGGGGTTCAGGATCACCACCGCCGGAACCAGCGAAACCATCTCCGCATGCAATGCCTCACTCCCTGCTATTGAAGTCGATACCCTTATCCAGGAAATACTTGATGTATCGTGCTATGACGCCGTGGCCATAATGCCTTCAAGGTGGTTCAATGTCGCCCAGCCTTACCAGGACCTGATCGAATCGCCGGAGGCCCTTGCTCTGATCCAGGCGGCGGTAGCCGACAGCATCCCTCTCTGGTCAACCTGCGCCGGACCGCTGGTGCTTGCTGCTGCCGATGTTCTCCAGGGGGTTACCATCCAGGGAAGGAGTGGACCCGACAGCTCATTCGTGGATGTCTATGAGAATGCGGGAGCGAACTATATCGGATGGGGGCTGCTTCCCGTAATAGACGGCCCGATAATAACCACTTCGCGCGGACAGTATTTTCAGAGGGAGAACTGCCAGGCAGTGATCTCCGCATGGGCAGCGCTGAACTCCTCAAATCCGGCTGAAGACAATGAAGAAACAGTCTCCAGGGGAATAAGGAGCATGATCCACCTTGATGGAGGAGGTTTTGCCGCTACAGGTTACGACTTCTCCACAGGTGGTCTGATGTCCGATGCCCTGGTTATGGCAATGGACAATGACGGACAGACCCTCTGGGAAACAGTGATCGGCGGGGAGGGATTCGATTTCGGTCTCGATGTGATCCAGACATCAGAGGGAGATCTGATCATTGCGGGATACACCACCAGGAACGGTAATGAGGACATCCTCCTCACCAAAGTGGATATCCAGGGAAACATCCTGTGGGAGAACAGCTGGGGAACACCTGATCTCGAGATGGCCAGATCGGTCTGTGAATCTCCGGACGGGAACCTTTTCATAACCGGCAGGACCTGCCATGAAGCGGAGGGTGGCAGCGATCTGCTTCTGGTGATGACCGATCCGCAGGGAAACCCAGTCTGGGAACGGACATATGGAGGCTCCGGCCCGGAAACCGCTGACAGGATCCTTCTTACGGCAGAGGATCATCTGCTGATCGTGGGATCCACGGGATCATTCACCGAGAACTCCGATGCATATCAGATCCTTCTGGACCTTAACGGCGATCTGATCAGGGAGAACTACTACGGCGCCCAGGGAGGGGAAGGCGGCTATGACCGGGCTAACTCAGCGGTGATCCTTCCCGACGGAAGAATCGCGATGGCAGGGGAATCCAACGATCCGGACAAATGCGGCATGTACTTCGTACTTACTGAAAGCGACGGGGAGAAGATACTGGAGTCGTTCCACGGCAACGTTTTCTACGACTATTGCAGCAGTGTGATAGCAACCCCGGACGGAGGTTTTCTCCTCGCGGGCGCAACCAAGGACAGGTACACCTGCGACAACGACGCTTATCTTGTGAAACTCAACGAGTTCGGAGAGCTGGTCTGGGAAATGGAGTTCGGAGAGGAGACCACCGATGAATGGTGTTTCTCCATTGCGCAGGTCGAACCAGGCGTCTACATGGCAGCCGGCCAGAAAGAAACCGAGTCGGGGGGCTTTCAGGAGTGGGTCTTCCTGGTGGAGGATCCTTCCATGGGCAGCTCGCCTCACCAGAATGACCAGTGCAGTTTCTGGCCCAACCCTGCTTCATCCTCGATAACTGTCATGGCAGAGGACCTGACCGGTTCAGTAACGGTGATGGACCTTGCAGGAAGGGCGGTTGCAGAGGAATGGGCATCAGGTGGAACCGCCCGGCTTGATGTCAGCGGTCTTCCCGCCGGGCTCTATACAGTTCGCTGGTTCCAGAACGGGGCAGCTTCCCAGGGGCGGGTGGTGGTTATAAAGTGACCCGCCCCGGAATGGTTACAAGCAGCTTTCAGCTGACCAGCATCGCCTTGGCGAACCTGCCATGTATTCGGGTAGTGAGCCTGGCAAGGTGCAGGGTATGCACCGTGAGCATACCGCCGGCTGCCATTACTGCCGGCATCGCATAAAGGGGAAACCTGATGTCCGGTTCTATAACTGCATGTCCGAAACCGTACTGTATCACTGGAGCACTCATCAGCGAGATCGCCAGACTGAACAGGGTAACGATGAGTGTGAAGAAAGGATTCCCAGGGGCTGCATCAGGACCATGTAAATCAGCGTGGTCCAGGTGCTGCCCGTGGTGAACATCACCTTGAACTTCTCCCACCATGAGCCGCCCCTGGGAACGATTGACCTCCTTGGCATCCTGGTTCCCAGGAGGGCTTCAACAAGCCTTCCCTCAACGAACCCGAGCCCTCTCACCGCAAGGAAGAAAAGCATCATGACAGGCAACCCTATGATAAGGAGGATCAGGCTGAAGGAGAGGGACAACCCCGTAACCGCCAGGCTGAAGTAGAAAGTTCCGGTTACGAGGGAAAGCACCATGTACAGGCAGGCAGCCCAGGCCCCAGGGTCGCCGACTATGCCGAAGAAGGCTCCGAAACCACCCTTCCCGGCGGGCTTCCCGGCAAACACCGGGGTGGTCTGCTCCTCTATGTCCGAATAGACCCCCCTGATGTCTTCCGGAGATCCGTAAAGGCCGATCACCTTGCGGGCAAGCTCCGCTGGATCCGCATCGGGGTTCAGTTCCTGTTCGCTTCTCAGGGCTTCCATAAGATGGTCTTCGGCATTCGCCAGTGCATCATGCACGGTGGACCTGTCAAGATCCCCCAGGGCAGCCCTGAGTTCGTCAAGATAATTTTCAATGTGCCCTCTACCTTTCATCGGCCATACCTCCAAGGATTCTGTTCACCACTTCCCCTGCTTCCTCCCAGATCTTCCTCCAGCGCACAAGGGCCCTGCGTCCATCCTCCGTTATCCTGTAGTACCTTCTGGGGGGACCTGAAACCGAGGGCTCAACGGTGCTGCTTAAGAGCCCGTTCCTCTCCAGGGATTTCAGAACGGGATACAGCGCTCCCTGCTTAATGAGCTGGAAGTCGAGGTCGCCGGACATCTCCTTTGCTATCCTGTATCCGTACATCGGTTCGCCGGCCTGGGCCAGGACAGCAAGCAGCGCCAGGGAGGTGGTGCCGGAACTTATCTCCCGGCTGAACTTCCTGTCGACCATCTCCGTTTCCACATCTGCCTCCTTTCATCACTGGATGCGAGCGTTCTACCACCAGATCGATACTAATCAATACCGAACTCTATTGTCAAGTTATGAATAGTGTCAGCCTGATGGTACAGTAATGGAATCCTCCCACTTGACCCGGACTCGGGTCTGCGCCATGTATGCCTCAATGATGGAACTTCCACGCAGTCGTTAGGAGCAGCCTTTGCACAACGAGGGTCATTCCCGTTTCGCTGACCTGCTCATGGATTCCGAAGACAATCTCTTCTCCCTGCTGTCGCTGTTCAAGGAAACCCTGGTATTCATCTTCGATGCCCAGGGCCGCTTCACCTTCGGCCACACCGATTCCAGGTCCAGGCTTCACAGCGATCCTGAACACTTCCTGGGAAAGACGGTGGCTGAGGTCATGCCGGGACATGTGGTCAAGCCCTTCATGGAAGCCATGAAAAGGAACATGAAGGGCGAGGTTGCCGAGTTCGACTACTGGATGGACCTGATCACCCACACCGGCTGGTTCAGCGCAACCTGCTCGCCGATCTTCAGGAACGGTTCATTCGAAGGCACCATGGCCATCGTAAGGGACGTCACTTCCCGAAGGAACGCCACCGAGGCCCTGAGAACCAGCGAAGAGAACTACCGCACCCTGGTGGAGATGGCTGCCATGGGCATAGTGATCATCTCCGAAGGAACAGTGGTTTACGCAAATCCTCTTGCAAGTACCATTTCCGGATTCGACAATGGGGAAATAGTGGGCAGAAGCTTCCTGGACTTCATTGCTCCCTCGGATCGAAAGAGGGTTTCTGAGATACACGGGAAACGGATCTCAGGGGAAGCCGCACCTCAGGTATACGAGTTGAGGATGCTGAAGAAGAACGGCCGGCTCATAGACATTGAGGTAAGCGCGAAATTGATTGACTATCAGAGCAGCCAGGCAGTTCAGGTCCTTATGCAGGACATCACCGAGAGGAAGAAGACCGAGAAGGAACTCATCTCAGTGCAGGACTCGCTGAAGGACAGGGTGGCCGACAGGACGAGGGAACTCGAGAAATACAGGGCTCACCTGGAGGAACTGGTCGAGGAGCGAACGGGGAGGTTGAGGGACACGGTGAACCTCCTTCGCACCGAGATAGAGGAGAGGATAGTAGCCGAGGAAAGGGTTGAGCACCTGAACCTGATACTTCGGGCCATACGCAACATCAACCAGCTCATTACCAATGAGACCGACGTGCAGAAGCTGATAGACGGCGCGTGCAGAAAACTGGTGGAGACACGGGGCTACAAGGACGCGTGGATATTCCTTCTGAACAGGGATGGAAGCTTCAGGTGCTCCGCCGAGGCTGTTCCCGGGGAGAACCTCGAACCGCTTCTCGAACACGTGATGCAAGGTAACTACACACCTTGTCTCGAGAAGTCCATGGCTTTCCATGGGTCCTGGATCTCGGATGAGGACCGCTCGATCTGCGTGAACTGCCCCCTGAAGCCGGACACCGACGAGCCCAGACGGATCATGTCCTGCAGACTTGAGTGCCACGGTAGGATCCATGGGGTCCTTACCGTTACCAGTCTCGGGGAGTACCCCCCTGACACCGAAGAGATATCACTTTTCAAAGAGGTATGCGACGACATCGCCTTCGCCCTGGACAGCATCGAGCAGGAGCAGGGAAGAAAGGCCGCGGCCAGGGCCCTGGCTGAAAGCCGCAACAGGTATGAAGCCCTTTTCGAGAACGCCACCGTCCCCATCCTTTTCATACAGAACGACACCATACTGGAGTGCAACACCAAGTGCGCCGAGACCTTCGGTTTTTCCGCAGAAGAGATGACGGGAAGGACTCCATACGACCTCTCCCCTCCGGAACAGCCTGACGGCAGGCCGTCGAAGGAGGCGGCCCTGGCCTACATCAAAGCCGCAGTGAAGGAGGGGCCCCAGTACTTCATGTGGATGCACATGAGGTCCAGTGGCGAGGTCTTCCCCGCCGAGGTGGGGCTCAACGCCATCGAGATAGACGGCAGGAGCTACATACAGGCCGTGCTGAAGGATGTTACCAACAGGGAAAGGGCCGAGGCGGCCCTCAGGGAAAGCGAGCGTAATTACCGCACATTGTACACCAATGTTCCCGTGGGCCTGTTCAGGAGCGAAGCGAGCGAGAGGGGCAGACTGCTGGAGGCCAATCCTGCCATGGCCTCCATATTCGGCTACGATTCACCTCCAGCCATTCTCAAGACCACTGCGGTATCCCTTTTCGCCCGGGAGGAGGACAGGGGCAGGATGCTGGAACTGCTGGGGAAGAGAAAGGTCATCAGGGATCACGCGGTTGAAATGAGAAGGGCCGACGGCTCAGCATTCTGGGCATCCATATCCGCAAGATCATTCACTTCCCCGGATGGAAGCAGGACCTATATCGACGGAATAGTTAAGGACGTTTCCGAGACAAGACAGTACGAATCAGACCTCAGAAGAAGCGTGGAGAGCCTTCAAAACGCCATAGAAGGCACCGTATCCGCCATGAGCATGCTGGTGGAGATGAAGGATCCCTACACCTCGGGACACCAGAAGGGTGTGGCCCACCTGGCCTGTGCCATAGCTGAAAAAATGGGGCTTCCCGAAGAAACTGTCAGCTGCATAAGGATCGCCTCCACCCTCCACGACCTGGGGAAGCTAAGCATACCCACCGAGATACTCAGCAAACCGGGCCCACTCAGCGAATACGAGGTGGATTTCCTGAAGACACACCCCCGGGCTGCGTATGACATACTCGAGTCGATAGAGTTCCCATGGCCCATAGCGAAGGTGATCCTTCAGCACCATGAAAGGATGGACGGCTCAGGCTACCCCCAGGGTCTGAAGGGTGAAGATATTTCCATCGAAGCGCGCATCGTGGCGGTGTCTGACGTTGTTGAGGCCACTGCTTCCAGAAGGCCCTACAGGGCCAGCAAGGGTGTGGAGGTGGCCCTGAAGGCCATCAGGGAAGGGGCCGGGGTGATCTACGACGAAGAAGTGGTGGAAGCCTGCGTCAGGCTGTTCCATGATAAGGGTTTCTCCCTGCTGGACCACGACAGCCTTACCATAGGAGCCGATTTCGCTATCTAGGCACGTCCTCCGCACCCTGAGCCTCTTCCTCGGTCTGTTCCCTTACATCCACCACGTTCACAGTGAAGTCCAGGGGCATCCCGGCAAGAGGATGGTTCCTGTCAACGGTAACCTCGTCGCCGTTTACCTCAGAAACGGTTATCACCTGAAGGTTCCCGTTGCTGTCCTGGGCCTGGAACTGCATTCCCGGTTCCAGTTTGTCCATACCGTGGAAGACCTCTCTCTTCAGTACCGCAACGAGGTTGGGGTTCCTCTGACCATACCCTTCTTCAGGGGGCACCACAACGGAGAAGGAATCCCCCTGAGATTTGCCTTCCAGTTCCCTCTCAAGGCCTGGTATTATTGATCCCGTGCCATGTATGTAGGTAAGGGGATCATCCTCTGGAGAAGCGCTGATAACCTCTCCCTCGGGGTTCTTCAGTGTGTAGTGAAAGGAAGCTACTCTGTTGTTCCTGATCTCCATGTGTTTCTCCTGACAGGGATGGGAAAGATCTTAGGGCGAGTTCCCATACTACAAGGAAACACAGAGTTCGTCAACTTATTTTCTTTTATACTAGTTAACTACCACCATGCGGTGACTGGAACGATATCCTCCCGCGTCGAGGCCTATTAGATAGACCCCGCATTCCAGACCGCTCAGCTGGAACTGGTGACTTCCGCCGGGCAATGAGGCGGCAGATATCTCCGCCGCCCGCCTTCCCGCCGCGTCGAAAACCATGATCTCCAGGGGTAATACTTCAGAAAGCGAAACCTTGATGGTGGCTCTATCGGACACGGGACTTGGAATCTCCACCAGATAAGGAAGACCATCCGATATGTACTCCACTGAGGCTCCACTGGTGCCCCAGCCCGCCAGCACTGCCATCATCCACCACCAGGCAGAACCCTTGTTGTAGCAGCTTTCAGCTGTGGTATGGCCGTACTCGTCGCCGTAATACTGGGGGTGCTCCGCCGGCACCGCGGTTCCGTTGTACTGGTAGGTGTGGTGCTCCCACTGGGAGGATGAAGGGTTGTACCACCAGGCGTCCATGTCCGCAAAGTCGAAGAGCACCTTGTCGTTGGCGGTACAGTAGTCACGGATCTGATTGTTCCTCAAGAACCTGTTGTAGCCTTCGGATCCGGTTGCCTGGGCATTCCCGGTGAAGTACACGAAGGTCACTTCCGGGTATTCCGACTCAAGCTGGGACATGGCATCCAGATAGGCCTGAACCTGCGACTGGTCGTAGTAGTCGCACTGGGAGCACCAGCACCACATGGAAGTGTCCAGTGCTGGATTGCCGTCGAGCACGTCCCTTGTGAGGTTCAGCCCTTCGCTGGACTCCCAGTAAAGGTCAGGGGTAACGTAGGACTCGTTCTCCTGCCCGTCGAAGACACAGTAGGCTCCCGAAACCTGGGGAAGATACCCTATACCCACTTCGGCGTCGCAGAGGGGAACGTCGTCCTCCACGAAGTCGAGACCGTAAGTGAGCTGCCCCCCGTGGGAGGTATGGGCATAGTGGGACTGCAGCGAACTCTTCACCGCCTCTATCCAGACCGGCGGCACCTGGGAAAGATCGGTGCAGGAGTGGTCTATCAAGACGCCCTGCGCCATGGCGCTGAAACCCATGAGAATCAAAACGGAGATCAACCTTACTGACATAATCCATCCCCCCTTAGTGGTTTACATCAAAGAATCAGCATCTTCATGGGAAAAGTCAATAGACCCTTGCCACCAGTTTCCCGCTGATGGAACACTTTCTCACCACAGCGGACCTCCCTGCCCCGGCGAAGGAGAGGATATCAGGAGCAGAACGGTCTCGGAAACCAGAATGAATAGTGATCTCGCCCCGCTGACGGAGAAGATACCCCCTGTCGGATAGAGCGCGATCTCTGACACGAACTTGACATTGTAGCACTAATGGGCTACATTTAGAAAGAAAGAGAGGTTCCAATGAGCAAGACAGCCACAGTCAGAGCAAGACTCGAACCAGGTCTAAAGGAAACAGCAGAGGAAATACTCAGCAGACTGGGTTTGTCTACTACCCAGGCGATAACCCTGTTTTTCAGACAGATCGAAATGAATGATGGTCTTCCGTTTGATGTCAGAATCCCCTCAGCTCTCACCAGGAAGACCATGGATGAAACTGATTCAGGTGAAGGTTTGATTCTCTGCGAGGATGCAGACGACATGTTTGAGCAGCTTGGGATCTGATGTATCGACCGGTTTATACCAGGCAGTTCAAGAAGGATATCAAGCTGGCACAGAAGCAGGGGCGAGACATTGACCAGTTCAAGCTAATAGCCAGGTCTCTCCTGGCTGGCAAAGCCCTTGATCCAATCTTTAAAGATCACAAACTCGTTGGGAACTACATTGGCAGACGCGAATGCCATATCGAATCCGATTGGCTCCTTATCTACAAGATCGATAACGACCAACTCATCTTCGAGAGATGCGGCTCTCACTCTGAACTCTTTAAGACATAGTCTATGGCACACCGTATTGGATAGTTTTGGAACTGGGAAAGAAGATCAGGAATCCGTGAGCCTGCCCTTGGATCTGGAATAGACTTTGCCCTTCTCTCGCTTCCCGACCGCAATAACCAGAACTGTCACTTCTTTGTCATTCACTTCGTAGACGAGTCTATAGCCTGATGATCTCAGTTTGATCTTGTATACGTCTGCAAAGCCATGCAGTCTGCTTGCCGGAATTCTGGGATTCCCAAGCCTTTCCTTGAGCTTTTTACGCAGCTGTTCCCTTATCGGTACCGCTAGCTTCTTCCACTCCCGGAGGGCGCTGGGCAGGAACTTCAGCTTATACATTGTCTATGTCAACTTCAACAGCCTGTTCTTTTTCACACTGCCTGTCTAGAACAACCCTGGCCAGTTCAGCATCTTCCAGTCTGTCGAGAAGCATCTCATAGGTTTCGGCTGGAACAAGATATGCAGTAGGGACATTATGGTTGAGAATGGTAATTGCTTCACCATCAGCTTCCCTGAGAAGAGCTGTAGGGTTCTTCTTCAACTCAGAAATGCTGGCCGAATAACTTGACAGCACCTGTTCCATATCAACCTCCGTATTATGGTCTATTTTTCGTTCTTTTTATAACTCTTTTCTTGGGGCTTGTCAATTTACGACAGTTCAGTCTTCCTCACCGTATTCGGTCATTGGTGAATCTTTTTAGCACCCCGTAGTGGACGCTTTCGGAACCTTCTACTGCGGTACCCCTTGTTGGATACTTTTCGAACTCTAACTGACAAGAATCTGGAAAAGCGCGCCACAAGATGTCAGCTACCCCGTAGTGGACACTCTTAGAAAATCTCCTCAGTATTGATTTCGAAACACATTCCCGCTGAGGGAAAAAGACTTGACGAATTATAACTCTAACGTAATATTACCTACATGTTATGAAGAGCATGAAGAGAGGCTATGGAAAGAGAGGAATGATGAAATGTGAGATTGAATACACTGATGAGTTCGGAGAGTGGTGGGAAAGTTTGAATGAAGATGAGCAGGACAGTGTTACAAGTTACGTCAAACTGCTGGAGCTAAGAGGAGTAACTCTTGATTTTCCCTACTCCTCAAACGTAAAAGGTTCTAAACATTCTCATATGAGAGAATTACGAGTGCAACACCAAGGCAACCCATATCGTGTTCTTTACGCATTCGACCCAAGAAGAGCTGCAATACTATTAATTGGTGGATGCAAGAAAGGTAACAATAGGTGGTATTTAGAGTTAGTGCCCATTGCCGATAGTATTTACGACAAGCATTTAGAGCAGTTAAAGTGATTGTTTAGATAACACAAAGTTAGGAACCAGGTAGAGAAGCAGGAGTAGGTACAGGAGAAAGAGTAGAAAGAGGAGATGGAATAATGTCGAAGCCCTTCAGGAATCTCACTGACGGCATGTCTCCAGAGCGTAAGAAGAAAATAGAGCTTCAAGCAAATGAGCTTATCCGGGAAATGGAAATCGGCGAGCTCAGGAAGGCTCTTAAGATTACGCAGGAAGAACTGGCAGTTGCTTTAAAAATGAAGCAGTCATCAATATCCAGGATTGAACATCAGTCTGACATGTTCATAAGTACTTTGAGGTCGATTCTATCGGCGATGGGTGCCTCACTGAAGATTGTTGCCAGTTTTCCGGAAGGTGATGTTCAAATCAACCAGTTCGAAGATCTTAGAAAAGGAAAGTCAACCTCATAAAATAGTGCTGAAATAACCTCTCAACGATTTCTTGCACAGGCTTTCAGAGCATTGCATGTAATGGCGCACTCATGTAGCAGGTACCCCGTAGTGGACGCGTTCGGAACCTTCTACTATGGCACCCCGTAGTGGACACGTTCGGAACCTTTTACTGCGGCTGCCCGTAGTCGATACTGTTAGTACCTGTGGATGGATGAGGATAGTTCGAGCTAGAACAAAGACAACTTGAGATCGAAATTCACCAGAGGCTTGGGTGTATATTCCCAGCCAGCGGAATTGTCATTATCCATTGTTATCCCGGCTCCCCAGTTAGGTTCGATAGCAACCGGAACCCCCAGCACTGGTAACCTGTGCTTCCACCCGAAGTTGACTAAAAAGGAGATTCGTTCAAGTCTTTCGCGTGCAGAGGGCCAAAGCAATTCTCCAGATGCATTTCCTCCCACAAAGAAACCGACAAGATCACCATCTCGATAACCCCGAAGCTCAACTCCCGCTTCGAGTCCCGGAGCAAACTCTTCAAGGTAGGAATCCGAGCAGAACACAGACCCTCCTTCAAGGATTAACGAGCTGCTGCTGTCAGCAGATAAGGGTTTCTCATACGCGTATGTTAATTCAAGAGTCTGAGTAACTTCCAGATCTATACCAGGGCCAAACACCACTGAATCTGCAAAAACAGTTCCGCACAAAACCTCAAGAAAGAAAAGCATGAAAGCCTCCCATGTTCTTTCCGACTCTACCTATGGAATGAATCAAATGTTCCTTCGCAATTCCTACATAGCTTGGATTTAGATGCTTTTAGTGATTGGCAAGGATCAGAATCCTTTGCTAGTATCCCAAATTGAGAGCTTTTCAAGAAGCCGAGAAGTAGTTCGATAATCTCGTTTGGGTACCCCGTAGTGGACACGTTCGGAACCTTCTACTGTGGCACCCCGTAGTGGACAGTTTTCGATCGGACCTGTAGCAAGATGCAAAATCTCATAAATGCTTAACTCACTGAATTTAATAGTGTTTGCACCTTGATACTGCCAGATACTCTTGCTTAATGGATATACAGGTATGTTACCCAGGAACCCTCTGCGGTGTTGAAACCTTCCATGTAGTCGTTTGCACTGTCGGGAACTGCAAAGACAATCAAACCCTGGCCTTCTTTAATTGATGTAATCTGACCGGATAACATTCCATTGGGAAATGTATACAAAAATACTGTTCCATGATCCAGATTGCCCATTAATACATTCCCAACCTCAAGATCGTATCTTTCAGAAGCCCAACCAAGAATGGAAACGCGTCGTGTCACGCTTCGTACAGAAAAAACAAGCTCGCATCCTTCATATGAAGAGTAGAGATCGTCTAAATTTGGTACTTCGTCATTCAGCAGCAATGCTTCATTAAGCGGGAGAAAATCCATATCTGATATCGCAAACAAAGCAGCAACCAAGAATAGCACAATCATTCTCCCTTCCCTAAGCGCTTGTTCAACAACTGTGCCAATGCTGTCTATCCTAACAGCTTAACTATGTTCCACAGAATCGCTGTCCCAAGTACTGGAAGAACTTACAGTCTGGTACCTCTCAGTGGACAGTTTCGAACTGTTCTATAAGAAGTTATAGGCACCCCGAAACGAATTCGAACAGCCAGGCCTGATACCGGCTAAGGAACCATAATATGGTCAGTTATGGAGTTTAATTGACATACTTGCGGGCGGCCTGAAGGAAGGGCAAAAAAAGAAAGCCTGGTGCCCCTGACACGACTCGAACGTGTGGCCTACGGTTTAGGAAACCGCCGCTCTATCCAACTGAGCTACAGGGGCAAAGGCTTTCAAAAATCAGGCCCAATTATGCAGTTTCTTTCAGCGGTCGTCAAACCCCGGGAGCCGCTCAAGCAGTTCAGCGGCCTTCAGGGCCAGTGAATCGGCGAACAGCATGCCGTGGTGGTCGGGAACAAGGATGTTGGCCTTCCGTGCAACCATGCCCGTATCAAGCAGTTCTTCGGCGGCGAGCCTGAAGCCCAGTTTTTCCAGAGAGTTCAGGTCTACCCCTCCGCTGTGCCTGAATCCCAGGGCAAGGAGTTCATGGGCTCCGTTCTCTCCGGTGAGGTCCTCGCTGGATTCCTCCGGGGAATCGCCCCGGACCACGGCGGATTCGTACCTTACCGAGTCGCTGTGGTTCCAGCTCCTCTTATGTCCGTCGAAGGAGTGGGCGGAGGGTCCGATGCCGATGTACGGAGTCCTTTTCCAGTAGGCTGAGTTGTGCCTGGAGACGTATTTCTCTTCCCTAGCGTAGTTCGACACCTCGTAGTGGATGTAACCGTTCTCCGTGAGAAGGTCATGGGCCAGGTGATACATGTCTGCGCAGAGGGAGTCGGGAGCCTTGATGCCCCTGTCCCCCATGGGGGTTCCCTTCTCAAGGGTGAGTTCGTAGAGGGAGAGGTGTTCCGGCATGTGGCCAAGCATCTTCTCCAGGTCTTTTCTGAACGAGTTCATATCCTGCCCGGGGAGGCCGTACATCAGATCGGCGCTGACATTCCTGAACCCGGCCCTCTTAGCCAGGGAGAGGGCTTCATCTGTATCCTCTGAGGTATGCGCCCGGCCAAGTTGCTTCAGGTGTTCGCCCTGGAAGCTCTGAACTCCCAAGCTAATACGGTTGAAACCCGCCAGGAGGATCGTTGAGTAACCCCTCGCGTCAAGGACAGCCGGGTTGGACTCGATGGTCCTCTCGGTGAGTGATGGTGAGTTCACGGTGGAAATGAACCTGGCCCAGAACTCAGGAGGAAGGAGCGTGGGGGTGCCGCCCCCTGCGTAGAAGGTGTCGAACTGAAGGTTTTTTCCTCGTGTTCTGCCGGAGAACTCCGTGAACAGGGCGGTGCACATGCCGGAGATGTCCTCCGGCTTCCTCTGGGAGGCGAAGGCGCAGTAGGAGCACTTCTTCAGGCAGTAGGGAACATGAACGTAAAGGCCTAGTCCTTCTGCCACCGCGGATCCTCGAATCTCTGTATCTCAAGGGTGTAGCCCGCGGGGTCCTTCAGGAAGCAGTTGTAAATCCTGTACTCCGGGGTCTCAGCCGGGGGCTTGATCACCTGGCAGCCCGCTTTCACTGCGGTATCGAACCATGCGTCCACATCTTCGGTTACCAGTGTGATGGTCACGTCGTCGGCCACCCTCCGATCCCTGCCAGAGCAGAAGCCCAGGAAGCCACCTGCTGCTACCCGGTAGATCCTGCACCCGCCCTGGTCCAGGGCCAGGGGAAGCCCCAGCACTCCGTGGTAGAAGCTGTGGACGGCCTCGATGTCCTCGGTGTAGCAGAAGGTGATGACCGAGTCGAAACCCTTCATCCTAACCCTCCCTCTTCAGCACGGCCAGGAAGGCCTTCTGGGGGATCATTACCTTCCCCACCATCTTCATCCTCTTCTTGCCGGCCTTCTGCTTCTCAAGCAGCTTCCTCTTCCTGGTAATGTCTCCGCCGTAGCATTTCGCCGTAACGTCCTTCCTCAGGGCGCTGATGGTGGTCCTGGCAATGACCGTTCCACCTATGGCCCCCTGAATTGGGATCTTGAACTGCTGGCGTGGGATCTCCTCCTTGAGGTTCTCGCAGGCTTTTCTGGCCCAGGCGGCGGCCCTGTCCCTGTGAACCAGCATGGAGAGGGCGTCGACCTTCTCGTGATTCACCAGAATGTCTACTTTTGCCAGGTCCCCGGGCCTGTAGTCGGCGCTCTCGTAGTCGAAGCTTCCATAGCCCTGGGTCACCGACTTAAGCTTGTCGTAGAAGTCGTAGACTATTTCGGCCAGGGGCATCTCCACCTTTATCTCCACCCTCTTGGCCCCCACATAGAGGTTAGAGTAGTTTTGCCCCCTGCGGTCGAGGAGCAGGGTGGTCACCGGGCCTATGTACCTGTCGGGCATTATCACCGAAGCCTTTATGTAAGGCTCTTCCGTAAGCTGTATCTGGCCCGGGTCCGGGTAGAGGTTGGGATTGTCGATGTACTGAACCTCGCCGTTGGTAAGAGTTATCCTGTACAGAACCGTGGGAGCGGTGAGCACCAGGCTCATTCCGAACTCCCTCTCCAGACGTTCCTGCACAACTTCCAGGTGAAGGAGCCCCAGGAAGCCGCACCTGAACCCGAAGCCCAGTCCTACGGAATTCACCTTCTCGTAGGTGAGGGAGGCATCGTTCAGCTTCAGCTTCTCCATGGCTATGGCCAGGTCGTTGTAATCCTCGGTGGAAATGGGGAAGAGGCTTGAGAACACCACCGGCTTGGCTTCCTCGAAACCCGCCAGGGGCTTCTCGGCGGGTTTCCTGGCGCTGGTTATGGTCTCACCGCTCCTCACGTCGCTTACGCTCTTGATCCCGGCTATGAGGTAACCCACATCTCCAGCTTCCAGCTTCCTGCACTTCACCCGGTGTATCCCCAGGTGGCCGATCTCCTCGATGCGGTACTCCTCTCCCATGGCCATCAGGAGTATGTCGTCGTCCTGGACCATGGTGCCCTCCTCCACCTTGAAGTAAGCCACCACGCCCCGGTAGGCGTCGAAGATGCTGTCGAAGACCCTGGCGCGGAGGGGGGCTTCCGGGCTTCCTGCGGGGGGTGGTATCCGTGTCACGATGGCATTCAGGAGACCTTCCAGCCCCTCACCGGTCTTTGCGCTCACGAGCACCGCTCCATCGGTGTCGAGACCCAGTTCATTGTCTATCTCGTGAAGGGTCTCCTCTATGTTGGCTGAGGGAAGGTCTATCTTGTTGATCACCGGTATTATCTCGAGGTTGTGTTCCATTGCCTTGTAGAGGTTGGCGAGGGTCTGGGCTTCAACACCCTGGGCGGCATCGATCACCAGAAGGGCGCCCTCGCAGGAGGCCAGGGCCCTGCTAACCTCGTAGCTGAAGTCAACATGGCCCGGGGTGTCGATGAGATTCAGCTGGTAGACCTGTCCCCCGGGGTCGGTGTAGCGCATGGTGACGGCGCTGCTCTTGATGGTTATTCCCCGCTCCCGCTCTATGTCCATGGAGTCCAGCATCTGATCGTGGAACTCCCTGGCGGAAACGGTTTCAGTGACCTGAAGCAGCCTGTCCGCAAGGGTAGACTTGCCGTGGTCTATGTGAGCTATGATGCAGAAATTGCGTATGTTCTCGCTCAAGTTTTCCTCCAATTGTTGATGTGTAATATGTTTGGTAGTGATTGCCATTCCAAATCAAGCACAGAGGGAGTAGAGATGCCGATTTTCAAGAAGGACAGGAAAGAAGAATCCCCTGAGAATCCCCTTCAACTGATCAATGACTGCGTGATCGGCGAGGGAACCAGGGTCTGGAACTTCGTGAACATGTACGGCTGCGAGATAGGCAGCGACAGCATGGTCGGATGCTTCTGCGAGATACAGAAGGGCGTGAAGATCGGCGACAGGACAAGGGTGCAGAGCCATACTTTCATCTGCGAACTGGTGGAGATAGGGAACGACTGCTTCATAGGCCACGGCGTTATGTTCATCAACGATGTGTACCCCCCCCAGCCCGACCCTTCCAACTGGAAGCGAACCATCATAGAGGACGGCGTGAGCATAGGCTCAAACGCCACGATACTCCCTGTCAGGATAGGCCGTGGAGCCATCATCGGAGCCGGGGCCGTGGTAACTAAGGATGTACCCGCCGGGGCGGTTGTGGCAGGGAATCCGGCGGCGTTCATGAGGTATTCCTCCGGGAAGGGAGAGCAGCAGTCTTGAGGTCGAGAATCTTCAGGGTAGTGCCAAGGATACCTGAAAAGCTCGAAGCCCTTGGAAGGATCGCCGCGAACACCTGGTGGAGCTGGAACAGGAACGCAATACATCTGTTCAGGACAATAGACACCGACCTCTGGGAGATAACCAGACACAACCCCACGCTGCTTCTGGGAAGGGTGAGCCAGGAAAGGCTGGAAGAACTCTCCTCTGACCCGGTGTTCCTCTCCTCCCTGGAGGAGGTAAGCTCTTCCATGGACGAGTACCTTTCCATGACCACCTGGTTTTCATCCAGGCACCCTGGAGTCCTTGGGGAGAACGAGGTAATAGCATACTTCTCCGCTGAATTCGGTCTTCACGAGAGTCTGCCGATCTACTCCGGCGGTCTCGGTGTTCTGGCCGGAGACACAATGAAGAGCGCCAGCGATCTGGGCGTACCCGTCGTGGGCGTTTCCCTTTTGTACAGGCTGGGTTACTTCAACCAGTACCTGAACAGCGACGGCTGGCAGCAGGAGCGCTACTCGGTGAACGACTACTCCAACATGCCGGTTGAGAGGGTGCTGGACGGTTCCGGCAATCCGGTCACCGTGATGGTGCCCATGGACGGCGACAAGGTCCTCGCCGCCATCTGGCGGATCAAGGTGGGCAGGATCAGGCTCTTCCTGCTGGACACGAACCTGCCTGAGAACGAACCCGAGAACCGCGAGATAACGTCGCAGCTCTACGGCGGCGACAAGGAGATGAGGATCCGCCAGGAGATACTCCTGGGCGCTGGGGGGATAATGGCCCTGAGGGCAATGGGTCTCACCCCGGTAGTAAGGCATATAAACGAGGGCCACTCAGGGTTCCTCATCGTGGAGATGCTGGCGCATCTCATCGAAACCGGTCTTTCATTCGCGGAGGCCAGGGAGATGGTGACCGCGGGGAACGTGTTCACCACCCACACTCCCGTTCCCGCCGGGAATGAGGAGTTCGAACCGGGCCTGGTACTCAGATACCTCCGTCCCTACCTCGACAGGGTCGGCCTGACCAACGACGCTTTCCTTGGCTACGGCTCTCACCCCGGCTCCAGCGCCTTCTCCATGACGGTCTTCGCCCTGAACTTCTCCAGGAAGGCCAACGGCGTGAGCAGACTTCATGGAGAGGTCTCCAGGCAGATATGGAAAGATGTATGGCCCAGGCTTCCCGAATCGGAGGTTCCCATAGGCCACGTAACGAACGGCGTCCATGAGAAGACCTGGCTCTCCGGTGAGCTCACCCGGCTTATACAGAGGTATGTGGGGAGCATCTCGCCCGTTAACCCCATGGCTGAGAAATTCTGGGAAAAGATCGACAGGATCCCCGACTCCGAACTCTGGAGGGCGCACGAACGACTCAGGGCAAGGCTTGTGGGATACGCCAGGCGGAGATGGGAAGAGCAGCTGGAGGAGATGGGCATAAGGGGTCTCCCCCACCAGAACCTCACCGTTCTGAACCCCGACGCGCTGACGATAGGGTTCGCAAGAAGGTTCGCTACCTACAAGAGGGCTTCCCTTCTGTTCCACGACATGGAGAGGCTGACCTCACTTCTGAGCAATTCCGAAACCCCCATTCAGGTCATCTTCGCCGGTAAGGCACACCCCCACGACAACGGGGGAAAGAACCTTATCAGGGAGGTCTTCCACGCCTGCCTCAGCAGGGAACTCTACGGCAAGATCGTCTACCTTTCCGACTACAGCATGGACATGGCCAGGCACATGATTCAGGGGGTGGATATCTGGCTGAATACGCCCAGGATCCCCATGGAGGCCAGTGGCACCAGCGGCATGAAGGCCGCGATGAACGGAGTGCCCCACTGCAGCGTGCTGGATGGCTGGTGGGCCGAGGGCTACAGTCCAGGGAGGGGCTGGGCCATAGGGAACGGGGAGACCTACGACGATCAGACCCTCCAGGACAGGATCGAGGCAAAAGCCCTCTACGACCTTCTGGAGAACATGATCGCCCCGCTCTTCCACAACCGTGTGAACGGTGGAATTCCCACCGGATGGACATCGGTGATGAAAGAATCCATGAAGATGGCCCTCTCCGACTTCAACACCAACCGGATGGCTGCGGAGTACACCGAGCATTACTACATTCCGGCCCTTGCCTTCTCCAGGTCCATTGAGGCTGGAAATATGGACGGTGTTCGGGAACTGGCCAACTGGAAGGAAGCCGTAAGGGAGAAGTGGAACCATATCTCCATAGAGGAAGTGCTTGCTGATGACCTTGCCGATACGATGACCGTGGGCGATGAGATATCCATCACAGCCAGGCTCAGGGCACCGGGTCTCAGCGCAGACGATCTCTCGGTTGAAACCCAGTTCGGCCACGCCACAGGCGACGGTTGGCTTACCTCCAGGAACTCCACCAGGCTGGAATACACCGGCGAGGAGAACGGCACGCTCAACTTCACCGGAAAGGTGGTCTGCGGCGAGGCGGGTAGATTCGGGTTCACGGTAAGGGTCCTGCCGGCACACCGTAAGTACGGCAAGGTGGTTGAGCCCGGTCTGGTCCACTGGTGGCAGTAGAGGGAAGGATCCCCTAAGCCCTGGAGGCCTTTCCGTCACCGTTCCGCTGGGCTGACCTTATCATATCCATGGCCGCTGTAACGGTCCCCAGGATGTGTTCGGGGGCCGAAGCCCTCTTGAGGGTTCCTCCACTGTTCCTGTCCACGAAGGATTTCAGGGCATTCAGTTCATCGGTCTTGCCGGACCTTATCAGCACGGCCAGTGCATCGTGCATGAGGTCCTCGTCCTCGAAGGGTATGCCCTTTGCATGCTGGAAGGCTACGCGGAAATGCTGCCGCACGTGATCATCGTCGTGGACCTTCATGAAGAAGCGCATAAGTGACCTTCTTGCCCCGGGAAGGGTGTGCATGAGCCTTAGCATCGCCGGCACCAGGCCCCTGTCCGGTGTCTCTGCCTTGGAAAGAACATCAACAGCCACGGTTACAACCTCTGGTGAGGGATCCCCAATCATGTTAGCCGCCAGGGAAGCGGCCCTGCCGCTGTCTATCTTCATGAGCGAGAGAAGGGCCAGTTTCCGCACCCTGTCGTCGGAGTCATCGCAGAGCTGTTCCAGGAGATGGATGGAGTTCTTGGAGCCTATGTCTCCCAGCAGGGCCACCAGATTCCTCATTATGTACCAGTCCTGGGTGGCGAACCTTCCCGTCTCCCTGATTCTCACAGAGAGCCCGCTTCTCTGGATCTCGTCGATCCTGGACTGGAACATGAGAAGGTACACCGAACCGAACCTTCTCAGAACCGAATAGGCCCTGGCCCTGATCTCCCTCTTCCTCTCCAGGAA
>Ga0209203_1000481_pt1 | contig 34114 bp, 44 predicted proteins | sample AD_UKC109_MetaG_FD_184423 | JGI IMG/M metagenome (GOLD analysis project Ga0209203, IMG submission 184423) | Active sludge microbial communities of municipal wastewater-treating anaerobic digesters from Hong Kong - AD_UKC109_MetaG (SPAdes)... | ecosystem: Engineered > Bioreactor > Anaerobic >... | reverse complement strand
GTTCTTAAACACCCCGGCGACCAAAAAGTCTTGACCACGGTATGACAACGTCTGCCCGAGGGGCATCGAATCATTGTACAGGTCGCTCACGATTTTTGAACCCAATACTACTTGGTTAGCGTCTTGTGAGGCCTCAAAAAACCCACCGTATTTAAGCTGGGGTTTAATAAAGGTAGCAAATTCGGGAGTTGTAGCAATAACCAATGGCGTGTTAACCTGGCGGTCGCCTTTAATGCTCCCACTCACCGAACTGAGCGGCACGGCTGCAGCTACAGCTGGAAGCCGGCGCACTGTTTCGATATCTTTAAGTGTCAATGGTGCTGCAGCGCCTGCTGGCACACTATCGCCGCCCAAAATGCCTCGATGTTCGCTCAGTGGGCGCACAACTACCACGTTATCGCCGTAGCGCACCACTTGCTGGCCAATTTGGCGCTTAACCCCTTCACCAATACACACCACTAAAATCACCGCCACAACACCAATAATTATGCCCAGCATGGTAAGCGTACTGCGAAACTTAGTGGTACGAATGCTTTCGTAGGCGAGGCGCAGGTTGCCATTGCTAAAATTCATTTGGTACCCCCACGCTTTTTGGTTGTTTTACGTCGTTTAGTGGTTTTGCGGGCAGGTTTTTCGGCTGGTTCGTTACGTTCCCGAGCTTTCATAAGGGCAGAAACACCAGCAATATCATCATCCTCGTGTGACTCGGGCTCACCATAAATGACCGTGTGCGCATAGCGCCCCACCACCCCAAGCGGCTTTTGTTCGTCGTGCTTAATCATGCCATCTTGCATGTACATTACGCGAGTGGCATACCGCGTTAGCTCAGGATTGTGGGTTACAAAAAGCACGGTATTGCCACTTTTATGTATTTCGGCTAGCAGTTCCATGACCAGCCGAGAGCTTTCGGTGTCGAGGTTTCCAGTTGGTTCATCGGCAATAATGATTTCGGGGTCATTCACCAGCGCCCGCGCAATCGCCACACACTGGGTTTGTCCGCCCGAAAGCTGGTGAGGGTAATAATACGTGCGGTCGTGTAGTCCCACGCGCTCTAACGTGGCCCGCGCAATTTTGTGACGTGCTAGGGGTGATTTACCTTTATACAAGAGCGGCAAGGCCACATTGTCGATAGCGGTTAGCCGACCAAGTAAGTTAAAAGACTGAAATATAAACCCAATCTTATCGCGGCGTAGTTTGGCGCGTTGGCTCGAGCCAAGTCGGGCCGAACGACGTCCGTTTAGGTAATAGTCGCCGTGCGAAGGGTGATCGAGCAGGCCAATTACGTTCATGAGTGTGCTTTTGCCACAGCCGCTCGGGCCCATAACCGCAACACATTCGCCTTTTTCGATAGTCAAAGTGACCTCATCGAGCGCAACATTGGTTGCATCGCCGAAGCCGTACAGTTTGCTGACGTCTTTTAGTTCTATGAGTGCCATCCTTACGCTCTAGTGTACGCTGCTGCGGCAGGACAGAGCAACCGCTTGCGCTTACTTTTGTAAGTATTTTTCGCAACAGTAGTATCTTACCGAGCATTCATATATTTCATCTGTAATTTTTGTCTTGTTTTCGGGTATACTACAACGTGTCTGTACATTGCTACTCATGATTTTGGAGAGGTGGCCGAGTGGTTTAAGGCGCACGCCTGGAAAGTGTGTTGGGTCGAAAGGCTCTCGCAGGTTCAAATCCTGTCCTCTCCGCCAACTTTTTCGTTCTGGTTGCTATGGCCCTGTTAGTACAGCTTTGACCAAAATAGCAGTCCAAAATAGCTTATACTTGCATTTTATTATTATATGTGATATTATAAGAAAAGTTTTACCATTACGTATGATAGCAAGAGACTTTATGCATATACAAGAAAAACGGCCAGTTCAACTTACCGAAGAATTCCTCCTCTGGCGAGATATTAATCGGACCATTCAGTCAAAAGCAAACAGCTACGCGCGGCCAGAGTTACCAGCTTCAGCTGTTGGGCTGATTGTGCTCGGCGGAACGTTTTATCATGACTGGCAGCTGAAACTGACAGGGCACCTATCGGCGTCAGGCGAAGAACTATTTTCGGAATTTGGCTTAGTGCTAGCCACCCAAAAAGCACCCAAAAAAGTGCAATCGTACACCATCGCAAATCCTCTACACGAGCCAAACACTGTACTTCAGCACTCCCCATTCACGACATCCGTCAGCGTAGAGCAGATCCAACGCCTCAGGGGTGTTTTGAGCGTTTGCACATGGAACGAAACCAACACTCAGAACTATGCTAATCAAATACAGGACGCCTACCAGCTAATCGGTTCAACGCCCACCTCTGTTACTTTGCCACTTAGCTAATAATTGTACCAACTGCCTCGCCAGCGGCTGCCCGAGCAACATTGCCCGCAGCAAGCAAGTCGCACACAATTACCGGTTTATTTTGTTCCATTGCAAGCCCAATAGCGGCCTTGTCCATAACAGCAATAGCGGGGTTTTGTAACACCTCATCATAGCTAAGTGTATCGTATTTGGTAGCGCCAGGATCTTTGGCAGGGTCGGCAGAATACACCCCGTCAACCTTTGTCGTCTTGATAACGGCATCACAATCGAGTTCTAGCGCGAGGCTCACCGCTGCTGTATCGGTCGTTAGAAACGGTCGTCCGATACCACCAGCCACAATCACCACACGATTTTTTGCAAGATGGCTCATCGCACGACGATGCGTAAACTGGTCGAGCACCTGGTCTGACTTCACATTAGTGAGCGCCCGTGTATCCAGGCCCTGGTGATTGAACACATCTTCCAGTGTTAAAGCATTCATCATTGTCGCCAACATACCCACATAGTCTCCGGTAATCCGCTGTATGGCGTCATTGGCGAGCTGGGCACCGCGCGCATAGTTGCCACCCCCCACCATTATGACCACCTGTGTGCCTGCCTGAACGGCTGTCTTAACTTCATGTGCAATCCATTTTGCCCGGTCGGTATCAAACCCACCGTTTTGTTCGCCTTGTAGTTGTTCACCTGATAATTTGAGTAGAATTCTTTTATACATAATTACAGTATACTGTACCTATGAAGTTATATAGCTGGAATGTAAACGGCATCCGTGCCGTACTAGGCAAGGGGTTGTTTCAAAAATTTATTGAAGAGCATGACCCCGACGTGCTCTGTCTGCAAGAAACCAAAGCCGAACGTGGTCAGTTTGAACTAGATTTTCCGCAGTACCACGAGCATTTTTTTAGCGCCGTCAAAAAAGGCTATAGCGGTACTGCCATCTTTTCCAAGGTAAAACCTATCAGATACATCGATGGCTTCCCAGACGAAATCATTAAGGAATATGGTGTTACCGGTGACACCTACGGCGATCCCAATGCCGAAGGACGCATTATTGCCGCCGAATTTGCCGATTACTGGGTTGTGACTTGCTATACCCCCAATAGCAAGGGCGACCTTAGCCGCCTAAGCCTGCGCTATGACCACTGGGACCGTGCTTGTTTGGCATACTTGCAGCAGCTCGGAAAAACCAAGCCAGTGCTGTATTGCGGTGACATGAACGTTGCCCACCAAGAAATCGACCTTGCCAACCCCAAACCCAATGTGGGCAAACACGGCTTTACCGACGAAGAGCGCAAGCGGTTCCAGGACTTCTTAGATGCCGGCTTTACCGATACCTTTCGTAGTGCCTATCCAGACAGAACTGAAGCGTATACTTGGTGGACGCACTGGGCCAATGCCCGAGCACGTAATGTTGGCTGGCGCATAGACTACTGGCTCGCCAGCCGCGCTATTGCATCCCAGGTAAAAAACCCGCAGATTCACGCCGATGTTATGGGCAGTGACCACTGCCCAGTCAGCATTGAATTGTAGGGGTTTCTACACTATCTACATCGCCAGCCACGGCGTATACTAGAGCCATGACCGATGAGCAAATTCGTGACCTCAAAGACTTTATTATTACTGTTGTCAGGCAAGAAATTGGCTCACAGATTCAAGACCAGACCGCTGAGCTTAAAAGTGAATTTAGTGAACTAAAGCAATCTGTTTCTGACCTAGAGCTCAAAGTCGATACCATTGCCGAAGCAGTGGGCGTGCAGTTTCACGAACAGCAGACGGTGATTGAAAATCACGAAACACCTATCATTAAGCTAGAGACTCACCCCGCTTAAATCGCTATGCAGCCCGACGCACATACCATTGCCGAACACACTCTTGATGTTGGCCACAAGCATCAACTCTACATTCAAGATTGGGGCAACAAAAAGGCCAAACACCCCCTCATATTCCTGCACGGTGGGCCCGGTAGCCAATCCAAAGACAAGCACAAGACACCATTCGACCCCACCACACAACGGGTGATTTTCTTTGACCAGCGGGGTTGCGGTCGGAGCACGCCACTCGGCCGTTGGCACCATAACACCATCCAAGAACTTGCGGCCGACATTACCAAAATCGCCGATTTCCTCGGCATCGACCAGTTTATTTTGACTGGCGCAAGCTGGGGAAGTTGCCTGGCGCTGTACTATGCACTAAGCGCTCCATCCCGGGTAAAAGCCCTAGTGATTAGTGCCGTCTTTACTGGGTCACAGGCCGAGATCGACTGGCACGACAAGGGGCTGTTTCAGTCACACTTCCCAGAGGCGTGGGATCGATACGTCGCTACCGTACCCAAAGTATTTCGGGACAACCCAAGTGAATACCACTTTAAGACTGCCCTTCAGTCGACCAATGCACGCGCAGCCGCCCAATCAGCACATGCCTATACCGAACTTGAACTCTCTGCGCTCTCGCTTGACGATACGTTTTATCCCATTAACCCCGATGACTTTGAGCCCTCAGGCGCGCAAATTGAAATGCGCTACCTCTCTAAACGCTGCTTCTTGCCCGACCGTTATATTCTAAAGAACGCCGGTAAACTCAAAATGCCAGTCTATATCATTCACGGTCGCTACGATATGGTCTGCCCGCCAGCCACTGCCTATGCGCTCAGCAAATCTATTCCCAAAGCCCAGCTCACCTGGGTCATCAGTGGCCACCGCGCCGAACACGAAACCGTCACCGCCCAGCGCCTCATTTACAGGCAAGTTACGAGCTAAGAAGCTATCAGAGCAGAGGCGTGAGTTAAGACAGAGAACTTCGGACTTCGGGTATAGGGCGTCGGGTACCGAAAACGTAAAGGCATATGAAAAAGCTTGTTGCTTCTTTGCGTAAAACTACGAGATGCAACCCGGTACGCGGTATACTATACGCATGAAAGACGAGCAGGTTATCATTCAAGAACTATTAGCTGGTCAAGACACATATCAGCCAAGTGCCCAAACCAAACGACTGCTTGCCGAAAAAACGCTCATTATGCTCGTTGGCGCGACCTGTATGGGCAAAAGCACAGTTATGTACGAAGTAATGCACCAGGACAAGCAAATTCAGGTTGTTGGCACGCGCACCACACGTAGCCCACGTCGAGACGATGACCCCAACCGCTACACATATCGACCACAAACATTCGAGGGACTTACGGCAATCAGCGGCGACATTCAGCGTAGGGCCATTGTGCAATACGTTGTTAATCCGCATAGCAAAACAATCTATTGGAGTGAGTCCGCCGACTACCCTGGTAGGTACTGTATTGGCGACTATTTCTCGGGTGTTGTTGCACTGTTTAAAGCGTACGGATTTGAAAACATCATACCAATAACTATTGTCACAAACCCTGCTTCTTGGCAGCAACGCCTGGACCAGCGATTTCCGGTAGGCGACCGCCGCCGTCGCGAACGGCTTGCCGAAGCCGTCGTTAGCCTAAAGTGGTCACTCTCACAGCCCTCAAACCATCCCTTCATTGTAAACCTTGATGCAGAATCCCAAATGGCGGCCGCCTCTGTTGTTTCTGTCATCCGCAGTAAAAATGCCGATTATTCACTGGCACGCAAGACGACTCAACAATGTCTCGATCAAGCTAAAGCACTCTATCGCCAGCTAACACCCACGGATGTTCTATGACTCCTCCAGAAACCATTACAACACTTTTGTTTCTGGTCCGCGACGGGCAAATACTATTAGCTCGCAAAAAACGTGGCCATGGGGTAGGAAAATGGAACGGCACCGGTGGCAAGTTGGAACCGGGTGAAACACCCGAACAAGCAGCAGTGCGTGAGTGCCATGAGGAAATTAGCGTCACCCCCATTCATATCGAGAACAGGGGAATACTGCATTTTACCCAAGAGCCACGTCTCGACATCTACTCCAATCTCGACTCGCACCTATATATATGTACCAAGTGGAAGGGCGAACCAACCGAGACAGAGGAAATGCAACCGCAGTGGTTTGCTACCAATGACGTACCATATGACACTATGTGGCCAGATGACACCCATTGGTTGCCCGCAGTGATTGCCGGACAGAGCGTGGAGGGTTGGTTCCATTTTGACGGCGACTACACGCTTCAGACAATTAAAGTGGAGGTGTTTGATGGCAGTAGTACAGCCTAAATTTGCGGTGTTTGATATTGACGGCACACTCATGCGTTGGCAGCTGTTCCATGCCATCGTTCACGAACTAGGCAAGCAAGGGTTCTTGTCAGTTGGCGCACATGAAAAAATTCGATCCGCTCGCTTTGCCTGGAAGAACCGTCTCAGTAAGAATGGTTTTGCTGACTATGAGGCCGTCCTCGTTGAACTGTATATTGAAGCGCTACAAAACCTCGATGCGCAGGAATATCGACTCATTGTCGACCAAGTATTTAGCGAGTACAAAGACCAAACTTTTACCTATACGCGTGACCTTGCAGCCAAACTAAAAGCTCAGGGATATTTGCTCTTTGCCATTAGTGGCTCACAGCAAGAAATCGTCGAACGAATAGGACATCATCATGGATTTGACGCGGCCGTGGGCGCTCGGTTGGTAATGAAGAACAGCGCTTTCACCGGCGAAATTGTTACACCTATTCATAACAAAGCGGCCGCTTTGCAGCGGCTCGTCGACCAGTATCACTGCACCTACGACGAAAGTTATGGTGTGGGCGATAGCCCAAGTGATTCGTCAATGCTCGACAAAGTTGCCCACCCGATTGCATTTAACCCCGACCAGAAGCTGTACGATATTGCTCAAGATAAGGGGTGGCAAGTAGTCGTTGAGCGTAAAAATGTCGTCTACGAACTCCCTAAGCCCAAGGCGGGGTAGTTGGAGGTGTCTTGACGTGGGCTGCTTCGGCTGCATTGTAGGCAGCTCGTTCTTCTGGTGTAAGTGCGGTAAAGGGCCGACTGGCGATGGAGCCTAAGCGGCCAAAAACTGCAGCATGCCTATCTTGAAAAATAGCAACCTCGACCAATATGCGGGGTTGGTCAGTTAACAAGGGAGCTTCATTTGGATTTGCCATAATTATTACATTATAGCATAATATATAATATGAATCAAGCCTACTGGCACAAACAGACCGAACAACCACTATTCCCAGACTTATTATGGGCACGGCCCGAGACCAAACAAGCTGCCGGTAAACTGCTGATTGTCGGGGGGAACGCCCATAGTTTTGCCACGCCCGCCACAGCTTATACCGCTGCTAACAGTGCTGGTATTGGTTGCACGCGGGTCCTTTTACCTGACACGCTCCATAAGACACTCCGTAACGTGTTCCCTGAGGCCGAATATGCTCCTAGCACCCCAAGTGGCAGCTTTGCCCGTCGCAGCCTAGCAGAACTCCTCGCAGCGTCAGCATGGGCAGAGGGGGTCTTACTGGCTGGAGACATTGGCAAAAATAGCGAAACAACTGCTACGTTAGAATCGTTTATCACCAAATATCAAGGGCTGCTCACAGTGGTTGCCGATGCCGCCGATGCCGTCATTCAGCAACACACCGCGGTCCTAGGTCGCAAGGCAACGCTCTTAGTACTACCATTGCCGCAACTACAAGCGCTCACCGTCCAGCTCCGTTCACCCTATGCCTTTACATCGTCAATGAGCCTTACAAACTATGTCGAGCGCCTCCACCAGCTCACCACCGACCACCCCAGCCTATTTGTTATGACCCCTCATGCAACAACTTGGCTTGTAGCCGTACACGGAGAGGTAAGTTCTACACCTACTCACCCCGGTGAGTCTTCGGGTGTTATTGAGACTGCAGCAATAGCTGCCACCTGGTGGCTTCAAAACCCTACAGAACCCTTTGCCGCCCTGACGACATCGCTTCTGGCGCGAGGTGGTAATGAGTAAACTATTTGCATTATATTATGTTTGTGCTTTAATATAATATTGATGAATACTCTTAGGCCCAACCATGTTGGGTATTTTGAACTCTCACGGCCAGTGCTCAATAGTGAGCCTATTTCTCGTTTACAAGATGTTCTTAACCCTGTGCTTGGGAGTTATTATCCATATTTATACAATCAACGCGGGCACGGCAGACGCAACCGAGAGTTGATGCTTCCCAAGCGTACACTTCATCGACTCATAATCGGTAGACGGCAGCAGTATTGTCGAAGCCGACCAAAAATATATCGGTAATCAATCTCTTGAGGCAGAACTAAATGCATTCATGCTGTCCTCTTTCAAGGATACCCAACCGCAGTCCGCAGAGCGTTTATTCGCTACCTATGAGAGTCTGTCTCCAATTATTGAGTTGGCTATATTGTCGATGATGCGTGGGCCAGACGAGAGAATCATGTGATGACCGCAGCACTGCAGCAGTTTGGGCTTAGACTCAACCAAAGGGCCTCACAACGTTGTTTCATTACCTTAGCCAAAGTCCCATTTCATACAGACGGCACCGAAGCTATCCTTGGGGCGCTTGAAGAGCACACACCCTCTCAACTGGAATTGTGCCCAATGGAAATTATGACCGCAACAGTGCGCAAACTTCACTCAATCACAGCATAGTTTGCGATGAATAGATGACTTTTTTGGTGGGTCGGGGGGGACTTGAACCCCCACGAGCAAATGCTCACAAGATTTTGAGTCTAGCGCGTCTACCAATTCCGCCACCAACCCATATAACCAAAGAAATCATCTACAATTCACCAGAGGTGAAGCATCTCTTACGATAAATAGCCATAAGATTATTCATGGCTACTAGAGGTGTATTGTACTATACTGTGGTATGAAACGCGAGTGGGCCGCTAGCTCTTTCGTGTAGAAGCCTATGAAGACCATTCAGCCCCTCCCACCAGATGCAAAAGACGAAGCAGCTATTCGCTTACAACGCGAAAAGGTAGCCCGTGCCTACGGTGATGAGCCAAATGCAGTCGAAACTATTACCAAATCACAAGCCGAAGCGGCTCCAAGCAAGCATCAGCTGTATATGCGTGAGCTGTCGGCGTCGGGCAGGAGCCTAGCCGAAATTCAAACTGCTTGGCATCACTATTACACCAAGCTGTCAGATGCCGAAAAGCATGAAGTCTGGCAAGAATTTTATAGTGCTAACCAGCATACTCCCTACCAAAAGCTATTTCAAAAACAACAACCGGTCGCCTCACGTCTCGGGATTGACAATCAAGCAGCAGTCGTTCAGCCAGGCGGTAATGGTATTCCAACCCCAGTTAGCTCGAGCACAGGCGTATTTGTTGGCGCGCCCGCTCTTTCAGAAAACACCATCAGTCCTCGGGCTCAACGTTCACCCAAAAAACCCAAGCAACCCAGCCGGCTTGCCGCCGCAGTACGGTCTTCTAAGACTACCCAAAAGGTTCTTGCCACCACTGCCGGCAAAAAAGCCCAAAAGCACTTAACCAGAGCCAAAAAAACTATTAGCGCCAACGGCAAACTAAACACCAAGCATCATTTACAGTCGCTAGCATTTGGCCTAGGTATGGGCGGAATAGTGTTGGCAATATTGCTTTTTAGCTTCTTTAACGAGTACATAATCGCACCCTTTATTCAGCCAAGTCGCAAGGTCACAGCGGCGCCGGTTATTATGAGCACGCAAATGGCAGCAGCAAGTGCGCAGCCGACGGTCATTGTCCCAAAGATTAATATTCAGATACCAATCGATTTTAATCTGTCGGCGACCGATGAATCGACCGTTCAAACCGCCCTCGAAGAGGGAGTTATTCATTACCCCAGCACCGTCTTGCCTGGCCAAAATGGCAACGGAGCCTATTTTGGCCATAGTAGTTCAAACATCTTTAATAATGGTAAATATAAGTTCGCCTTTGTGCTTTTGCACCAGCTTACGACGGGAGATATTTTTTATATTACCCACAACGGCAAAGTGTATGCGTACCAGGTATTTGCACGCGAAATTGTGCCACCAACCCAGGTGAGCGTTTTGCATGACACCAAAGGTAAAACCGCAACCGCTGTACTCATAACCTGCGACCCGCCAGGTCTGAGCACCAATCGGCTTGTCGTTTGGGGCGAGCAGGTGAGTCCAAATCCAGCGACTAACACCACCCCTGAGCCAAAAGCCCAAACTACCCCCGATAAACTTTCGAGTAACGGCCCAACTCTATGGACTCGTATTGTGCGCGGTGTACAGTTTTGGAAACGCGACTAGCGGCAGTAGGGAGCTATCAGAGCAGAGGGGTTTAGGGTATCTGAAACACAGCAAGAGCTTAGATTGTAGAGCTTAGAGCTTAGAAAAGACGAGCATTTCACAATTATAAGAATGCCTGGTGACTTACTTGGCACTCCGGAAGCCTAGGGATAATGGAGTAAAAAGAGGCATAAAATAACAGATAGAAGTGAGTAAAATGAGGTGAAAACAATAAACCGAAGATGACAAACGATAGTTAGTTGCCCGGGTCGATGGACTACAACACGAGCCAACAAATGAGCAGTCAAAGACTATCAGACTGTTTCTGGCGCTTTATAATTCACTCTTTACTGGGCAACGAGTGCAGTTTGTGTTAATACCACGCTGGAGGTATCGGTCATCAAAGGTGCTAGTGTATACATAGTATGAAAATCTGGAGCCAAAAACGGCTTAAATCCGGGCAGGGCAGGCTGTAGTAGTTGCTTATTTTGATTATCGTAATCCATCATCACCACCTTGCCTTGACTCACATAAAGCAAGCGGTGGCCGTCCATCCAACTAAGGTTACTTTGTGGCGAATCCATTGGGTCAGTCAGAGTATACCGCTTGGTTTCTACCATTTCGGCATCATAAACGCCAATAGTAGCGCCACTTTGTACCAAAATAAACCGTGCAGTATCCGAAAACGCAACGTATCTTGGTGAAGCCACGCTTATAAACCGCCAAGGCTTAGGGAGCGAACCTGTCTCTAAAACTTGTGTCTGAGGGTTTTTGTATACATATACACCCTTGTCGGCTGTGGAACCTATGGTAACGTACCATTGGCTATCGTAGCGAGCAATGTCTAACAAATAGCTCGTGTCGGGCGGCTGATTCGTCGAGTATCGGCGCAGTGTCGTCGTGCGCGAGCCCTGCTGCAATACCACGCTTACTTGGTCGGCAATGACCTTACCACTAGGAGGCTGCGAGGTAACATACAGAACGGTATCGTTGGCATAGGTTTTATAGGCCAATACTGCCGGCAAGATAGTTCGACTATCTTGAGATTCTATTGTAAAAGAACGAAGTGTTTTGGTGGAAGGGGAATACCCGTAAAAATGATCGGGCTTTTTGTCAAAGAGCGTTACCACTTCTTCTTGGGCAAGGCCAAGCTGCTTAGAGATATTCTGACTCAATTCTGGTTTTTCGACATTTACAACAATGTACTCTTTGTTTGTTTGGGCCTCAACCGTATAGCTGTGTGCGAATAAGATGTTTTTGCTATCAGACGCCCACTCGAGAGGCTGCCAAGATTGAACGCCAGTGCCAGCTGTAATGAGGGTATCGGGGACTTTTACAATCGATGACTTGAGTTTTTTGGGGTCGTTAATAGCCATCAGGCTAAATTGTTCTGGCGCGGATTTGTCTAGCACTAAAAGGCGCTTGCGGTTGGGGCTCTGAGTTGCAAACTCAATAGCACTACCATAGTTGGCGCTGGTGGTAGTTGACAGGTTTGTTGGTATTAAAAAGGGATAGTCATAGCGCTGCACATCACCGCCGGTAACAGCAATTGTTCTTTCCCAACTCCTATAGCCCTCCGCACTGACACGAAGAGTGTGGATACCGGTATGGAGTTCGAGTTTAGTATTGGTAACAGCTTTTTTGACACCATCTACACTGACGCTTGCGCCAGTTGGCTGACTCGACACAAATACCAACCCTCGCTGTTGCACATCGCCCTTACGATCAACCGTATAGCCGTATGAAGCATACAGCAGCACTGTACTCGCAATAGCAATCGCAATCGCAACCAACAAATAGCCTGCAAACAGGGCAATACGATGACGACGTTCCTTGGCGGGGTTCAAAAAGTCCATAGCTGTGCTTAAGTATACGCTAGCACTGCGGGCCTGGCTATGGGGCGAGGGATGTTTTTGTAAATACCAAAATGTTGTGTATAACGCTTGCGTTTGCAAGGGATAAGCGGTATGATACCGATAGAAAATTGTACGAAAGCAAAAAAGAGGAAACAGAACTGTGACCACCAAAATCATCAAACTAAATGGCAGCAGCTACAACGCCACTACTGGCTCTAAAGTTGCAGCAAAAAGTGCTAAAAAAGTCGTTGCGCAGCCAAACCATACCTCGCATCGCGCTCCTCAGTCTTCAACTACTCTCATGCGACGTGCCGTTAAAAAACCCACTAAAAAGCCTATTACCGTTACAACTGCCGCTCTCGCGCACCCCACAACCATCACTGTAAAACAATCGGTTCATACTATTCAAAAAGACCGTCTCACGCGTGCCAAAGCTATTCCTCATCACGAACAGGTGACGAAATATTCCTCTGTCAACCATAGTGTACCCGTACGTTTTTCTCATGTTCCGGTTACACCAGCACCTACCGCTGGTCAGGCACCCGTAGCGCCACCTCCTTTGACTCCTTTTGCTCCTGCCAACGAACTTTTTGAGCGAGCGGTGGCTCATGCCAATCACTACGTTGACTTTCGCGGCCAACGCACAGCGTTCCGCAAAAAGGCCCGACTGCATGCGGCAGGTATGACCGCAGGAGTTTTGGCTATCTTAATGCTTACGGCATTTGCTACCTACCTCAATAACCCTAATCTACAGTTCACGGTAGCCGGTATTAGAGCTGGCGTAGACACCACTATGCCAAACTTTGCAGCTGCAAATATGGCCTACGACGGCGCAACTACCGCCCGCGGTGCTCGTACCATACATTTGTCGCACAATGGCTCACGCTACTACCTTTCTCAGCGCAGTACAAACTGGAGCGACCGTGAAATGATACAGTCTGTAGCGGCCAAAAACCTCTCCGGAGAACAAAACTACCAAAAAGACTCTGTTGGCAACCAAACGGTATACCGTATGAACAATGGCAGTACGCTATGGGTTAAAAACGGAGTTTGGTACACGCTAAACGGCGACAAGCAACTGTCCGATTCAGAACTCGGTGCACTCGTTCAGAACGTATAGATTGTATTTGACGTATAAATATGCTATAATATATAAATGCCACCTCGTCGATATGCCGTATATGTCGAATCTCGCGACCGCTTTTCACCAGGGGTCAACCCTGAACTTGCCAAAGAAATACTTTGCTTAACTCGAGAGCGCCTACGCCCTTTTTTGGGGCCATTAATTGTCGCAAGAGACATTACTCCTTTTAGGCTGCCGCCAACCGACCTCCTAGACGAGCACGCCTTTTTGCCACCAGATGACAAAGCTATACTATTAACCACTAAGTCTCCCGTGGTACCAGATGCACCACGTGCAGTAGGGGCCCATCGAACGTACCGCAGCACGACTCAAAAACAGCATAGTTACCTTATCACACAAGTAGCACCCAGTGAGAGTCACAAAACTATTGGCGTTGACAATGCGGCCTCGGTGCTCGCCCACGAAGTCTGCCACGATTACGGAATTGGCCACTGTGCAGTTAGTTCATGTCTCATGGCGCCCACCCAACAATCAGAGGCCGATGGCGCTGCATTTATGAAGATTCCTAACCCCTTTTGCAGCGACCATCGCGACGAGCTAGCCTTCATTAGTCATCTACCAAAAGTGCCCCTGACGAGTGAGCTGTCACCATCTGAGCTACTCGCCAGCCTGCGTACATAGAAGCAGGGAAACGCAGGCACTTAGTCTTGTGGCTTGGTATAGACTGGGCGATGACTATCCTCAAACAAACCAACCGCCCACACGAGGTTACGCGGCGTTGTAGCTGGTGGCTCAATGATGCTCTGCATGGCCGCACATCCACAGCCTGCCTCAACTCTAACTCGAGCAGGTGGCAGCGCTTCATTCATAAGTGCTTCTCGTGGCAATATAGTTACGACTCCTTCGATGTGGCAGACTTGGCCTGCACCCACCGAACAGGCACCCTCTTGAGCGCGAACAATACTGCCCGCGAGGTCTTGTGCGACCACCGCAGAGCTTGGCCCGACTGGAGTGTCAACAATATATTCTCCGCTAAATTTTGGACGGTTGCCGCCAGTTGGTTTCATCATGTGGTCAGTGTAACAACCGGTGAGACCAAGCACAACCATAAAATGCTATCATTCTATCATCTCTATGCAACAGGGGTAGTTGACTGTTATACTACCTGTTATGAACACACCGATTCGTACTCGATTTGCCCCCAGCCCTACCGGCTACCTCCATGTTGGTGGCATTCGTACCGCACTCTTTGCCTACCTGTTGGCACGCCAAAACAAGGGCCAGTTTGTGCTACGGTTTGAAGATACCGACAAAAAACGCGAGGTCGTCGGCAGTGCCGAACACCTTATTGCTAGTCTGCGTGCTATTGGCATTGATTACGACGAAGGCCCCGATATTGGTGGTCCCTACGCACCTTACATCCAAAGTCAACGTCTTGATAGCTATCGTCAGTGGGCACAAAAACTCATCGACAAAGGTCTGGCCTACGCCGACCCCTACACTCCCGAACAGGTCCAGCAATTTCGTGAACAAGCTCAAGCTGCCAAAAAAGCTTTTTTGTACCGCAACCATCGTCCTAAGCAGCCTCCGGCCTGGGATGGCACCCAACCACTACGATTTAAGTCTACTCCCCAGAGCTATACCTATCATGATGCCGTCATGGGTGAAACGACCACTAGCTCAGAAGTAATTGACGATATTATCCTTATAAAGTCCGATGGCTATCCAACCTACAACTTCGCTCACATCATCGATGACACCGAGATGCACATTACCCACATCATCCGCGGTCAAGAATTTTTGAGCAGCATGCCCAATTATTTGGCGCTCTATGAGGCGCTTGAGCTTACGCCACCGGTGTTTGCTCATATGCCGCACATCATGAACGAACAGGGCAACAAAAAACTTGGCAAGCGCGATGGCGCCAAAGACGTGCTAGATTACATTCGGGACGGCTATCTGCCAGAAGCCCTTATGAGCTTTATTGCGACAATGGGGTGGAACGACGGTACTACTCAAGAAACTTATACGAAAGCTGAGCTCATTAAACGCTTTAGCCTAGAAAAAATCCAGCGGAGTGGCGCACGGTTCGACGAAAAACGGCTGCTGTGGATGAACGGTCAGTTTATTCGTGAGCTTCCCCTCGACGAGCTTTATACACGGGTTTCTGGGAATGGGCAAAGTGTTGGCCATGAAAACTTCTGGCCAGAAGCAGCCGCTGGAGCAGATGAAGCCTATAAAAAACAGGTGCTTGCTCTTGCACAAGACCGGCTAAAGACCTTAGCTGACCTAGGTGGGTTTGGATACTTTTTTACTATTCCAAGTAAAGACCTCTCACTCATAACAGATAACAAACAGCTTAAAAAACTCAAACCAAGTGAAATTGCCCAACTGGTGCAAGCCAGCTACGATAAACTGGCGGCCCTCACCGAGTGGACACCAGAAACCATCCAGGCCGCTCTAAATGAGCTCCTTGAGCAAACGGGCCAAAAGCCGGGTATACTTTTTAGCCTGATACGTATTTATGCCACCTGGGCGCCGTTTAGCCCCCAGCTCAACAACACACTAGCCTTGCTCGGTCAAGCCCAAACTCTTGAGCGTCTAGGAGCGAGCAGTCCGTTAATCACGGGCCTTTAAGATCTGTAGCGGTTGTAGTTCTTGCCACCCCAAACCCCGTAGCCTAGACTAGCACTCTTACTAAAAGCAAGACATGCTTGCCGCACGGGGCATCTGCCGCAAACTGTGTTAGCCTGTTTAATCGATTGATTAACTGTAGAAAAAACAACTCCGGGTATTCCTTAAGACACGCCGCTTCGTTTCTCCAATCTCCGTTACTATATAGGTCGAGTTCAGACGCACTGAGGCCATTTTTACTTCTAGACTGAGCTACTCCAGCAGGCTCGACTTCCTGGGAAGTATCAATTGTACGATTAACTGCCAAAACCCGAGTGCATATTTCGTGGAGCGACCTTGCCAGAAGTAGCAATGATATCTGGTCCGTATCTCTTGGCAATATGTGTTCGCACCCGTGACCAGTGGACGATAGGGTCAGTGTTGTCTGGTATGCCGCCATGTTCAGCCAAAAAAGGAAACACCTCGCTGACACCAATCGGGCGCTCAACTGCAAACATATGTCTAATGACACTATTTGCTTGCTCGTGGATAATTTGTTTACGTTGTTGCTCAGGCGAAAGTTCAACCGCTCTTTGGGCCCTCGGAAAAGCAACAGGACTCAAAAAATCTAGTTGCGCTGCGTCGTTAACAGATAATTGGCTCGTCCAGGTCATTTGTTCGCCTATACTAATGTTGTGCTCCTTTTGCAGGACAGTGCGCCACCCATTACCCAGGCTGCAAGCATAAACAAAATTCTGCTACAATAATCGATATGCAAAGCGACTTTAAGCCTTGGCGCTCAAAACCAAAACCTTTACCGTCGAATCAAACCAACATTGCCGAGCCAGCCGCTGTCGACCCTATAGCTACTGAGCATGATACGCCCGCTCCACAGTTAGCGAGTACTCAAGCGCTCCGTAAGCACTTCTGGGAACGACATTGGACGCTTAACCGTAAACGCACAAGTATGATTGCGCTCGTGGCTGCAGTACTACTCAGCGCAGGCCTGTTTGGCCTATGGTATAGTCGTCAGCCCACGCCAGAGCCCCCGACACCCAAAGTCAGTATTCAACCCAAGCCCAAAGCCCCACCCATCTATAGCAACCTAAGTGGTCTGCAGGTAGACGCAGCCGCTAATCAGCGGCCTGTCATTGGAGTGATGATTGAAAACAGTCTTGAAGCTCGGCCGCAAAGCGGATTAGGCGAGGCAAGTGTCGTTTTTGAAGCCATTGCCGAGGGTGGTATTACCCGATTCTTAGCACTCTATCAAGATACTCAGCCCAGTTCGATTGGTCCCGTGCGAAGCGTGCGCCCTTATTACGCACAGTGGTGTATGAGCTTTGACTGTGCGCTGGCTCATGCCGGCGGCAGCCCCGAGGCCCTGAGTAACATTCGCACCTGGGGGACAAAAGACCTCGACCAGTTTGTCAACGGTGCGGCCTACAGCCGAATACAGGGGAAATACGCTCCTCACAATCTCTATACCTCATACAGCCAGCTAGCTGCTTTGGCATCGGCCAAGAGTTATGGGCCGGCAACTTTTACTTCGTTTTTACGCAAAAAAGAGGCACCCTCTAAAACACCTTCAAACCCAACGGTCTCTGTCGCCATATCGAGTCCCAACTTTTCGTCTAGCTACACTTACGACGCCAAAACAAACAGCTATCATCGTTCGCAGGCCGGGGCGCCTCACCTTAGCATTCAGTCCGACGGTAAACAAGTGCAAATAACACCAAAGGTTATTGTTGCTCTCGTTATGGGGTATGGAGTGGCGGCCGATAAACATTCTCAGTACACGACAACGGGTTCTGGCGAAGCCAAAATATTCCAAGACGGCAATGTAGTGGTCGGTTCCTGGAGTCGCGCCAATGAAACAGCACCGTTTGTGCTCACTGATGCCACTGGACAAGCTGTGGCGCTCAATCCTGGCCAAACCTGGATTGTAGCTGTTTCGAGTAGCGGACTCGTACGGTAGCAAGATGAATTTTTACGACAAATTTTTGCGCCACATCAGCACGCATATATTAACAGTGCTGATTATTCTGGCGGTGGTACCAGCAGGAGTTGCCCTGTTAGTACGCCACTATCTGCCCGTAGAAGGGGTGTTGTTGTTTGTCGTTGCAATTGGGCTAGTGGGAGCGCTTGTGGCGCAGCGAAGCATTATCGAGCGAACGACAGAACCTGTTAAGGCACTCTGGGACGTCATACAGTTTGTTTCACCCAAAAGCACCCAGACTGCCGCACCAAAGCTTGATATATTGCATAGCGGTCGCGAAATGATAGCCGTCATGGCTAACCAGGTGTATCAACTTGCCCAATCAGTTGACCACGCCAAAGACCTACGAGGTGCCAAAGATACTTCTCTACATGCAAGCTTCATTGCTAATAGCTTGCCCTTACCTCTAGTTGTCCTAGACAAAGATGAATCAATTGTTTTTGCCAATAAGGCAGCCTTGGAGTACCTTGCTCGGCCAGCTGACGAAGTTGAGGGCAATAATGTTTACAGTATCTTTGATTTTTCATTTTCCGACGACGATACATTTGACACTTGGCTCAAACGCAGCAAGCATAAATCGGTTAGCACGAGTAGGACGTGGGAAAGAGTCCGTCTTGGCCTGGTTGACCAAGCGAACAACAAACAGTTCGATCTGGCTGCTCACTACAATAAGTCAAACCCCTTTGGCTACGAAACAGTGTTAGTGCTTTTTGACCACACCGAAACGTACGGACAAGACGACCAATCCCTTGGGTTTATTGCCCTAACGGTGCACGAACTGCGCACGCCGCTCACCTTGCTACGAGGCTATATCGAAGTATTTAAAGAAGAAATTGGCCCCAAGCTAGCTCCTGACTTGCAGGAATTTATGCAAAAAATGGAGGTTTCAGGACAGCAGCTCTCGGCCTTTGTTGATAATATTCTTAACGTTGTTAAGGTGCAGGATAACCAGCTTGAGCTTCACCTTAAACAGGAAAACTGGAATGAGGTGCTTGACCATGTTGTCAGCGACCTCTCTTTGCGAACTGAGGTCAGAGGTATTACGATTAAAACAGATATCGCCAGTGACCTTCCGCCTGTCGCAGTTGATCGTTATAGTATATACGAAGTACTGAGTAATCTTGTTGACAACGCGGTTAAATATTCAGGTACGGCTAAACAAATATTCATTAGTGCCTCTGTCAACAAAGAGGGTATGGTTGAAACGAGCGTCAAAGACTTTGGAGTAGGTATCGACAGTTCTATCTTGCCACATATTTTTGACAAATTTTATCGCGACCACCACAACCGTGCAAAAGTTGGAGGCACGGGTTTGGGTCTGTACCTGTGTCAGGCAATTGTAAAGGCGCATCATGGGAGCATTTTTGTTCGCAGCAAGGTGGGCCAGGGGAGTACCTTCTTCTTTACGGTGGTACCCTACCACAAGCTTTCTGACGAGCTTAAGGCCAATGCCAAAAACGGTATTACCCGCGAAGCACATGGCTGGATAAAAAACCACTCATATTACAAGCGCTAGGCGAAGAGTTTATAAGAAACTGTTAGAGCATCTTTCTTCACCGAAGCTGCGGAGAACAAGGACAGCAGAGGCTCGAGTGAAGCACGCAGTTCTCTATCCAAGTAAGTCTTCTAGTTTTTGCTCTTGCAACCGTCTATACTAAACGCATGACCCCCACACTTAAAAACATCCTCTGCATAGAAGACGAGCATTTTATTAGTGAACTTTACGTTCGAGCCCTTACTAAGGCCGGCTACGAGGTAGACGTTGAGATGGACGGCCAAAAAGGCCTCGACCGCGCCAAGAGCAACCAATACGACATTATTCTACTCGACCTAATGATTCCCACGATTACTGGTATAGAAGTCCTCCGCCACTTGCGTGACAAGTCTGAAACCCCCAAGCTGAAAGCCCGAATCATCATTACGACCAACCTTGAACAACGCCAAGATATTCGCGAGGATATCGAGAGCCAAGCCGATGGCTACCTTGTTAAAGCTTCTATAACCCCTCACGAGCTTGTTGACTTTTTATCGCAGCTCGAGCCCAATACGCCCTAACGTAACAGGCTTGTTCGTTGCACAAACTACACTATGCTTGTGGTTTGCAGTGGCGTACACTGTGAATAGCCACGTGAGGACTGGTAAGCTACTTACAGAACTGTTAGCCTATTTTTTACCCCACGGACTATACCATTGGGTTGCATACTCCGGTCCCTGCAATACCTCATTACAACAAGATTCCTTATTTGAGTAGGTGAGTCAACGGTCTCCCGCGCTACAGGCATCTTATTTATAAAACCCGTTGCCGACAAACAGCTTTGTTTTCGGCATTTTTGCGTTTTACTAAACTGTAATGAGGACTCACTTATGACCACTATTAACCAACCGGTAACCGTCGCCGCCTATTACTTTACCGGCAGCAAACTCCGTTCATTTCCACGCACTATCGAGCACTCTGGCCGAACCATTACCTTTCAAAACGGTCTGCGCTATCTTGTACGGCGTGGCCAGCAAGCCATCAAACTCTTTGACATGGCCAGCGACGACGGCCATACCTACCGTCTGCGTCAAGACGGTCAAGCTTGGACACTCCTGGGACTACGGGCAGGGGAGGACCGCTAATATGGAGCGTTACTACCTTACCGAAGACATCGCACAGATACAGCAGCATTTTCCTGGGTCAGAAGCAGTCGCCATCGAGACACCATTTGACCTCACCGATAAGCCAGTGCAGCGCCGTACATACACTGATATATTTCAAACCATAACTCCTAAACTACGCTGGGATATACGATGGATACACTAAATCTCTTGCAAGAAACAGCTACCGCCCTCGGGAGCGACGTCGCAACTCACGCTGGGTTTCCTAACCCCGCCGCTGGACGCACCAGAACGCCCCTCAGCCTTGATAAGCTCCTCATTACCTCACCGGCCAGTACCTATTTGTTTCGCATTCGCGGTCACAGTTGGCATGACAGCGGTATATATGACGGTGATATCGCTGTTGTTAACCGAGCACTTCGGCCCAAACCAAGTGCAATCGTCGTCTACACAACAGATACCGGCGAGCTTTGCATAGCCAAATGGAGTAAAATCTGCCCGCAACACACCACTCAAGATGCCACTCTCTGGGGTGTTGTCAGCGCAACTATCCACTTAACTCTTAACTCTTAACTCTTAACTCTTAACTCTTAACTCACATTTTCTCATGTACGCACTCATCGATTGTAATAATTTTTTTGTCAGCTGTGAGCGACTCTTTCGGCCCGAGTTTGCGACGGTACCGGTTGTCGTGCTTAGCAGCAACGACGGCTGTGCCATATCACGCAGTGCCGAGGCCAAAGCCCTCGGCATCACCATGGGCGAGCCACTCCACAAACTCCGTGAGCGCTTTACCGTAATTGACCCGACAAGCCCATGCTCAGTGCCGTCACAGGGTCGACCGAGCGTCGTGGCGTATAGCGCCAACTTTGAGCTCTACGGCGATATAAGCGAGCGCATCGTCAGCACACTCTGTAGCATTACCCCCCAAATTGAGATATATAGCGTTGATGAGGCATTTTTGGACCTATCACCCCTCGATATCGATAATTACATTAAGTGGGGAGGGCGCATCCGAGACTACCTCCTGCGACAGATTGGCATACCGGTAAGTATTGGCATCGCCCCGACCAAAACACTCTGCAAGCTTGCGAGCCACCATGCCAAAAAAGACCTCTCGACCGGTGGTATGGTATATCTGGACCCATACCATAACGCAGCCCACTACCAACAACGGCTCCAGGACACAGCCGTTGAGGCCGTCTGGGGAGTTGGCTGGCGACTGGCACCAAAACTCCGGGTCGAGGGTATCAGTACTGCTCTGGAGCTCGCACGACTGCGACCAAGGCAGGCTCAGCAACTCATGCATATTCAGGGTAGGCGGCTTGTTACCGAGCTGAGTGGCACAGCTTGTCTGCCACTCAAGCAAGCAACACCACCACAACACGCTATCGCCCGCGGTAGACAGTTTGGACATGATACCGACAGTTTGGGCGTCATTACCGCAGCCGTGACAAGCCTGGCCGCCCGCGCAGCTGCTGAACTCCGCCGTGAACATCAGCGGGCACACGATGCTACAGTGCTGCTTTCTACCAACCGGCGCAAGCCCAACTATACTCGTCGTGCACTTGCTATTAGACTCACCGCTCCGACTGCCGATACAGGAACTATTTGCCGCGCACTCATCGAGACTCTGGAACAGGGCTTTGAGCCGTACAAATACCATAAAGCCGAGGTTATCTTGCATAACCTCAGTAGCGATCAGCTGCTGCAAATCGATCTGCTCGGCAAGGTCGACGCCCGCAGTACTGAGCGCTCTGAGCGGCGCATGCATGCCCTCGATAGCATCCGCGCCAAATACGGCTCAGCGAGCCTCGGCTACGCCTCAGAACACCTCAGTACTGCCTGGCAGCCACGCAAGGCACTTTCCAGCCCTCGCTATACAAGCCACTGGCAAGAACTACCAGTAGCAACCATAGTCGCAGATTAGCTCGCGGCAGCCCAAAAGGGCTCAGCGAGCAGAGGACTACTCATGGCAATGTCAGAGGTTTCATGTAGCGCAAGATCACGCGCATCGTTTACTGTAACACCGCATAGCTCACCGAGTTTCTGCAAAAACTCACTACTTGGGTTAGGAAATACCGAACAATGACCGCCACCATCAAGCAATTCCTCGTAGGCAGGCATTCTGACTATAAACCCGGCATCCACAAGCGCTTGTAACCCCTGTCGGCCGAGTCGGTTCATAGCTTGCGACGATAAAATACTTCCACAGCGTTGGGGAGATAGACTCACCGCTATTTCTTCGGTGTGGATGGCTTCGATAATACTGTCGGTCACACGCTGAGCGGCCGTGCTTTCAACCGTGGGTGGGCTAAATCTTTCGGTGCCGGTTTGGTCAACAGTAATTTTTGTAATCCCCAGACCGCTAGCCAAAATATCGAGTGGCAGCCGAGGAACGTGTCGAGTTCCTAGGCCCTCTGGGATAGACTGAGATGATACGTTATGCTCATAGCCAGCTGGCAGCCCGGTAGCAGACAGTCTGTCAGCCCATCTTAAGTCATGGACTACCGATGGCTGAACAAAATGCATAGTTGCTGTCATAGAACGCCTTTCTTAATTCGATACAGGCATACTACTCTTGTCATCCGTAAGCCACTAGACAATCTGGTGACAATATTTTGACACCATTTTACCCACCCTCATAGCAGCAGTCGAGAGCGAATTTACTCCTCAGGTCTAACAATGGGTGAGGCGTCCCCAACCACAACCGAAGGCAACAAAATCTCACCCGTAAAGCTTGGCACATCAACACTGGCAGGACTCGGCAATCCAGACCACTTTTCAAAACCGGGATCAAATATTCCAGACATTTTAGATGATTACTCTCAAAATTACTTTGCAACTATACGCCGGCTCGGGCATGATTGCAACTATAACCACTATGCCGAACAGCCTCCGAGCGCTATATTGCCAAGCTTTTGCGGAACCATAACAGGGGTGATTAATTGAGCCTCTGGCTCGTCTGGTAGCGTCCGAAGAGCAGGCGGCAGATCCCAATTATTACGTCTAAAAACCTCAAGCAAATGCGTGGTGCTGCGTTGTTGAGCAGCCTGCGCGGCCTCGCCGAGCTGAAATTGTGCCATGCCTTCATGAAATAGTGAATCAAACATAGTAGCCATAGGTACTCCTTACGGTTTAGGTCAGAATAACAACCGTAGTACCGGCTCCACAACCCAAGTCGGCAACAAATTTTTGACACCATCCGCCAAAGGCTGTTCCATGTATTTACCGCAAATAGTACTGAATAGCCGGTATCTGGCCCTGATAGCCCCTAGCTAACACCGCAAGAGACACTGCATCATTACCTGGGAACTCCGTAACGGGCGCCGGTTTCTGGACTGCCAGAGTCATAAGTGTTTGAGTTGCTAGGGCTTGTTCGGCCCCTGATAAAATGCGGGGTAATTCAGCGGGCATGTCTGCCAAAAGACGCTCCCGTAAATCTTGAGCAGCCACAAGCTCATCTGAAGCAACCTGCACTAATCCAGCCTCGGCCGATTGGGTAAAGAACTGCAGGGCGGCACTTGTTAGGTAGCGCTGTTCGGGAGTACGAATCACTTTCCATGGCAGGCGCTCGTAGTCAGCAGCCAAGCTACGTTGGCGAAGAGGGCGCTGAGGTGTCATATGTTGGCTCCGTTCTACTTCTATACAACGACTTTTGTTACGTTCTGCCTCCTAGTATACGCTTATTGCCAAGCAAAACAACTCAGGGTGGCAACAATATTTTGACACCCTAATGCTTAAAGCTATATGCTACTATTGATTATAGTATGAGTAGTAGCTTTGATTTTAAGCAAATTGGCCTAACAACTCGTGACAAGCGTGTCTACGAGGCACTCGTTACAACCCCACGGAGTAGTCTGCGCAAAGTTGCTCTCGATACCGGCATTAACCGCGGAAGTGTGTATGAATCGGTCAAAGCTTTAGCGGCAGAAGGCCTGGTCGGGTCTATTGAAATCGGTAAGCAGCGACGTTACACCGCCTCGAGTCCGCAATCAATTGTCGAACTTATCCGTGAAAAACGGCAAAAACTCGACGGCGCAGAGCAGAGCGCTGAAGACTACATCCGCTCACTCACCATAACAACCACTTCTTCTGAAGCAGTGCCCTTTGCTACCTTTTACGAAGACACCGAAGGCGTAGCCGCGGTCCTACGCGATGTACTTGCAACCTGTCGCGGCGGCCGCAATGGGAGTGCTTACCGCGTTATTTCAACCAAGCAGGTTCGTGAATTCATGTACGAGAACTTCCGCAACTTTACTCAGCGGCGAATTGCCGAAGGCATCGAAGTGCGAGTGATTGCGGTTGGCCAGGGTGGAAGTAATGACAAGCTTTCCCAGCGACACTGGCTCGAATCATCACGTGGTGACGCCCCAAACTGCTATACCATTATTTACGGCAACAAAACCGCTTTTATTACTCTGAATGCCAGCAACCTCCTTTCGACAATTGTTATTGATAACCCAGGTACTACCCATCTGCAAAAAGAACTGTTTGACTATATGTGGAATTCGCTTACACACTGATGGGCAAGATTTATCCACGGGATGACAGCGTTCAACAGCTGATTGCCCGAGTGCCCCTTATTTCCGACCAGATAAATCAACGTCAACTCAGCAGCCTCTTAATCGAGCTCGACCGTGTTCTTACTGCTGGCATACCGGGTGCACTAGTCGAGCTCGGTTGCTACATTGGTACAACTAGTTTGTTTCTGAGACGGCTGCTCGATGCCCGCGGCCAAGACCGAGCCTTTCATGTCTATGATAGCTTTGAAGGGCTACCACCCAAATCCGTCTGGGATGCGTCAATAACAGGGGAGGGATTCACCGCGGGTGTTCTGGCAGTAAGTAAGAAGCAGTTTCTGCAAGAATTTGCCAAGGCCAGCCTAAGGCCACCTATCATACACAAAGGTTGGTTTGCTAACCTCAAAACCGCCGACATACCCGACCACATTGCATTTGCATTTCTTGATGGTGACTTCTATGAAAGCATTCGCGACTCATTACGGCTCGTGATACCAAAAATGGAACCCGGAGGAGTTATCGTTATCGACGACTATGCCCGCGAGGCTCTCCCGGGAGTAGCCAGGGCCACACATGAATTCTTTTTACCCGACCAGGTGCAAACCCAGCATAATCTTGGCATCATCCGTCTGTAGTAATGCCCCCTTCTTTTTGCTTTTCTAGCTACCGCTTTTATTACGAGGCAGCAGGCGAGTATAGTGGAAGGATATGAAGATACATATTGTGGTAGTTGGCAAGCCAAAGCTAGCATATGCCAAACAAGGGTTTGCCGAATATCTCTCGCGCCTGCAACGGCTACATACGGTACGTGTCACCCATATCGCAGACAAGCACGCCTATAACTCAGGCAAAATTCTAGCTGTCACTCACGGCAGCGTGCGTGTTGTGCTCGAGATTGAGGGCAAGCAGTACGATAGCGAGGCGCTGGCTAAATTTTTGAAACACCGAGAAATCGACAGCAAGGAAATAAGTATTCTTATTGGGGGTCCCGAGGGACTACCTGCTGACGTCCGCAACCAGGCAAACTACCTCTGGAGTCTTGGCAAACACACCCTACCACATGACTTAGCCATGGTAGTGACCCTAGAAGCCCTGTACCGCACCAGCACCATCAATGCTGGACTACCGTATCACAAGTGATACGTGTATACGATACGATAGGGTAGTCCGCATGATTTCGTTGTATAATGGATGGGGCGAATACTATCTCGGGACAGCTAAGGAGGCGGTAGCAATGGTAACAAAGTTTTTGATAACAGGGGTGCTCATGGCAGTCATCGATGCCGCTTGGCTTGGTTTTGTCGCTAATAAATTCTACAAAAGTCAAATTGGTAGTCTGCTACTCACCAAACCAAACATGGCAGCCGCCGCAGCTTTTTACCTCATTTACGTATTCGGCATCATCTTGTTTATATTGAATCCTGCACTCGAAAAGGCATCATTGCAGCACGCTCTGGTCTACGGCGCGGTGTTTGGATTTGTTTGCTATGCCACCTATGACCTGACCAACTTAGCGACTCTTAAAGGGTTCTCTCTCAAATTAGTACTCGTTGACCTCGTATGGGGGGCAATATTGACAGCGACGGTTGCGGGACTAAGTTATGTCATCCTCAGCCGCTAAAAAACAAGGTTTCGTCCTGCTACTTGGCACGGCTTTCATTGTGTCGGCAACAGGCCTGGCTGCAGCAGACAATGAGCGCGTTTGGCTGACACTGGCAATCGCATTGTTCTCGGCCGTACTAGTGATGAGTATCCTATTTGTGATTGCTCAGAGGAAGGAACGCTACGACTACGTCGATGTTGGCTGGGGCCTGAGTATAACGACAATCACCGCCGTGAGTTACTCACTGAGCCGACAGCCAGTGTCACTCTATAGGCTTGCGGCCCTGCTGCTGGTAGGCGTATGGGGAGTACGACTAGCAGCTCATGTGTGGCGGCGGATTGTAGCTTCCAAGCAAGAAGACCAACGCTATGTTGCACTGCGGGCAAGATGGAATACCGCCACGCCCAGTGCAATCTACCAGCGTATCTACCTGGTACAATCTGTTTTGGCACTGTTTGTCGCACTCCCAGCATTTTATGTCCAACACAGTCACGTTGTATGGCCAGCAGTCTATTGGCTGGGAGTTGCCGTAGCACTCTTTGGCCTCATTTTTGAAATTGTGGCCGACTATCAGCTCAAGAAGTTTCTGGGTCAGCAGCAGGGCAAGCCCGGTTTAATGACCTCTGGGCTTTGGCGATACAGTCGTCACCCAAACTATTTTGGCGAGCTTAGTTTTTGGTGGGGAATAAGTCTGACATGTCTCGCATCATCATATGGCTGGATAGGATTGGTTGGTGCAATCCTCATCACCTACCTCATTGTCTATATATCGGGCGTACCGCTGGCTGAAGTTAGAGCAGCCAAACGACCAGGCTGGAAAGCCTACGCCGCTAGAACCCGCGCACTCGTACCTCTCCCACGACTTTTATTTTGACCCCGGCGTGCTGACGCCTACATGATATAACTTTCCACTTCATTGCAAGTTCTATCATGTGCTAAAAACTGTCAAACAAGTTGTTTGACAGTTTCCGCACCCGCTTCGCGGATTCGATGCTCTGCAAGCATAACCAAGTTAAAAGCCCACCTTGCGGTGAGCTTTTAACTTGGTGACCCCGGCGGGGTTCGAACCCGCGATCTTTTGGATGAGAACCAAATATCCTGGACCACTAGACGACGGGGCCTGGTCACTACTATTGTGCAAGGCACAAAACAGCTGAACAATCATAGCATATTTTTTGCGACAACGCCACTCCATACCAGGCGTATCTGTCACAAAGAGTCAACTTGCCATTTCTGCCAAAAACACCGATACTAATACCTATAAATCGCTTATGAATAAAACTTTGCTAATCGGTGGGGGCGTGGGACTAGTGGCAATGAGCACAATTGCTCTCTGGTGGCTATGGCAACGGCGCACGCGGCGGGGAGGCGCCCCTAAAGACGAAAGCTGGCTCGCCAGCAGCCTGCGCGACGAAAAAGCCAAATCAGAAATCATTCTCAACGCGATTGACGACGGAGTAGTTTTGATTGACGACCGACAGACGATACAGCATCTTAATCAGGGTGGTTGTGACATTGTTGGCTGGGACAAACAAGAGGCCATTGGCTTGGATTGGCGTTCGGTATTTCGCTTTGTCGATGACAAAGGACAAAACATTGCCGATATCGACGTCCCGTTTAACCGCGTTCAGTCCGAAGGTCAGCCGTTTCGCGACAGTACCATGAACCTGGTGTCAAAGTCCAACAAGTCTATCGCGGTGAGCTTTAGCGTATCGCCGCTGCTCGACGAAAAACGACGAGTCACAGGCCAAGTGGGCATCTTTCATGATGTCAGTCAGGAGCGCGCCGAAGAAAACCAACGCGCCGAATTTATTAGCACCGCCAGCCATGAAATGCGCACCCCTGTTGCGGCTATTGAAGGCTATCTCAGCTTGGCACTCAACGACAAAGTAGCAGCCATCGATGCGCGGGCCCGTGATTATTTAGAAAAGGCACATTCAAGCACACAGCATTTAGGGCAATTGTTTCAGGACCTCCTTACCAGCGCCAAAGCCGAAGATGGCCGCCTTACCAGCCACCCACAAGTGGTTGAAATTGGTGAATTTCTCGAAAAGCTTGCCAGTGATCTTAAGTTTGCAGCCGAAAAAAAACAGCTTGAGATGCAGTTTGTTTTTGGCACCAATCAAACTTCATCAAATACCACTGCCGGTGGGGATCGGGTAATCCGCCCTTTTTACTATGCCTCTGTTGACCCAGACAGGCTTCGCGAAGTAGTGACTAACCTCTTTGATAATGCCTGCAAGTACACCGAGAAGGGTAAAGTCACTCTAGGACTTACCGGCGATAATGCGGTTGTGCAGCTCTATGTTAAAGACACAGGTAGCGGCATACCCCCTGAAGACATTAATCATCTTTTTCAGAAGTTTTATCGAGTCGACAATAGTACTACCAGAACCATTGGCGGTACCGGACTAGGGTTATTTATTTGTCGCAAGATTGTTGAGCTGTATCAGGGAAAAATATGGGTCGAAAGCACTCCGGGCGAGGGGAGTACATTTTTTATTAACTTGCCCCGTATTTCCACTCAAAAAGCCAAAGAACTAATGAGCGTCGAATCAAGCTCAAATACAATTCTCCCAAGGGGGTAGCCGTAACCGCGCACACTAAAAGACATGCTATACTAACAACATAAACATAACCATGTAAAAGGATGGCACATGGCGACAATCTTACTTGTTGAAGACGATAATAACTTACGTGAAATATATGAGGCACGACTAGCAGCCGAAGGCTACACAATTGTGGCAGCTCAAAATGGCGAAGAAGCGCTTGTACTTGCTAAGCAGAAGCGTCCCGACTTAATTATTTCTGATGTTATGATGCCACGTATTAGTGGCTATGAGATGCTCGATATTCTGCGTAATACCGATGAACTGCGTGATACCAAAGTCATTATGCTCACTGCACTGGGGCAGGCCGAAGACAAAGACCGTGCTGGCAAGCTCGGCGCCGATAAATACCTTGTTAAGTCGCAGGTTACACTTGAAGATATCGTCAATAGCGCCAAGGCTCTCTTGGGTGATACCGCTCCACAACCACCAGCAGTTGCTTTGACCAGCGATATTCCTGCTGCAGCCTCGCCAGTCGAAACTCCTACCGAACCAGTTAGCCCTACTGGCGCCAGTGTTGCCACACCCTCCACACCACCCTCTTTGGCTCCTGTTGAAGAGCCTCAAACTCTCAATACATCGGTTCCTGTCGCAGCTTTGCCGGTACCCAATGCTGTTACCCCGCAAGCCGACCCCGGTACTATGTATGCGCCTTCGACCGCTATTGACCCGCCCGCAGACACACCAACCTCGACCCCTTTTGACATTACCACCCCAGGACAGGCCGTCGAACCGCCAGCAAGTGTTGGTCAATTCGTTCCTACAGATCCAGCACCGCTTGTAACTTCTGCTCCGGCAGTAACAGAAAGCCCCTCGCCAGCAACCACCACGTCTGTTAACCCTCCTAGCGATAACACAACCCCAGTAACGGTCGACGAAGTAATCGCAGCTCAACCCGATGCGAAGGGAGAAATCGAGGCACCTTCTGCTGTGGTGGCCGACGTTAAAAACACACCGCTTGGTGATACAAATCTTCCGACCGGCGAGCCGACTACCCTAGCTACAGAAGAAGCAGCGCTTGAAGCCCAAATGAAGGCACTGTCTGACGATATTGCTACAGCAGCCCCTCAACAAACAGAAGTGAACCCCCCCGAAGCTGTCGATTCAGCTGCGAGTCTTACCGATTCTGCCACCAATACAGCCGTAGACAATGATACTGTATTTCCCCAAGCTCTCGAGAGCTTGGCGGTTGAGCCTACCGAAGCTCCTGCTGCAACTCCTCTCACCGAGCAGAGCCCCACTGAAGCCAGCAATCTGGAACAGTCTACTACCTCTTCGTCGGTCGTTTCACCAGCCATCCCTCCCGGCCCACCGCCGGTACAGGCTTCAGACGACTCTGAAGAGCCAGACAACGACCAAGTAACGGTGGTTGGCAAAAAGGTCATACAGCCTATCAATGACCCCCATGCCAAGCCCGACATCAATGCTCTTTTAGCGGCCGAGGAGGCTAAAGGGATTGTGGCTACTCAGCCATCACCAGTTGTCATTGACTCGGCTGCTCTGCCTCAACCCGACGAACAAATTAGTCCCACCGCCTCTGAACAACCCGAAAATCCTGTTGAAAAACCGGCCCCCCGCGTTATCGACCCTAGTCAGCCTGACCCAAACAGTGTCGCACTCTAGTGCAGCACCCTAGCAAATAGTGCTATAGTCTTGGCATGAGAATAAATAAATACGTTGCCCTGGCAAGTTCACTTAGTCGAAGAGCGGCTGATGCTGCCATCGAAGCAGGCAGAGTAACCATAGATGCTGTGCCTGCAGTGAAGGGAACAGAGGTAAAATTGACATCCCAGGTGAAACTAGACGGAAAGTTGTTGTCGCCGCCCCAAGCATCAACCACCATACTATTTCACAAACCGATTGGTGTGGTGTGTTCTCGCAATGGGCAGGGGAGTCGCACGGTATTTGACTGTTTGCCGCAGGCCCTCAAATCACTTCAAACGGTGGGCAGACTCGACAAAGATTCGTCTGGGTTGCTACTTCTTACCAACGACGGTTTGTTTGCTAATCAACTCACACACCCCAGCTTTTCCAAGGCTAAGCGCTACGAAGTCACTCTCGACAAGCAGCTACAACCGTTTCATCAACAGATGATTACCGACTATGGTGTTCAGCTTAACGACGGTGGGTCTATGTTTTCGGTGAGTCGGCTCGACACTCACCATGCCAGTTATGAGGTTGTTATGTACGAGGGACGTAATCGTCAAATTCGTCGTACTTTTGCGGCACTTGGCTATGCCGTCGTGAAACTGCATAGAACCAATTTTGGACCATATAGTGTTGGTGCTATTCCTGTTGGTAGTTTTGAAGTAGTAAGCCGTCAAAAGTAACTCAGTGAACCCTACGCCGGGCTACCAAACGTGCTAGGCGGGTCTGTCTTCGTCTGGAGTATGCACATAGCCATCATAATGGCGTTCAAAGTGGCTTTTTTCGTCATATGACACCTCGCCCAATACTAACTGAGTCATCCGCGCAAGCGCCTCGCAACTCTTTTCAAAAACACCAGGAAAAAGCTCCACCCTTGCATTGAGTGGAGCACCGACTATTTTAACAATTCTAGTCACAAGAATTCCTTTTTTTGGGTTATATTTTTAGTATACTCCTAGGCGTCAATACAAGAATGCCTCCCTATCTGTTATACTACCTACGATATGAGTAAAAAATTGCCTATCGTGGCACTTGTTGGCCGCGCAAATGTTGGAAAGAGCAGTCTATTTAATGCAGTCTTGGACCGCCGCGAGGCGATTGTTTCAGCCGAACCAGGAACTACCCGTGACAGCATCAGTGCCAAGGCAAGCTGGGAAGGCAATAACTTTTGGCTAGTGGACACCGCAGGAGTAAAAGATGCCGCCGATGACTTTGAATTAACTATTCAAGAACAAATTACTCAGGCAGTCGATGCCGCCGATATCATCTGGGTAATCGTGGAAGCCAATGTCCCTATTACTGAAGAAGACCGCAGGGTTGCTCGTACCGCACTAAAGAGCAAAAAGCCCGTCTTTTTGGTTATTAATAAAGTAGATAGAGCGAGAGGACATGACCTCGAAGGATTTGAACGACTCGGCATTCGTCCAATTCTTCCAACTAGCACTACCCAAAATCGTGGTATTGCCGAATTACTAGACACTCTGCTTGAGCACATACCCCACCTCTCACAGCCTGATGAGACCAGCCTGCGAATTGCTTTGCTCGGCAGGCCAAATGTTGGTAAGAGCACGCTTTTTAATGCTCTGGCTAAAAAACAGCAGGCCATCGTAGCCGACAAGGCCGGTACCACGCGTGATATCAACCGTGCGGGAATTCGCTACAATAGTGTCGCTGTCGAGCTTATGGATACTGCAGGCATACGTCGTAGTGGCAAGATAGGTAAGGGTATCGAACACTTTAGCGTTATCCGCAGTTTGGCTGCCATTGAACAGGCCGATGTGTGTTTGCTCCTTACCGATGTGAACGAACTGGGTACCGCCCTAGACCAAAAAATCGCTGGCATGGTAGAAGATGCCGGTAAAGGGCTTGTTATTGTGGTAAGCAAGTGGGATAGCGTAGAGGGTAAAGATGCCTTTACACGAGATGCTTTAGCGCCGAAAATCGCACAAACGTTTGATTTTGTGCCTTGGGCGCCGCTGCTTTTTACCAGCGCCGAAACTGGCCAAAATGTCACTAAAATTTTTGATATTGCACTCGATATCTGGAAAGCACGGCAAACTCGCCTCACTACATCAGAGCTCAATAACTGGCTTGGAGCTGTCACTGCCAGCCATCCGCCCTCTGGACTCAAAAACCGAGCACCCAAACTGAATTACATGGTGCAAGAAACCGACAACCCAACCCCGGCCTTCAAAATCTTTGGCTCTCATACCAAATATGTTCACTGGAGCTATCGACGCTACATGGAACGTGAACTGCGCGAGGAGTTTGGTTTCGAGGGCAGTGCTCTGCAGTTATGGTTTATCGAGAAATCTGGCCGGCACAAACATGGCAATAGTCCCACTAAACCCGAACGTACTAAGACCCAGCGCAAAATTATCACTAATAAACAGCGGACAGGCAAACTAAAGAAATGAGTTTTTTACAGCTGACTACTGACCAGGAGCCTCAGTAATGGCTCTGTTTCAACGGCGTCCCGACTATGGCAGTCGGCTCAGTTTTACCACCTTTGGCATGAACAAAAACCTGCTTATTGTCGGACTGGGCAACCCAGGCAATGAATACAATGGCACGCGGCATAATATTGGGTTTACGTGCCTTGACAGTTTTGCATCTTCCCAAAAGTTTGACCCCTGGGCTCACAAAACAGACCTTAAATGTCTAGTAACAACCCAGACCTTGGGTGACACTCGGGTTATTTTGTGTAAGCCGACCACATTTATGAATCTCAGCGGCGAAGCCGTCCAGGCCATCGCGCATTTTTATAAAATCCCGCTTGAACAAATTATCGTTGTGCATGATGAGCTCGATATCCCATTTGGCCAGATTCGTGTTCGTACCGGTGGCAGTAGTGCTGGGCACAACGGAATAAAAAACATCTCTCAGCACCTTAGCGAGCACTATGGCCGCGTCCGTATTGGTATTGGGCCAAAAACTCCTCCGCAAATTGACAGCGCAGATTTTGTGCTACAGCGATTTAGTAAGTCAGAGCAGGCGCACGTACCACTTATCACCCGTGAGGTTGCCGCTCTCCTTAGTGAATACGCCTACGGAATGCCCGTGAACACCGAGACTCGGAGCTTTTTATAACTTAGTTGACAAAAATAATATTTTAATTTAAAACGATTTTATTAAAATCTTTACTCATTTTGAAAATAG
>Ga0209203_1000480_pt1 | contig 34116 bp, 27 predicted proteins | sample AD_UKC109_MetaG_FD_184423 | JGI IMG/M metagenome (GOLD analysis project Ga0209203, IMG submission 184423) | Active sludge microbial communities of municipal wastewater-treating anaerobic digesters from Hong Kong - AD_UKC109_MetaG (SPAdes)... | ecosystem: Engineered > Bioreactor > Anaerobic >... | reverse complement strand
CCAGGATACAACCCGCAGTAAAAATGGATTCATCAGGCTCATTAAAGCTTTTGAAGATCATCAGCTGGATATACTCATAGGCACACAGATGATATCTAAAGGACTTGATTTCGAGAATCTTACTGTTGTAGGGATACTGAATGCCGACAGCCTGCTTAACTTTCCCGATTTCAGGGCACATGAGAGAAGCTTCCAGCTTATGGAACAGGTTAGCGGAAGGGCAGGGAGAAGAAAAAAACAGGGCAGGGTGATAATACAGACTGCCGATCCTTCCAACAAAATAATAAGGCTTGTGCTAAATCATGATTACGATGGTTTATATAAGATGCAGGCAGCAGACCGTCTGGCTTTCGGATATCCTCCTTTTGTGAGAATGATAAAAATCAGCCTGAAACATAAAGACAGGAGTATGTTAAATACTTTTTCAGCTAAGCTTGGCGATGATCTCAGAACATATTTCGGAACCATGATGCTTGGGCCTGAGTACCCGTTAATTTCACAGATTCAATCATTTTATATTAAAAATATAATCATTAAGATTGGAAAGGATAAATCTCTTTCGAAAGCAAAGAAAAAGATCAGGGATACCATCGCTGATATTGAGAAGGAGAAGGGTTCGGGCGGACTCAGGATTGTAGTGGATGTTGACCCTTATTAGGTTTTTACCAGGCATTATTTGTGATGCAGGCAGATAACAGGCGGGGTAATAGTCGGAAAAGTTCTTATTTTTGAAAATATATACAGGTATTTATGAAGGTTGAAGTTTCGAACGGAGAGATAATCGACAAGCTTACAATACTTGAAATCAAACTTGAGAGGATAGCCGATGAGGTCAAGCTCAGGAATCTGAGCAAAGAATATGAAGAACTTCAGAAGGCGGCTTCAGGGATACTTCCAAAGGGAGATCCTTTATACAGGGCTCTTTATGAAGTCAATAATGAGCTCTGGGATATTGAGGACCGGATAAGGGACCTTGAGCGCCGGAAAGATTTCGGTGAGGAATTCATTCAAACAGCACGTTCGGTTTATTTCCGCAACGACCGGCGTTCAGAAATAAAAAGAGAGATAAACATAAAAACCTCTTCAGGTCTGATTGAAGAAAAATCATACGAAGCTTATTAAATGCATCTTCTTGTAATACGTACATCGGCAATGGGTGATGTTGCACTGGTTACACCTGCTCTCAGGGGGATGAAGTCGCAATATCCTCATGTTAGGATAACCATGGTTACACGGTCACCATTTGATCAGTTTTTTCATTCAATCGGTGACCTTGATCTTTTTATTGCCGATTTCGGAGGAAGACATAAAGGTGTTGCCGGTTTACTCCGTTTATTCTCCGACCTGAAGAATACAGGCAGGATCGACCGCGTCATCGATCTCCATGATGTTGTCAGATCGAAGCTTCTGCGTTTCTTGTTTTTCCTCGCCGGTGTTCCTTCCACTGTCATAGATAAGGGAAGACCTGAAAAAAGAAAGATTACGGCAGGTCGTATAAAAGTCAAGCTCCGGCATTCGGGAGAACGATACATGGATGTCTTTGAGAGAGCCGGGTACAGCCTTAAATACGTCGAGGGCCCGTGGATAATTCCATCAATAGAAGCGCAGAAAAGGATATCTTCAATTATTACTGAAAGCGGAGTTCTCCATATAGGAGTTGCTCCCTATGCAATGCATGCTCTGAAAGCCTGGCCTGAAGAATACATGATACGTCTGCTGAAGATGATATCTGACAGGACTAAAGCCAGGTTCTGGCTTTTCGGGGGCAGGGAGGAGTCTGAAAGGTTAAAGGCATTTGAGAAGAAAATTGAAGGAGCGGTAGTAGTGGCTGGTACACTCACCCTGGGCGAAGAGCTTGCACTGATGAGCAGGCTGGACCTGATGATTGCGATGGATTCCTCGAACATGCACATGGCGGCACTGGCAGGAACAAATGTCGTTTCAATCTGGGGAGCTACTGATCCTGTTACCGGATTCGGTGCCTGGCAGCAGCCCGAGGAGTTTTCAATCCGGATCCCATTCGAAGAGCTTGAATGCAGACCCTGCACGGTCTATGGAAAAGGAAAATGCCGGAGAATGGACTTTGCCTGTATGAACCGGATGACACCTGAAAAGGTATTTGAAAAGCTTGTAAGTTTAAATCTACTATAACCTGTTAACACAAAGAGCTCAAAGGCAATTATTTAATAATATGACGAACTTGTATCAAAAATCTATCATTGTTAAATATTTAACAATAACAGGATTGATCCTGACCCTTTGTCTGACAGGCTGCAGGGAGAAGAAACTCTTAAAGAAGGAATTCTTCCCTGCCGATCTCGTAAACCCTCTTATGGGGACTGATTCCGAATACCGTCTGTCGCACGGGAACACATATCCTGCAATCGCACTTCCCTGGGGGATGAATTTCTGGACTCCGCAGACGCGGCCTATGGGTAACGGCTGGGCCTATGCCTACGACGACAACAAGATAATGGGTATCAAGCAGACACATCAGCCGAGTCCATGGATAAACGACTATGCAGCCTTCTCACTTATGGCTGAAACCGGTAAACTGAAGATCAGGGAGGAAGAGAGGGCATCGTGGTTTTCACATAAGGCTGAGCTTGCCCGGCCATACTACTATAGCGTATATCTTGCAGATTATGATGTTGTTGCAGAAGTGACACCAACTGAAAGGGCTGCGATATTCAGATTCACCTTCCCCGGGAACGATTCATCCTTCATTTTGATTGACGGATACAACAGAGGTTCGATGGTCAGGATCATACCTGAAGAAAGGAAAGTGGTGGGATACTGCCGTAACAACAGGGGAGGTGTGCCGGATAACTTCCATAATTATTTTGTTGCCGAATTTAACAGGGACTTTACATCGGTGGCAACATGGCATGGCGACACCCTGGAACCCGGAGATCTCATGCAGGCAGGCTATCATTCGGGCGCAGTCCTTCACTTCAAGACATCACCAGAAGAGAAGATCACTGTACGTGTTGCCTCATCATTTATAAGCATGGCACAGGCTGAGCTAAACCTTGAGAGGGAAACCGGAGGGAAGGATTTTGAGGAGATCATGAATGAGGGAAGAGAGGTTTGGAACAGGGAGCTTGGACGTGTTAGGATTGAAGGGGGCACAGATGATCAGCAAAGGACCTTTTATTCGTGTCTTTACAGAATGATACTCTTCCCGCGTGGTTTTTTCGAGATCGACGAAAACAACTCCGTTATGCATTACAGTCCCTACAACGGTGAGGTACTTCCTGGATACATGTATACCGACAATGGCTTCTGGGACACCTTCAGGGCTCTCTTCCCGTTTACCACGGTGATGTATCCTTCTCTCAATGCAAAGATTATGGAAGGACTTGTAAACACCTACAAGGAGAGCGGCTGGCTCCCCGAATGGGCAAGTCCGGGTCATCGAAACTGTATGATAGGCTCAAATTCGGCTTCAATCATTACCGACTCATATCTCAAAGGCATACGGGGCTATGACATTGAGACATTATACGAGGCAATAATCAGGAATACAAAGAGTGTGGGACCCGTATCTTCGGTAGGAAGACTGGGTGCTGAGTATTACAACAGGCTGGGATATATTCCCTACGATGTCGGCATAAACGAGAATGTTGCACGTACACTGGAATATGCATATGCTGATTTCTGCATCTCGAAGCTTGCTGAAAAGCTAAAAAAACCTGCAGAGGAAGTTGACCTGTATGCAGGCCGTGCAATGAATTATAAGAATGTCTTTGACAGTGGACGGAAGCTCATGCGGGGAAGGAATGAGGATGGAACCTTCCAGTCGCCTTTCAGCCCTTACAAGTGGGGGGATGCGTTTACTGAGGGTAACAGCTGGCATTATACATGGAGCGTCTTCCAGGATGTGGCCGGGCTTATTGACCTTATGGGTGGCCGGGAAGCTTTTTTAGCCAGGCTTGACTCAGTGTTTGATGTCCCCCCGGTGTTCGACTATTCTTACTATGGTTCTGTCATTCATGAGATCAGGGAGATGCAGATCATGAATATGGGTAATTATGCTCACGGCAACCAGCCTATACAGCACATGATATACCTGTACAATTACGCAGGACAGCCCTGGAAGGCTCAGTTCCGGGTACGCGATGTTCTGGACAAGCTGTACAATTACACGCCTGATGGTTATTGTGGTGATGAGGACAACGGACAGACCTCGGCCTGGTATGTCTTTTCGGCACTGGGATTTTATCCTGTGACGCCGGGTGCAGGACAATATGTTCTTGGTTCGCCGCTGTTCGACCGGGTGACACTTTTTCTCGAGAACGGGAAACGCTTTGTCGTTGAGGCAAAAGACAACAGCAGGGATAATGTATATGTTGATAAGGTGAAGCTTTTTGGCAGGGAGCTGAAAAGGAATTACATCACCCATGACGAGATCATGAAAGGAGGGCAGTTGCTGTTCAGGATGTCGGGTGAACCGAACCTGTCGCGGGGGACAGAGGTGAAGGCGGCGCCTTATTCGATGAGTATTGGAAAGTAGTTGCTGGTTGCTAATTGCTGGTTACTAGTTTATTACGTCTTCCAATAGGATTCTACATATTGAATGAATCCATTGATCATCTTACCGAGTTCCTGATATTCAGGCAGTAAGACTTTTAAATCAGATTTCTCCGGATATAGACTGATTATCATCTCGAGTTGGCTGGTTGCCTCATCACAAGAGGATTGAGCATATACCAGGAACTTAGTAAACTCGGGCTTATATCTTCTCCTGCCATATCCCTCAGCAATCTGGTCTTTAATACTTTTTGAGGATCTTCGTATCTGACTGCCTTGTTCATAAAGTTCAAATGCAGGAAGCTTAAGAGAAGAAAAATGGATCCTTCCAGCCAGATTAAAAGCTATCTGATAGATTTCCAAATCTTTATAACTGCTCATATTTTTTGATTTAGCACGAAAAAACAACAACTAATAAAGATAGTCATTTATTTTCCAACAAGCAACAAGCAACTAGTAACTAGTAACTAGCAACCAGCAACCAGTAACTAGCAACCAGCAACTTCTTCTTATATTGACAGCATCAATTTTTTTGCTAATTTTGCCTGCCAATAAATTTTAACCGCGGGGTGTAGTCCCTCAAATCGGGATAAACTCCGTTGGCTAGCTCCGACAAGTCGGGGTTCGGGATCCCGCTGCAGCGGGACAGGCTCCGAGGCCGGAAGTTCTTTTATAAATTCGGGGTGTGGCGCAGTTGGTAGCGCGCTACGTTCGGGACGTAGAGGCCGCTGGTTCGAGTCCAGTCACCCCGACAAAGAAAAAGCCTTTCCGCGAAAGCGGAAGGGCTTTAATTTTTCAATGCGTTGAAAGCTTGCTTTCATAAGCAATTTGAAAATTAAAGTCCGTAATGAGCGCAGCGAATAGATGGCTTTTTTTTTTGCTACGCCTAATGGAAGTCCGCCGTCAGGCATTCTTCTCACACTCACTCTCACACTTCTTCAGGAAGGCGAAGGAAATACAAGGTCTTTATCATTTGTAAGATGCAAAGGCCGGAGGCCTGACCATTTTACGCCGGAGTAAGCTGGTCATTAATTTCCGGAATTAAATACCTGTTGTTTAAATAGCTATAATAATTGGAATTGAACCGATCAGATGTGATTAAAGTATCCGGTTTTTGTACTTAACGATAGTAAATGAGGTTCTGCAATAACCATTTGAACATCGCTTCATAAACATAAAGCAGCTATTTGTTTTCCAAGAATATTAGTAATTTTAAATTGAAATTCTCGCTGAGTTTAATAAAAATAACATATTTAACTTGTGAATTGAAAATCACAAACAGTGATATCCATTTAGTCAGGCTGTTAATTTACTTAAATCATAGAAGTATGTGGACACCAATTTCAATTGACAAATTTATAAAGGTTCATCTGAAGAAAAATCCGAATGACAATGAAACAGCACTTAAAATGCGAATTGAAGCTGCGCTGGACTACTATAAAAACGGCTTAAAATGCCAATGCGGAAAAGATATCTGGATAGTCGGTTCGATTACTGCTCCTTTTGGATGTTTCAGCTGTATTACGGGGAAGGATCATCCGGGAGGTGATTATGAAATTGATTCAGCTCTTGACAAACGGGATAGATACGGAAGGAGGCATATTGATGAGATGGATCCGGGGAATATCGCCGGTATATTCGATGGTGATGGATATGAGATCAGAAAGGAAACCATCAAGATGCAGCCACTCTGTTTAACATGCAGAAGACATTATATCGATGACCCTGAAGAAGAACTTTTATGTAATCTGAACAGAAATGTCCAGGCAGATGAGAATGAATTCAAATGCGGTGCATATGAGAAATTGTAATTTAAATGGAATATCAGAAAATGTCATAAACTATGAAAAGTTATTATCTGAGATCACAAGACCATTATATTACTCTGGTTTCTGTATAACACAATAAATACTATCAAGGAAATGAATTCAGAAGAAGATGATGATTTCACTGAACCGGAAAAACTCCCGATTTACAGGAAAGGTAAAGAGATATTTGACCTCGTACACAGGATCACCGACCTCATCCCTGAAGACAATGAGCACCTGATGTTCGTTAAATCCTGCATGATGGGCGATGCGGCCCTTCTGACAGTAAAAGTTGCAGGTGCCGAAGCCGCAGGGTTATATGACCTGAAGATGGAAAACGCTGCAATCATCCGCAAAGCAGCAAGGGATCTCGTAGTCTCCCAGCATTCCCTTGAAGAATTTGGTTTTAAGGATACTGAATATTGTGAAATGGTCCGAAGCCTGGTTGAAGAATACAGGCTTCTGTTCATCGACTGGGTTGCAGGATTTGATAAATGGGACTATATTATCGACCGCTGGGGTCTGTTCAATCCTCCCGGCGTTGGCCCTTTCGACAAGGATCCTGATGATGATATACCTTTTCGCGGTTTTGAAGAAGATCCCGACGATTGAAGCCTGATCCTTATCCTGTTATAATGGACACTGTTCTGATTCCTGTCAGAAGATATCTATTTGTCGTCTCCGTAATTTTCATATCTTTATCCTCATACGCCCGCTGCGTTACCAAAACTGCTAATTTTATCCCTTATGGAAACTTCCGTGAACCAGGATCTTCAACTGGCACTCGATTTTGTTAAGTATACCAACTGCAACATCTTTCTCACAGGAAAGGCAGGTACGGGAAAGACAACCTTCCTCAGGGAACTGAAAATCTTATCCCCGAAACGCCAGGTTATTGTTGCACCAACAGGAGTCGCTGCAATTAATGCCGGAGGTGTTACGATCCATTCATTTTTTCAGCTTCCCTTTCATCCCTACATACCTTCTTTTTACCTGCGGGGAAACAGCAGCCTGGTAAGGACTGAAAAGGATGACCCCACCGGCTATAAAATGAGCCGCGAAAAGATCAACATAATTAAAAGCCTCGACCTGCTGATCATCGACGAGATAAGTATGGTGAGAGCTGATACACTCGACGCAATCGATTCGGCTCTGAGGAGATATAAGGACCGTCAGCAGCCTTTTGGAGGAGTACAGCTGCTAATGATCGGCGACCTTCAACAGCTTGCCCCGGTTGTAAAGGATGAGGACCGGCAGATACTTTCAGGATACTATGATTCTTACTTCTTCTTTGGCAGCAGGGCTCTCTCCACAGCCAGTTATGTCACCATTGAACTGAAACATGTTTACAGGCAGACGGACCAGGCTTTTATCAGGCTTCTTAACAAAGTACGCGACAGTAATGTGGATACAGAGGTGTTCGACGAGCTGAATAAAAGGTATATTCCTGATTTTGATCCCGATACAGGCGGAGGATACATTACACTTACAACTCATAACCACCTGGCCAGGACAATAAACGAATCAAAGCTTGATAAACTTCCGGGCAAGGCACGGTCGTTCCAGGCCCTGGTTAAGGATGAATTCCCCGAGCTCTCATACCCTGCCGATGCGGAACTCATCCTGAAGATCGGAGCCCAGGTTATGTTTGTAAAGAATGACCTGTCGCCTGAAAAACTTTTCTTCAACGGTAAAATAGGAATGGTGGAAGACTTTGAGGAAGATTGTATTGTTGTAAAGTGTCCCGGAGACGACCTTCCAATTTATGTATGGAAAGCTGAATGGCAGAATATGAGATACACTCTTGATGAGGATACTAAAGAGCTTGACGAGACTGTAATCGGGACCTTTACACAATATCCCCTCAGGCTGGCATGGGCAATCACGATACATAAAAGCCAGGGACTGACATTCGACAGGGTTGTCATAGATGCAAAGGCTGCCTTTGCACACGGCCAGGTTTACGTGGCTCTCAGCAGGTGCCGTACACTGAACGGTATTGTACTCAGCAGCAGGGTAAACAATCGTAGTCTGATTGATAATCCGGTTATTTCTGATTTTATTACCCGTTCGGTTCAAAAACAGCCGGGGCCGGCACAGCTTGTTGAAGCGAAAAAAGCCTACCGTAAACACCTGCTTTCTGAGCTTTTCGATTTTAATGCCCTTGCCGCCAGGATCAATTACTGCAAAAAAATTGTAGATGAACATTCCGGCAGCCTTATCGGAAATCCACTGGGAATGCTTGAAAAGGCTGCTGAAGGCATCAGAACGGAAATAGCAGAGGTGTCCGGGAAGTTCCTGGAACAGATAAGAAAACTATCGGCCGATGATACCGGAACCGGATCAGAAGACCTTTTCCAGGAGAGAATCCGGAAAGCATCTCTTTTCTTTTCGGAAAAACTTGCCTTCCTCCTGAAGGAGATCCTCGATGGTTATACGGTGGAGACCGATAATAGAATTGTCAGGAAATCGGTAAATGATGCTTTTGAACGCGTAAGAAAAGATCTTGTTATAAAGATAGCCTGCCTCGACGCCGTGAAACCAGGTTTCCAGGTTAGCAGATATCTGGATGCAAGGGCTAAGGCGGCGATCGACATACCTGATGTGAAAAACAAGTCTTCAAAACCGGTAAAAGATGTCGTCGCGATCATCAAAAATCCTGTTCTGTTCAGTCTCCTGAAGGAATGGCGAAGCCGGAAAGCTAAAGAAACCGGTGTTTCACATTTCAAGATATTGCATCAGAAGGTGCTGGTGGCACTGTCCAATGATCTGCCCCTGACATTAAATTCATTGAGCCAGATAAAGGGGATAGGGAAGAAGAAAACAGAAACATACGGCAGCGAGCTTCTGGAAATAATAAGTGCATACTGTAAAAATAAGAATATAGAATTTACTGAAGAACAACCTTCAGGGGAACAAATAACTGAAAAGAAGAAAAGGGATACTAAGAAAATAAGTCTGGATCTCTATAAAGAAGGCAGATCAGTGTCACAGATTGCTGACGAAAGGAAGCTCAGTGCAACCACCATCGAAGGTCATCTGGCCTATTATGTCGGCACCGGTGAGCTTCCTGTTAATGAATTAGTGTCGCAGGAGTCGATAAATCTTATTTCTTCTTATCTTAATGTTAATGAGGATCTTAGAATGGCGCCCGTTAAGGAAGCACTTGGTGAGAAGGTTTCGTGGAGCGATATCAGGTTCGTTAAAAGCTACCTTATGTTTACAAAACCCCGTCACTCTTAGTGACGAAAAAAATCGCTTAACTAATTAATCCCCTGAAACATTTATTTGTAAATAAGGAGAATGATGGAGAAAAGATGTTTATATTGTTATGAACCTCTCAACGGAGAAAAAGATCTTCATAAAAGATGCTCACAGGATTTTTTCTGGTACTGCAGTTCTCCTGTATTTTAATATTCCATAGGTCATATGGCTGAACCGGCGAAGGAAATAGTGGAGCATAGTGTTACAGTTCCCGGGGTGCAGGCCAAACTGTCAATGTGCTGGTTAAAGCAACCACGGATAAAACTAAGTCAAGGTTAACCGTGGTGGAAGCACCGGGAGGTAACTATATCTTTAAACCGGCATCTGAAAGATTTTATCAGCCTGGCTAAAAAAATGAATTTAAAAGACAGGCAAACCGAAGGTGTTTTTAAAAGACTGAAAGAAAACAAGCCTAAAGCAATCCAATGGATTGAAAAATCGTTTATGTCAGACAACATGAAAGACAAGTATACTAAAATACTGGAATCAAGGTACATGCAGCTAAATATCATTTAGTTCGAAAACTTATACCTTTTTCTGCTTCTTTCGGATTAACCAATTGGGTGGCTGGATTCGATAAATGGAACTATATAATTGACAGATGGGATTTGTTAAATCCTTCAGGGATTGGCCCCTTCGACAAAGATCCCGATGAATGGTCAGCTATCCCCTTCATATTATTAAAACTTTATGGGCAAAAACATTCAGCAATGATTCAGGTTAGGTTTCATATATGCTATTTCATAAAAATCCCATAACCTGAGATTAGACAATAACGATACAATAAAAATAACTTTTATTGTATGAATCATTGCATTATTCAATTATTTCAAAGATAATTCTGCGATAACTTGTAAGGTTATGCACACCATTATCGGAAACCTCGCATATTACATGAAATGTTTTCCCTGCACTGCCTGATGGAACAGCCACAGTTGACCGGCTTGAAGTACTGTCCGGTATTCTGATGTTCCCGGTGAAGGTTCCGGCTTCCGGCAATATCCACCACTTGAATGTCAGACTGTCGCCGTCCGGATCGTATGATTTTGAAGCGTCGAGGGAAACAGAGGTTCCCTGTCGGGCTTTTAATGTTAAAACGTTAAAACCTTTGCTTTTATTAACGACGACTATTGGGTTCCGGTTTCCTTTTCCATCATTTGCCCAATCCATTCGGGCTGCAAAATTGTTGAAAGTTGCCTCATAGAAATAGTTCTCATAAAAGCTGCAAACATTTTTTGCTGACCCCTCAAAGTTGGTGTATGCATTAGTCAGGCCGTCTTCGCACTTTCCCCATTCGAAATATCCACCCCAGCTGACCTGCTCCGGTTTTTCAGGATTGTTTAGCCCATTTGGTAATAAAAACAGAAATGAAGGAGTATCACCTTCAACTCCATATTTATATTTAGGATAAACCTTCCCCAGATTTCCGTGATCCTGAATATGGGTAGCATATTCATCCCAGTTTTTCCGACCGGCACCATTCTGAAATTTCCATGCACATTCATCCCAGATAAAGCTTAGGTCACTTTCAAAATTTCTGCGTATCCATTGATGTGAGCTGATTGAAAAATCAGTTCGTTGCTCCCGGTCCTGATCTGTTATTGTATAAACACGGAGTTTGTGAAGGAATACTTTAAGATCTTCAGGGCTTCTGTTTTGCTGTATATGCCAGACAGCCTGGGCAAGAGTGTTTCCTCCACCCCAGACTGTTATCCAGACAGGCCGGTCGTCAGGTTCATCAGCAAGTTTAATAATTAAACCGCTTCCGGGCGAATCATTGTTTTCTCCGATGAAGCTGAAACCTCTGTTTTTGCTTCCATACATGGTTTGTTTTCTTAAGTAATCCGGACTTGGCCAATATCCAATTTCCTGCCTGGATTCATCTTTCATAAATCCTTTCTGGCCGGAGCGTTTTAACAGGTTGGGCAAATCTTTTTCATAGGCATCTATTGCACTATGAATTAATTGAAAAAAGTCATCTCTGGTTTTATCAAGGCTCCATCCTGTAGTGAAAATCAGCCCTTCAATTTCGAAAAGGTCGGCATGTACCAGAAGGCGGACCAGCGACTCACTATCATCTGTTTCCCATGTGGAGACATCTGTAAGTACCACTATTCTGGGTTTTAATCCGGCTGATTTGTGAGATAATTTATACGTTGGTTGAGCACATGCAGGTTGAAAAGCAATTAAAATCAGTAAGAGAATTATATTATGTATATTTTTCATAAATTCTTTATTTAGTCAGATATCCTTTCAAAACATTTTCCCCAGTCAGTAAGAAAATCCTCACGCCATTTTGCAACCGTAATGGCTCCCTGATACTGATCTAAATATAAATCCGGATCAGTACGGTCACTCCACCAGTTGTTCAAGGTTATATTGTCGGGATGTTTTGCACCAGGCCAGGGATTTTTACTTACAAACTCACCGGTCTGTCCATTAAGATCCTTTGCCTGGCAGTTAACAACATATCTCCATTCTCCGATACGTTTTGGTACAAACCTTATCCTGTAAATACCGTTTCCTTCGTAGTACCCGTCTATCCTTTGTTTGTCGATTTCCATCCAGATTTCATGATCAATTTTTATGTCATCTTTTTCGGCAGAATTAAAAGTCCAGGTCACCACGCTGTAAACAGGTACGCTGTCTGCCAGTGTGGTGTTCCTTTTAAAGTAACGGAAGGCACTGTATCCGAGTCTTGCGAAGCTTCCTCCCCAGCTTTCTCCCTGAGGATCTTCCGGATTGCCGTTTAACAGATAGGTTACGGAAGGAGAATCCCCCATTTTTATTAATCCTCCGTAGTAGTTAATGAAATCTGTTCCAAGGGCTCCTCTGTTCTTTATATTCCTTATGAAAAAAGTGTCCGCTTTATATTCCGGATCGGCTTCATCATCAATAATCCATCCCCGGTATGTTGAGTTGTTCTCGATCATCCAAAGCTGGGGGAAGTTTGAAGCGATGTAACAATAAGGGTTCACGCTCCATTTCTTGTTCGGTCCTCCGATCCAGTAAACCCTGATGTCTGGAACAATATCAGGGGCATCATGGAGTGCCTGAGCGAGGTCATCAAGCCCTCCCCAAACCAGTATCCATAAGGGCTGGTTTTTTTCTGCCCGGGCCCGCTTTATTATCCATTCAGAACCCTCTGTGGGTTCTCCCCATCCGCAGGCCGGATTCGCATCAGTTGCTCCCTGCTTTGTAACAGATCTTAAGTGTTCAGGCGAGGGAAAATCTGCATGCTTTTTTAGTTCAGGTAGATCCTTTTCATACAGATCGATGATGTTAAGGATGTCCTGCTTTCGTCCTTTGCCGTAAGGTGAAGCAATTAATCCTTCTACCTGAAACCGGTCAGAATACATCAGGAAATGGATCATGGATTGAAAATCATCAGGATCAGTGCCTCCGATATCGGAACTTACAATTACGCGCAGCTTTTCTTTGTTTTCAGATAAATTCTTGTTTGAAATACAAACGCATATTCCCAGGAAAGAAAATCCCGGCAGGATGATAAAAAATATGCTGATGCTTTGTATAAATAGCTTCATAGATAAAGTTTAAACATTCAGAAAAAATATAGTGATGCAAGATATATACATTTATTTTAAACTTTCATTTGAGACAAATTTATTTTTCGTTTGATTTCGTTTTGGTCTGAGATAATTAGTATATTTCGGAAGAAATACTGATAGTTGAAATCTCAGGGAATACTATCAAGAGCATATAATATTAATACAGTCATTGTAAAATAATTAAATCTATGTTACCTCAACAACGAAGAGAAAAAATCCTGGATCTGATAACAGAGGACGGGCATGCAACGGTTCTGCAGCTTAGTCAGATATTCAAGGTAACGGAAGTAACTATCCGTCAGGATCTGGAGAAACTTGAAAGAGAAGGATATATCGAAAGGGAGCACGGTGGTGCCTACCTGAAAAACGTAGGTCTGAATGTTAAGAACATCGTACTTCAGAACCAGGACCACCTGGCTGAAAAGGCAGCAATTGCCAAAAAAGCCCTGGAATTTATAAATGATGGCGATACCATAATTCTCGATTCAGGTTCAACCACTACGGAAATTGCAAAGCTTATCTCAAGCTATAAAAACCTTACAGTCATTACTAATGCACTTAATATAGCCCTGATACTTGGTGTTATGCCCGAAATAAATCTTGTGGTGACAGGTGGAGAGTTTAAAGCACCTACTCTCTCTCTGACGGGACAGAAAGCGGCGGATTTTTTTGAAGGTCTGCATGTCGACAAGCTCTTTCTTGCTACTGCAGGTATAACCCTGAAGTCAGGACTTACATACCCGAGCATAAGTGACATTGTCGTTAAGAGGGCTATGATAGAATCAGCAAATGAGGTATATCTTGTAGCTGATTCCAGCAAGGTCGGAAAAAGCTCTTTCGCAAGTCTCGGAGCCCTCTCTCTGATCGATTACCTGATCACAGATGAAAATATAAGTGAAGCAGACAGCCTGATGCTTAAAAACAATGATATCAAGATTATTATCTCGTAAGGGATAATAATCTTGTTTGGAAAAATGTGTTTTGGATAAACCGCGACATAATAACACAGCCTTTATAATATTTTATTTACTCTTTGGCTTACATGCCCTGTATTTCTGATTTTAAAAACATTCAGATACGGATTTCCGGACAGTAACAACTATGTATATGGAAATACAATGAACAGAAAAAAATTTCGAAAGCCTTTTTTATATTTATTTATTTTATTTTATATATTTACGAATAATTTCGTTAGGCTTGTTTTTGGTAACTGATGACATCGTACCTCAATCATTGGAAAGAGATTTATTTTAATGACCGAATGGATTCTAATGTAAAGACCATAAACAAAAAGTATACAGATTCAGAACTCTGTAATAAATCTGTCAGATACAGGATGGATTTGTTAAAGTATATAAAAAAAGCCGGGGCGGGACACACAGGAGGCGATCTTTCCTGTGTCGACATAATCAATGTCCTTTATAACGATGTAATGAACGTATCGCCCGATAATTTCAATGACAGATACCGCGACCGCTACATTCAGAGCAAGGGTCATGCAGTTGAAATATTGTATGTTGTACTGGCGGAACGGGGTTTCTTCCCTCAAAATCATCTTGAAACAATTGGTAAATACAGATCACCCTATATCGGTCACCCCACCCGCAAAGTCAATGGCATCGAATTTAACACAGGAGCACTGGGACATGGACTGGCTATTTCATCCGGGATTGCACTGGCAGGAAAAAGGGACAAAGCACCGTATCATGTTTTCACACTGATCGGCGATGGTGAGCTTGCCGAAGGATCAAACTGGGAGGCCGCGATGCTGGCAGCTCATTATAAGCTTGATAATCTGATAGCTATACTTGACCATAATACGCTCCAGATCACAGACAAAACCTCTGAAGTATGCAGCCCGTATCCGATTGATGAAAAATGGAAGGCCTTCGGATGGAATGTTATCAGAACCGATGGACACAATATTCCTGAACTCCGTAAAGCCTTTAGCAAAGCCCTTAATGTAAAAGGCACACCTGTGCTGGTGATCGCCGACACGATAAAAGGCAAGGGCGTCAGCTTCATGGAAAATGCAAAGAAATGGCATCACAGGGTTCCTTCAGACGAAGAGTATCTACTGGCTGTCAGGGAACTGGAAGCTGCACTGATATAATATAATTTTACTCATTTTAATTGAGGATATTTTGATAACAGTTGTTCTCCCGGTGTTTTGGGTAATACATAGAACAGAAATAGAATTTAAATGACAATCACAGATCAGCTCATCGTCGGCAGGACCAATCTGGAAGTTTATTGCGATACGCTTATTGAGCTCGCTTCAAATGACGATTCAATATTGGTTGTCACAAGTGATTCCCGAGGTTCGAGCCGGTTAATCCCATTTGCAGAAAGGTTTCCGGAACAAATAGTGGAAGTGGGCATTGCAGAACAGAACGTGGTTGGCGTTGCTGCCGGGTTGGCTTCAACCAATAAAAAAATATTTGTGAGCTCTCCCGGGTGCTTCCTTTCCACCCGCTCACTTGAACAGATAAAAAATGATGTGGCTTATTCCGATTATCCCGTTAACCTGGTAGGTATAAGTTCAGGAGTGAGCTATGGAGCACTTGGGACCACCCATCATTCACTTCATGATCTGGCCGTATTGAGAGCCATTCATAACATTATCATTTTGGTGCCGTCCGATAATTTTGAAACCAGGGAAAGTATATTAGCTGCTGCCGCTTCAGACAAACCATTCTATATCAGGTTCGGAAAGAAAAGGATGACACATCTGCATACGGATAATGATACATTCGAGATCGGTAAAGCTTCGACCATTCTCGATGGGAATGACATCGCTTTCATAGCCTGCGGGGAAACAGTCCTGCCTGCTGTTGAAGCTTCAAAACTTCTTCTCTGCAAAGGTATAAATGCACGTGTACTTAGCATGCATACCATTAAACCACTCGACACAGGTTCAATTATTAAAGCGGCAGGTGACTGCAGGGCAGTCATTGTGGTTGAGGAGCATAGCATTAACGGCGGTCTTGGTGAAGCCTGCGCGACCATAATCCTGGAAGCCGGCATGCAGGTGCCTTTTAAAAGAATTGGAATACCCGATGAGGATACTGTTACAGGATCACAGATGGAAGTGTTTAATCACTATGGGATATCAGCTTCCGGATTAACAACTGAGGCAGAGAAATTGCTCAGAAAACACTAAATGTTAAGTACTGTTTTATTACTAATCAAATGAAATAATTAAGCAATGTTTTTAATTGAAAATTACTGGCTGGCAGTTTGCGGTTTTATATTCTGCATGGTTTGTTGGGGTTCGTGGTCGAACACTCAGAAACTGGCTGCAAAAACATGGCGTTTTGAATTGTTTTACTGGGACTTTGTCCTTGGTCTTGTTCTGACGGCCCTCCTTTGGGGATTTACCGCCGGAAGCTTTGGAGAACACGGCCGCACATTCACCGAAGATCTGTCACAGGCCGACGGTCAGAGCATCTTCTATGCGATGCTGGGAGGAGCTGTCTGGAACCTGGGTAACCTGCTGCTGGTTGCTGCCATCGCCGTGGCAGGTATGTCGGTGGCATTCCCAATCGGAGGCGGACTGGCATGGCTCGGAGGCATAATATTCAATTTCATCATTGAATCCAGAGGAGGAGCCGAAATCAAGTCACTGCCTGCAACAATGCTTTTCGCAGGAGTGGCAATCATCTTTATTGCAATCGTGCTTACCATGCTGGCATATAAAAAGCTGGCCTCGCAACAGAAGAAACCTTCCATGGCAGGTATTGTGCTTTCAGTGCTGGCCGGACTGTTCATTGCCTTCTTCTACGGTTTTGTGGTAAAATCCCTCGACCCGGTGTTTGTCACCGGCGGTGCCGGCAACCTGGGCCCCTACAGCGGAGTGCTCTTCTTTACCCTTGGCGCTTTCCTTACCACCTTCATCTTTAATCCCTTCTTCATGGCAAAACCGGTTGAAGGACCACCTGTAAATGTTAAGCAGTACTTCAGCGGTAACCTGAAAACACATCTCATCGGAGTGCTGGGCGGCCTGATATGGGCATCCGGTATGGTTGTCAGCTTTATGGCTGTAGGTGCAGGTGACCCGGCAGTATCTTACGCTCTCAGCAATGCAGCACCGGTGGTCGCAATACTATGGGGGGTATTTGTGTGGAAAGAGTTCAGAGGAGCACCGAAAGGCACAAATACTCTCCTCACTGTAATGTTCTTCCTCTTCCTGGTCGGACTGGTGGTGATTACTGCTTCAAAAGTAATGGGCTAGAATAAACCGGCAATCAAAAAATTCTCTTATACATTATACAATTGACATCACAAAATATTACTCTTTGAATCGTAACAACTGAGAACAAAACTCACAATGACAGAAAAATATATACTGGCTGTTGATCAAAGTACATCTGCAACCAAGGTTATGATGTTCGGCAAAAAAGCTGAAATTGTCACCAGGGTCACACTTCCTCATCAGCAGTTTTACCCTCGCCCCGGATTTGTTGAGCACGATGCGGAGGAGATATACAGTAAAGTAGTCTCCGGGCTCAGACAGGTGGTTGACAGCAGCCGTATTGGTCCGGAAAGTATAGCTGCAATAGCTATCACCAACCAGCGCGAGACCTCCCTGATCTGGGAAAAGACCACAGGCAAACCAATAGCGCACGCTGCCGTTTGGCAATGCCAGCGAGGTGCCTCCTACTGTGACCAGCTGAAAAAGGAAGGCAGGGAAGAGATGGTGCGCGAGAAAACCGGCATGCTGATCGATCCATATTTTTCTGCCAGCAAGCTCCGCTGGATAATCAACAATACCCCCGGCGCAAAGGAAAAGGCACGCGACGGACAATTGCTGCTCGGGACTATTGACAGCTGGCTGTTATGGAAACTCTCCGGAGGGAAAGTTCATGCAACAGATTATTCAAATGCCTGCCGTACCCTGCTGCTCAACATCAATACTCTTGAATGGGATGAAGAGCTGATGCAGATGTTCCACCTCCAGCCTGACATGTTCCCGGCACTGAGGTTCAGTGACGAGATATTCGGCTATACCGACGATTCCGTACTGCCGGGATTCAGTATACCCGTTGCAGGACTGATGGGAGACTCCCACGCCGCCCTCTTCGGACAGAACTGTTTCATCCCCGGAATGGCAAAAGCCACCTACGGCACGGGCTCATCAATCATGATGAACATCGGAACAGCACCTCATGCTGCACCGACCGGGCTGGTGACTTCCATAGGTTACTGCATGAATAAAAAGGTCGATTACGTGTATGAAGGAAACATTCATTGCACAGGCGATACCATAAACTGGCTTAAAAATGAGCTTCAGCTTATTGGAAGCGCTGCAGAACCGGAAGCACTGGCAAACTCGGTTGAGAAAACCTGCGGAGTTTACCTGGTCCCTGCCTTTGTCGGACTTGGTGCTCCATACTGGGATAATTCAGCACGTGCCAGTATAACGGGTATTAACCGCGATACGACAAAAGCACATATTGTCAGGGCAGCCCTGGAAAGCATTGCATACCAGGTGAAAGACCTTATCGACCTGATGGTAAATGAAGGGGGAATGGAATTGAAAGAACTCCGGGTCGATGGCGGTCCGACAAGGAACAATTTCCTTATGCAGTTCCAGTGCGACATTCTGGGCTGTGAGGTGGTAAGATCATCCATTGAAGAGGTATCAGCCCTGGGCTCTGCTTTCATGGCAGGCCTGGCAACCGGACTATGGAAAGATCTCGGTGAGATAAAAGCACTCTACAACAGTGACCATACTTTTAAAGCAAATAAGGCTCCTGAAGAAGCGGAAAAACTGTATTCAGGATGGAAAAAGGCTGTCGAAAGAACCAGGTCCTGATAATCTCCTGCCAGATCAGTGCATAATATCAATTACTTGTTGACAATTAAAAATGAAAGACATATGAAAACAACAAAACAAACATTCGGTGTGATCATTGCCACCCGTAACATTTTCAATTATAAGCTGGCTGTTGAGGCCCGTAAAAAAGTATTGGAAAAGCTCGATAAAATGGGCTTCGGATACGTGATCCTGCCCGGGAGCGAAACGCCTACCGGGAACATTGAAGGTTATGATGATGCTGTAAAATGTGCCGCATATTTCAAGAAGCACAGCGATGAAATCGAAGGAATAGTTGTTGTACTGCCCAACTTTGGCGATGAACTGGGCGTGGTTAACTCAATTAAATTGTCCGGCTTAAAGGTTCCTGTGCTTGTTCAGGCCTGTGATGACGACAATGACAAGGTAGACGTAAAAAGCCGACGCGATGCTTTTTGCGGTAAGCTTTCAGTTTGCAACAACCTGTGCCAGTACGGTATAAAGTTTACCGATACCGTTTACCATACCTACAGCCTTGACAGCAAGGAGTTTACCAGTGATCTCATAAAATTTGCGGCCATTTGCCGCGTTGTCAAAGGCCTGGACGGACTGAGGGTAGGCGCCATTGGAACCCGCCCGATCGGATTCCAGACAATGCGGGCCAGCGAGAAATTACTGCAGAAATATGGCATAACAGTCGTGCCGGTTGACATGTCTGAGATAATGGCTGCTGCAAATAAGATAGATGAAAAAGACCTGGCCGTACTGAAAAAAGTGAAAGATATCAAGGCTTACGGAACCTGCAAAGTACTTCAGGAAGACAAAATAGCCAGGCAGGCACGCTTCGGGCTGGCTGTGGAAAACTGGATAGAGAACAACAATATCCAGATCTCGGCCCTTCAGTGCTGGGAGTCAATTGAGAAGAACTACGGCTGTGCGGCATGTGTGACAATGAGCATGATGGGTGAAAAGCTTATGCCCTCAGCCTGCGAAGTTGATATTGCCGGGGTCGTGTCAATGTATGCCCTGGCTCTTGCCGCACAGACACCGTCGGCGCTGCTTGACTGGAACAACAACTTTGCTGAAGACAGGAACAAGGTAGTTTGCACACATTGCTCAAATTACCCGAAATCGTTTTTCCAGAATGAGATCGAGATAGGAAGCCTTGATGTACTTGGTACAGTGCTGGGAAGCGAAGATACATTTGGTGCTGTGAAAGGGAAAGTTGCACCTGGCGACATAACCTTTTTCAGGATCTCGACTGATGACACAAAGGGCCTGATCAAATCATACCTGGGCCAGGGCCGGATTACCGATGATCCTTATGGTATGGACGGAGGCATAGCAGTATGTGAGATCAATGACCTGCAAAAGCTCATGAAGCATATGTGCAAAAACGGTTTTGAACATCATGTGGCAATGGTCCGCGGTCATGTGGCTGAAATCCTTGAGGAAGCTATCGGCAACTACATGGGCTGGGAACTGTATCATCATAAAGGGGAATAATCCGTATTGCCGTCAGCCATGTTATGGCTCACATTTGTTTGCCGGCTATTTTTTTTAAATTCACATATACTTGAAAACCAATTTTATGACCATGAGATATACCTTTATTTTTTCGATAATAAGTGCTCTGATTGCACTTTCCTGTTCCGATACTAAATCACAGGGAGGTTCAGAAGCGGCTGTCTCCTTAAAGCCCAGAGTTGTTGTCACTTCAGACGGCGAAATAGACGACGAATGCTCAATGGTAAGATTTCTTCTATACACCAATGAGTGGGATGTAGAGGGAATAATCACCTCCAGTTCCCAGTATCACTGGCATGGTCACAGATGGGCCGGCGACGACTGGATAGATCCATACCTGAAGGCATACAGTGAAATTTATCCAAACCTAGTAACACATGACAATGGTTATCCCTCGCCTGACTATCTTAAATCAGTTACTTTTCTGGGAAATGTGGAGACGGAAGGCGAGATGGACTCAATCACTGCAGGATCACAGCATATTGTAAAAGTCCTTCTTGATGATACAGACGCCCGACCGGTATGGCTTCAGGCCTGGGGCGGCACTAACACTATTGGAAGGGCACTGAAAACCATTGAAGAAGAGTATCCTGACAGGATGGCTGAAGTGGCCGGTAAGATAAGGTTCTTCTTTATCTGGGAGCAGGATTCGACCTATCAGGCATATATCAGGCCGCATTGGGGGAAGTATAACATCCTGACGATAATTTCTGACCAGTTTGAGGCAATCGCCTATCGCTGGAAAAACATCCAGCCTGAACCGATGTATCAATATTTCACCGGCACATGGATGAATGATAACATTTTGCAGAATCATGGTCCGCTATGTTCTTTATACAAGGCGCACAATGCAGGGGAGAAGGGTTTTGACGATGGCGATTTCCGCTCCGAAGGAGACTCCCCGTCATTTCTGCATAATATCGTCACCGGTCTGCGTAATATGGAATCACCCGACTGGGGAGGCTGGGGAGGCCGTTACGTGCTGGTCCGTGAGAACACCTGGCTCGATCCGGTTCCTGATCCGGAGTATAAATATCCGGAAGGCCGTTACTATTCGTCGTCGACATGGAGCCGGCAAGTTGCCCGGACAGGAGCAACAAGTGAAACAAATCAGCAATACAGGGAATATTTCAAACCAGTTTGGCGGTGGTCGGATGCCATGCAGAACGATTTTGCCTCACGTGCCGACTGGTGTGTGAAATCGTACGAGGATGCCAACCATCCGCCTGTGGTGGTTCTCCGGAACAAGCCTGACATTAATGCCAGGCCGGGCGATGTAATAAAGCTCAGCGCCGGGAGAAGCACCGATCCTGACGGTGATGTCCTTACATATGAATGGTGGCAATATCACGAATCAGATACATATCCGGGAAATGTTTCCGTAAGAGAAAACACAAACCCCAATGCTTCTATCTTAATTCCTGACGATGCTGCAAAGGGACAGACAATTCATATAATCTGCCAGGTTACCGATAATGGGACACCTGCATTGACAAGGTATCAGAGGATAGTACTGACAGTTGAATAAGTTTTACGGAATATACTAAGTAAGAGTGCCTGTTTCCAAAGTAAGATGAGTGTATGAGACACAGCCATCAGGTTGTGTCTCTTATTTCATACTTTCAAGAAGCTCAACAGCTTTCAGTTTTGCCAGATTGTATTCGGAACAGATCTGATCGCGGGGAATAAAATTTTCTATATCCGATTTAATCAAAGTATCATATACCCCGGGCTGAACACCTGAAAGCACGATCTTCACTTTGTAATGGTTCAGTGTTTTAAGGACTTCCAGAAAGTTATGCATACCTGTGGCATCAACAAAGGGGACATTACGCATCCGTAATATCATCACTTCCGACCTTATACCCACTTCCTTGAGGATCTCCTTGTATTTGTTTGCGGCTCCAAAGAAAAAGGGCCCGTTAATTTCATAAACCGACAGACCTTTTGGGAGCGATTCATATTCTTCAATATTATCTTTATCATCTTCAAGAGCATATACTTCCCCCATTTTTGCCATCCTCTGCATGAACAGAAGCGCCGCCAGTACCATCCCCACTTCAATTGCTATAGTAAGATCGGCAAAGACTGTAAGAAGGAATGTTACAACAAGAACCAAAACATCATATTTCGATCCTCTCATAATTGAAATAAAGGAGCGCCACTCGCTCATGTTGTAAGCGACAACGATCAATATCCCGGCAAGACACGAAAGAGGGATCATTGCAGCATATTTTCCAAAAAAGAGCATGATGAATAGGAGTGTCAGAGCATGGACCATACCGGCAATTGGTGTCCTGGCACCGTTCTTAACATTTGTTGCTGTACGTGCAATAGCACCTGTTGCAGGTATCCCACCAAATATGCCCGAAGCAATATTAGCCACTCCCTGCGCAATAAGTTCTGTATTTGACCGGTGAGTACTGCTGATCATTCCATCGGAGACAACAGCAGAAAGCAGGGATTCAATGGCTCCCAGCATGGCGATCGTAACCGCCGGTTGTATGTAGTGAGTAATTCCGGAAAGAGAGAAGGAGGAAAAATTCCCGAAGCTGATGGTATCCGGGATAACTCCGTACACGCTTTCTATTGTCTGCACGGGTAACCTGAAGATATATACAACAAGGGTCATTAATATTATCGAAATGAAAGCACCGGGGATCTTCCTGAAAAATCGTTTCGAGTAAACACTGATCAGAATCGTTGCAGCGGCGATAGCTACAGAATAGAAATTAATCTTGTCAAGTCGGGAAAAATAGACAATCCATTTTCCGGCAAAATCTGAAGGCAGTCCGGATATCTCCAGTCCAAGGAAATCATTGATTTGTGAGGTGAAGATTATTACAGCAATTCCGCTCGTAAATCCTACAACCAAAGGTATTGGAATGAATTTTATAAGAGTGCCAAGGCGGAGCAGACCGAAAATAATCAGAATTATCCCTGCTAAAATTGTCGATATTATCAGTCCCTGGATACCATATGTCTGAACTATCCCGGCCACTATAATCACAAAAGCACCGGTGGGACCACCGATCTGAACCCTGCTGCCACCGAGTATTGAAATTAAAAATCCTGCCACTATTGCAGTGATAAGGCCTTTCTCGGGACTGACACCGGAAGCAATGGCAAAAGCGATTGCCAGCGGAAGAGCTAAAATTCCGACAATCAATCCAGAAAATATATCTGTCTGGATCTGTTTAGGTGAATATCCACCTCTTTTATACAGGGAGATAGTTTTAGGAAGAAAAGGAGGCTCCATTAATTTTTTTGATTTGAGAGCGCAAATTTAAAAGTTCTGGTGTTATGGCTAACGGTAATACTAACAATATTTTTTATGGTTATCAAAAGGTCCATTTTATCTGATGCAGCGTTCCTGGCTTTCAAAATTGCCGGAGCAGTGGCTGCAGGATTATATGATCTGAAAATGCAGAGTTCCGGAAGCAATGCCGGAGATATTATGATTCACTCATACCTCAGGCTTCGCTTTAATCCCTGAAATCCGTCCTTTATCTACCAGTGGACAGATCAGAAAATTATCGGTTCAGAATTTCTAATTCCATTGTTTGATTGCTTGTCCGCTCTGAAAGCTCATTTCAGGAACAGCAACTGAGCAAATTCATAGAGACTCCGCCTCCAGGTCAGGAACTCATGGCGTGTGTTCCCGGAAATATATGATACAGCATTGAAGCCCGCCTCTTTCAGGGCAGTGGCGGCATTCCTTACGCCATTGGCATTTTCGAAGCTTCCGCAGCTAAGGAAAATAAGCTTAACTTTCGATTTATCGGTGATATCTCCCGGAGCGTATGTTCCGCCACTGAAAAGGCCATAATAGGAAAACATGTCTGGTCGTGCCAATGTGATCGTTTTGGTCTCCATCCCACCCATCGAGAGTCCTGCCATCGCACGATGCGACTGATCTGCCAGAGTCCGGAAATTAGTATCAATATAAGGGATCAATTCATCAAGAAGTACTGTCTGAAATGGCTTGATGTCGAAATTTCTCAGACCTCCCATCCTCACATCATTGGTCATGCCATAGGTCATCACAATAATGAAAGGCTTGATCTTTCCGTCTGCGATAAGGTTATCCATGATCAGGTTAGCATGTCCCTGGCTTGTCCAGGCGGTTTCATCCTCCCCCCAGCCATGCTGAAGGTACAGAACAGGAAAGCGTGTCCCCGGATCCTTGTCGTAATCGGGAGGAGTGTATACAAATGCCCTGCGCGAGGTGTTTGTGCTTTTTGATGGGAACAGTATCTGCTGTACTCTTCCGTGAGGAACATCCTTAAGCGCATATATATCCCGGTCGTGAGCAGGGATTTCTATGCCACTTTCCCAACGCGTCGAACCATAGAAATTCAATGTACCCGGATCATTAAACACACCTCCGTCAACTGTCAGGTGGTAGTAGTGGAATCCTTCATCCAGCGGTCCGGCTGTTGTTCCTGTCCATGAACCGTCCTCAGACTTTGAGAGAGGTGTCCCACCCCTTGTACCACCAGGTCCAAGGCTCACAACTATACTTGTAGCCTCAGGAGCCGTGATCCGGAATCTTGCATAGCCCTGTGAGTTCACCTGAGGATATTCTTGTCCCGGCTGGTTCAGGGTTGAAGGTTTGAAATCTTCGGTTATCTCCGGCTGGCCGGTCTGGGCTGAACATAAACATCCTGCTGCCAGCAGTACAGATAAGATTATTAAGTTTTTGAATTTCATTTGTTTGATAATTAATTATGGTAATATTGAATATTTAAAATCAGGTTCTGATAATGGAATCTCTTCCGCATCAGAACGTGAAGTGTAATCATTCCTTTAAAAAATGGACTCTGTCAAACTATCCTGTCTGATCCAAAATTAAGTATTTTTAATTTTAGAATATGAATGTACCAGGCCCTAATTGTTAAATTAGCATAATTTGCGCCCAGGATCAAGTTAGATCCAGATTACCAATGAATTACATCTAACTTCAATCGTCATGGCATTGTCGGGAGCCAATAGAATGACAATAGAATGATTACATTTACACCGTTCATGAAACATATCTGAACCAATATGTCTTTAAACGCTTTAATTTATACCTTATTCATTGATCCGCTCCTATCAGGACCGAGAAAAGCAATATGTGATCGCATAGACCCGGCTGCCAGGGTTATTGACATCGCCTGTGGTCCGGGTACGCTGGCAATGGAGCTTGCCGGAAAAGCATCATCCGTTACCGGTATTGATCTCGACGGGAACCTTATATCCTTTGCTGCAGCTCGCGCAGCAAAAAAAGGTATCCCGAATATATCTTTTGAGTCACGCGATGCTTCACATTTGTCGGTTTACCATGATGCTGAATTTGATGTTGCGGTAACATCAATGGCTGTGCACCAGTTCCCGGAAGAGCTGGCATTAAGCATCATCGGGGAGATGAAGCGGATAGCACATAAGGTTATCATTGCCGATTACAACTGTCCTCTGCCCGGGGGATTTTCAGGGTCGCTGGCTCATGGGATAGAGAGGATAACAAAAGGAGACCATTACCGTAACTTCAGAAATTACATGTCGCGCGGGGGACTTCAGTGGTTCACATCTTCCTCAGGACTGGAGATAAGTTGGGAAACCACCAGGGGGAACGGAGTATTTGTAATTGTGGGGTGCGAAGGATGACGACTCTCCTTAATTATTCAAAAATACTGTTAATTAAAAAACTATCTTCGAAACAACCTGAAACAGATTCTGAATGCCAGTGAAAAACACTGATCCATATCTTTTAAGCAGAGATTCAATACTTGAACCTCCTGAAAAAATTTCCGAAAAGCTTAGATTTCTGGGTCCCGGTTTTATTCTGTCAGCATCCATTGTGGGATCAGGAGAACTGATAGCCACAACAACCCTTGGTGCTAAGGCAGGCTTTGCTGCACTATGGATTCTTTTGCTCAGCTGCGTGATAAAGGTCGTAATACAGCTCGAGTTCGGGAAAAATGCCATCTGTCATGGAAAGACCGTGATGAGTACATTTAATGATCTTCCGGGATGGCGTATAAAAGGCACAAACTGGACAATCTGGCTGTGGTTCCTGCTGTGGGTGGTAAAACCTCTTCAGGTAGGCGGAGTTCTGGGAGGTGTTGCCTTAACTCTGAGCATGTGGTTGCCAGGCATCGGTGTACCTGTATTCACTGTCCTTACAGCAATTTCCGTTTCAATTCTTGTATATAGGGGATATTATAAAACAATACAGCGTTTCTCGGTGGTAATGATGCTGCTATTCACAATTTTCACACTGACATCTCTGTGGTTTCTGCATTTTACCCAACACTCATTCACCTGGAATAATATTGCTGAAGGTCTTAAATTCAGATTTCCTCCCGGGACGGTTGCCATCGCAATAGCTGCGTTTGGCCTGACAGGAGTAGCCGGCGATGAGATCGTCGCTTATCACTACTGGTGTCTTGAGAAAGGCTATGCAAGACATACAGGACCCAATGACGGATCAGGGCAATGGACTAAGAGAGCCAGGGGCTGGATGAAGATCATGTACCTCGATGCAATTTTTTCCATGGTAATATATACGGTTGTCACCATTGCCTTTTATCTTCTGGGAGCGTCTGTCCTTCATAACAGTCAAAACATACCGGAAGGCTTCGGCATGATTGAAAGCCTTTCGGCCATGTACACCGAATCCCTGGGGCTATGGGCCAAATCATGGTTCATGCTGGGAGCCATTATAGTCTTATTCTCAACACTATTTGCAGCCCTGGCCGCCTGGACCAGAATATTTTCAGACATTTTTGGTCAGATCGGCTGGATCAATTTTTTTAACTTAAAACAGAGAAAAAGGACCATTGTAATCCTGGCTTGGGTCTTCCCTGCACTATGGGCTATTTCGTTCTTGCTGGTAAGACTTCCGGTAATGATGGTCACAATAGGAGGAGCTGCCACCAGCATTATGCTGCTGATTGTGGTTTATGTAGCAGTGAATTATAAATACAGGCTTTCCGTTCCCCGGCTTACTTCCGGGAATATCTATAATATCATATTCATTATCAGCGCTATATCGATTCTGCTATTCAGCATCTACAGTCTGGTTGAAGTATTCAGGTAACCTCATTCATGGCGAATCGGTTCAATTGCATACCTCCCCTGTTAACACTATGCAATCGTATATTTTGATATACGATCTCTGTTTTCTAAATTTGTATAAATGACCTGATAAATCCGCATACATGAAAAATCAACTTCTGGCTGCAATGCTGCTGTGCAGTTTTTTAGTATTCTTTGGAATCTTCAACTCAACAGATGTCTTTGCCCAATCTTTCATCGTCAGCTTCGATAAACAGGGAGGGACTGAAGGCACAAACCAGGTAACGGCCGTTGCCGGAAAGGCAATGCCTGTTGCACTTTCACCCCTTAAGGCAGGAGTCGTATTCAACGGCTACTATGATGCCGTTTCCGGAGGAAAGCAGTACTACACTCCGGCCATGGCCAGCGCCTCCGACTGGGATAAACCTGTCAACACAACACTCTATGCACAATGGACAACCCTGCATTCAGCTTTTTCATGGGGCAGCCACCAGGGATATAACTGGCTGTCAACTCCCAAAAACCAGGGCCCCTGCGGCAGTTGCTGGGCCTTCTGCATGGCCGGCTCATATGAGGCAAGAAAAAGAATTGTCGAGAACCAACCTGCTCTGACTATCGACCTCTCCGAACAGCATATGGTTTCGTGCTGGGCAGGCAACTGCGCAGGAGGAGGAACACCCACTCACTTCGATAAATTAAGGGACGAGGGAGTTCCCGATGAAGCCTGCTTCCCCTACGTCGGATCTGCAGTAGCATGCAGTTCGGGTTGTCCCGACTGGGCAGAAAGAGTTTATAAGGCTGCCTCATGGACATATCTCTACCAGGCCAGCGTCGAAGACATCAAGAAGGAAATAATGGTAAACGGACCGGTTCATGCTCTCATGGATGTTTATGAAGATTTATACAACTATAGCATTGGTGTTTATACACATATTTCCGGAAACTTCCAGGGAAGTAAGGCAGTAATCATATACGGCTGGGATAATGCAAATGACTGCTGGCTCGTTGTCAATACCTGGGGTAGCACCTGGGGGGAAACGGGTCCGGGCGGAACCAAAGGTTTTTTCAGGGTCAGTATCAGTAACCACAACTGTAACTTTGCAAATTATATATATAAGATCCGGCCTGTCCGCGACTATATACTTGCCTTCCCCGAAGAACTTACAATAGGTCAACAGGCCGGCAGCACTGGTCAGTTAACTGTAGCAACTGAAACAGACTGGACAGTTACAGACGATGCATCATGGCTTTCTCTGTCGACACCGGGTGCCACCGGAAATGCGACGATAACTGTCTCGTCTGAAGAAGAGAACTCTTCTTCTGCCCCGCGAACGGCAATAGCTACCATCAAGGCAAGACGTATTTCAGACATTAGCATTACGATAATGCAAAACGGTATCGCCACCAACATTGAAGACTCCGGTACAGATCTGTACAATTACGTTAAGGTTTACCCCATACCTTTCTCTGACCAGATCAACCTTGAAAATGTTCAGCAATTTGAAAAGATAGTCCTGACAAGTCTCTCCGGACAGTTGCTTCTGGTTGTTAAGCCTGAGGGATCTCAAAATGTTACCATCCCGGCCTCCACATTAGCGGGTGGAACCTACCTGCTTAACATGTACCTGCCCAGCGGACAAAAAATTGTAAGGAAGATCGTGAAGCTTGAAAAAAAATCGTGCTAAAAGCGTAAATTATATTCACGCCAAAACTGAACCATATTTTACTTTTTGTATCATTCAGGACAGTATCGGTTATCTTGACCTGAACAGATTAGACTCATTCAGCGAGTTCAAGAAGTTATGTAAGTCAACTTTTAGAACAATAATTACAAACTGATCCTGCCATCAAAGAAAGATCACTCGACGCAGACCTATATAGTTGGTACTGATCGGCAGCATTACCATAGTATTTAAAGTATTCTTAAAAGAAATGGAAGATTAAACCAAACTAAGAAACACAGAGGTTATAGCTGAGTTGAAGACAAAACAGATAAACGAATATCTTCTTTTTGCCATCAGGCGATCCCTGGCACCCACTATCAGTATGAAACCGGTAAATGACCTGATTAAGGGGTAAATGCCAGGCATTACTTTTTACCTGTATCCTTCAGGCGCCTGCCTCATCTTTGTTGCTTTTTCGAATGCATATCCCATTTTCAGGAGTTTGTCTTCTTCGAAGGGACGGGCTACGAAAGTAAGGTTTACCGGTTCGCCGTCCTCTGTGAATCCCATAGGAATAGTAAGGCACGGATAGGCAGCGGTGGCTGCCATTCCTGCGCTCAGGTTATTTACCGACAGAACAGCATCGAAATTATACTCAGTCATCGGCTTGTCGAAATATAGTACACCTGAATCATGCAAGGCCTCTTTTGTCTGTAACAGCTCCTCTCCCGCGAGGTCTTCCCTGAGCATTCCGGTGAAGAGTGTTTGTCCGTACGGTATCCTGTTAATGCTATCCTCCTTATTGAACTCTGTTATATCTGCCACGGAGCGGAATATGATCTCTCCGGAAGCATATTTTTCCAGGTATGATGCAAGGTCAGCCTTCATATCTGCTCCGAGGACCATACTGAATCTTTCAAATGGAATCCGTTCGGGTTCATATTCAACGACCACACCACCGTTTTCAGCGATTTTCTCTACGGCCAGTTTGTACAGAGAATCTCTAAGAAACTGAGTAATAACACCAAATCTTAGTCCTTCCAGTGATCCTGTTTCGATATCCTCAAAATATTTCTTATCCCATGGTTTGCCGAAGGTTACAGGATCGTCCTCATCCTCACCGGTCATTGCCGAAAGCAGTATTGCATTGTCTGTCACGTTCCTGGTCATGGGTCCTGGAGTGTCGTATGTCGATGATATCGGGACAATTCCGGTTCTGCTCAACAGACCGACAGAAGGTTTCAATCCGGTGACGGAGTTTTTCGATGAAGGTGACAGTATCGACCCTGAGGTCTCGGTTCCCACGGCGGCCACTGCAAAATTGGCAGCTATAGCGACGCCGCTGCCTGAGCTGGAGCCGCCCGTGTCAAATATTTTTCTTCCATAAGGATTCAGAGTCTGGCCTCCTACAGCGCTGTAGCCGTTAGGGCAGCTGGCTGAAAGGAAGTTGGCCCATTCGCTCAGGTTTGTTTTTCCGAGGATGATGGCTCCATGTTCTTTCAGTCGTTTCACTATAAAGGCATCGGATGTGTGGTTATCAAGCAGAGCTACAGCGCCTGCTGTCGTGGCCATCCCGGTGGCGTTGATATTATCTTTTAGCAGCACGGGCATGCCAAATATGGGGTGATTGGCAGAGGCTGCTTCCCTGTCTCTCCTGCGAGCCTCTTTAACGGCGTCGGGATTAATATCGATAATGGCGTTGAGCATTTTCTCACGGTCGTTTTCGTATTTAACAATACGGTATATATACCATTGTGTGAGTTTTTCGTATGTAAGGGCGCCTGACTTTATGTGCGACTGGATTGTCGGGATATCCTGTTCGAAGATGAGGGGCAGGAGGGACTGGTACTCTTCCTCCGCAAAATTTTTAATCTGAGGAGCAGCATGAGCCAGCATATCGTTCTTGTCTCTCACTCTCGACTGGATCAGCACGAACCGCATTTTCCGCGACCTGTGATCAGCGTTGGCAGCTATTTCTTCCGATTCGTCATACGGAACCCACGGGTCGATTATGTTTTGAGGTTTTGGATTGCATGCAAATACTAGCAGCAGCAGAATGTAAATAGTTTTTTTCATAGTTTCCTGTGTTACTGTTTTGTATTTTGTCCCTTGCCCTGCGCCGTCATTCATCGCTAAACAATTGAATGACCCTCCTTTTATCATTGTACCTGAATTGGCTTTCACACAAAGAAATCATTTTCAAGCCAATATTTGTACATCGGGTCCTGAAATGAGATGATTCCGGCTTTGCTGTCGAGGATGTCCTTCTCAATCAGCGATTTCCTTGAGCGGTTTACATTTGCTGATGATATCAGCCTGTATTTCGACAAAACCTCATATGAGGATAATGCCTTTTCCCCGGCAATCATAGCCCTTAGAAGATTTAACTGGTTCACAGTAAGCGTTTCTGTAATAGTTGCAAATAGAAGGCTTAGCTGTTCAATAATACTCCTGAAAGCCTGCCTTACTATATTACCGTCGCATTTTCGGATACTCCTCAGCCATGCCTGCTGGGCCAGCTGCTGGACATAATACGGATGGTTGTCGGTAAGCATAACTATCATTTGTGCATCGGTGCCGGTTATTGATTTGCCGGTTGAAGAAAACCTCTCAATTATGAAATCTGTCCATGATTTTGTGTCTATTTTCTCAAGTAAGATGAGATCGCCGAATTTATAGAATGGCATTGAAGCGCTTGTGAAAACATTGAGCATCATATGGCGTTTGCTCCCGTAGAGACAATAAGACACATTCTGATGTTTCTGCCAGTGTGATCTAAGGCGTTTCTGAAAAAACAGGGGATCATCAAATTCAGCAATATTCTGAAATTCGTCGATACAAATAACCATTTTCAGCTTTTTATATATCGCGATCTTTTCAGGCAGGTCAAGTATTTCATCAGGATTCTCCTTAATTTCTGCCCAGTCGAAGCTTAGGCTGAATTCATTGGTGGGATCAGCATTCAGTGTTATTTTAGGTACGATCCTTTTCAGGTATTTCTTTGCCGAGTCTACTGCCTCCTCCCATTTTGTCGATGCGGACCTGAGCACTGCCGTTGCAAAGGCCGTATAAAACTGATCCTCACTTCTTATGCTGAAAAGGTCGATCCGGCATATTCTCAGAGATTTGTCCTTTTTCAATGCCAGGCCTGCTGACCTTTCAACCAATGAACTCTTGCCCCAGCGGCGAGGAGAGATTATTATAGTATTGATAAGAGACCTGAAGTTATTGGCTAAATGACTGGTCTCCATCTCTCTGTCGGTGAAATTTTCATCTATGGCAATCCTTCCGAAAACAAATGGCGTCTCCATAAAATATTCGTATTTTATTACAAATATATGAAACATTTTTGTTTGAAACATTTTTGTTTCATTATTTTCCTGCTGATTCATTATCATTGGACCTTCCACCTTCGCTGGCGCTACGGAGGTCAAAGAGAGCTCCGTAGGGCAAAGCCATCGAATGACAGCTCCCTTAAACCTGATCCCGGAAAAAATTGCACAAAACAGCCTTTTTGCTACCTTTGCCGGACATTTTTAATAAATAAACTCATCCGCATTAGTGTTATTTGACGAATTAGACCTGAATCCCGAATTGCTGGAATCAATAGGCTATATGGGCTTCAGGGAAACAACGCCCATACAGGAAAAAGCTATTCCCGTAATCCTGACCGGCAACGACCTGATAGCCTGTGCCCAGACAGGCACCGGCAAAACTGCTGCATACCTTCTTCCTATACTGAACCATATATGTGAACAGCGCTCGGGACATACCCATTCCCTTGTGCTGGTTCCGACACGTGAACTTGCTATCCAGATAGACAATCAGATACAGGGACTGGCATATACGCTTAACGTAACATCGCTGGCAGTTTACGGCGGCGGTGACGGCAGCGGATGGGACCAGGAGAAAACCGCGCTTTCCAAAGGCGCAGATATAATCGTTGCCACACCCGGAAGACTGATATCACACCTTAACCAGGGATATGTGAATTTCAAACTTATAGAAGTCCTGGTGCTTGATGAAGCCGACAGAATGCTCGATATAGGGTTTTATGACGATATAATGCACATCATTTCCTACCTGCCGAAAAAACGTCAGACATTGATGCTGAGCGCCACAATGCCACCAAAAATAAGGACGCTGTCGAAGCATATAATGAAGAATCCGGCGGAGATCGCCCTTGAGATGTCGAAACCTGCCGAGGGAGTGATACAGACCCTTTACAGGCTTGGCGACAACCAGAAACTGCCTCTGGTAAAGAGCCTCCTGGCAGATAATCCGCAATATACCAGTATCCTGATATTCAGCTCGACAAAGAAGAAAGTAAATGAAATAGTGAGAGGGCTCCGCCCGAAAGAATCACTGGTTGAAGGTATTTCGTCGGACCTTGAGCAGAAGGAGAGGGAAGATGTGCTGCTGAGGTTCAGGACACGCAGGACGCGTGTTCTTGTCGCAACTGATGTATTAAGCCGCGGTATAGATATCAAGGATATCGACCTGGTCATAAACTACGATGTACCGTCGGATGCCGAGGATTATGTTCACAGGGTTGGCCGTACTGCCCGTGCTGAAAGAACGGGATTGGCGGTGACACTGGTTACCGGGGCAGACAATCATAAGATGGATCGCATTGAGAAACTTATTGGCTATAAGGTTTTCAATGCCCCGCTGCCCTCCTTCATAGCATCAACACGCGAAAAGATAACCCCGTCGCATCGCCAGGCAGGAAAGCCTGACAAGGACGGCTCCAGGAAGAGGCGTTATAGCAAGTTCAGGAGGAAGAAAACCGGATAAGGGCCTTCGGCCGTCATTCGCTTCACGATTTGCCAGCCGTAGCATTCTTTGACCTGCGGAGCTTAGGGGTAGGAGATAGCGAAGCAGGTTGCGGA
>Ga0209203_1000476_pt1 | contig 34285 bp, 26 predicted proteins | sample AD_UKC109_MetaG_FD_184423 | JGI IMG/M metagenome (GOLD analysis project Ga0209203, IMG submission 184423) | Active sludge microbial communities of municipal wastewater-treating anaerobic digesters from Hong Kong - AD_UKC109_MetaG (SPAdes)... | ecosystem: Engineered > Bioreactor > Anaerobic >... | reverse complement strand
CAGCAAGATCATGGTGGCTATAACGACGTGGACCCACCTCTTCCCATTCCGAACAGAGAAGTTAAACGCGTTTGTGCCGATGGTACTGCCCCACCAGGTGGGAGAGTAGGTAGCCGCCGCCCTTAAAAAGGAGTTAAGACGAAAGTTTTGACTCCTTTTTTTATGCTACCTGCTCGAACACCTGGGTGGGAACCGACGAACAAGCGAGCGCAAAAGGAGTTCACTCACTTTGCCGAGCGGTGAGGAGGAGAAGGCTGCAGCGGTAAGCTGCAGGCTAAAAGTAGGTAGCCGCCATCACAACGAACACCCACCCAAACCCTCCCTAACCGTGGGAGGGCTTAGCCGGGACAAGCCCCGGCAGAAGGGCCGCAAAAAGGTACGTCGTACACATTGTTCTTTTGCCTGAAAGACAGGCACTTAACAAAAAGCACCCCCGGGGGGGTGCTTTTTGTTAAGGCGTTGAAAATCAACGAAAAGAATCAAGTGTACGACGTACCCAAGCGCTCAATCAGCTCCCTTCCCAGGGCTGTCTTGACTTCTATGTGTTTTAATACGGCAGAAACAAACGGATTATTCTCGAAAATGCCACGGACCTGTTTAAAATCCATACGGCGTTCATCCATGTCTCCGTCAGCGCCAAACCCGGTCATGGAACTAAGGGAAAATTCTTTGCGGGCATCTTCATATAGCATTTTATCCAAACCTACTACTGCTTCTTCCCACCCTCTCACAATACTTTGAATTTGTTCTATGGTAATTGTTTCCGGGTCAACGTTATAGAATTCCTTGATTTTTGAATACGCCCATGTCCATTCGTAATTATAGTAATTCTGGTGGAGTTTTTCAATAAATGCGTTGATATCACGTATTCTGGAGATTTCGCATGATTCAATACCCTCCATGAGCTTTTCTATTTCGCTGCGGGGTGCTATTAATCCGGATATGTCCAGCCATTCACCCAGTCCAATGGAAGTGTCCGGTTTCAGTCGTTCACGTATTTCCTCAACAGAACGGAATTTTCTTTCTTCCAGTCTTTTGATGATGGAATTGCCCAGGAATTTGCGTATGGCAATTTCGTAATATTTGATGCCGTTGTAAAGAGAAGTATTTTTGATCTTGGTGCTTTTGTAGGAGAAAATATCAGTGGTTTCTCCGGAAACCCGCATCAATTCTTTAAGGATGGCCCGGCCGTCCAGCATTTTCTGGATCGTGTAGGGACTGAGCAGGTTGTAATTGATCTGGTCCAGTTTAACCGGATCTTTTCTACGGTCCCTTTTGGGCCATTTCTGGGCATCGCGGATCGTTCCCACGCTTTTAAGATTTACTCCCGGTATCAGGTATGTGGTGTTATCCTGCTCAATAAGGTAGGAAAAAGGCAGCGATCCGGTGTCCGTATTGTTAACATGCCTGCCCATAACCAGAGAAAAGGCTCCAATGCGTGAAGGCCACAGGATATACGAATCGGATGTCGTTTTTGCGCCTCTTTCCATAATTCCCTGATGAATAGGACCCAATTTGTACATGTGATTGGACTGGTTGGATCCCGATCCGGCATTCATAAATGAAAACAGACCGGCAATCAATAAGGTGGATTTGTGATGGCTTACCGTGTAAGGACCTGCAAATATGGCGCAGGCTTCTCCATTTTCTCCATGGCAATTACTGAAAAATAACGAATCGGAAGCCGAATAGCCTTTTCCAAGGATGGTTCCCTGACCAATAAAGCATTTTTTAAGGTTGACATTGGTTTCCACAACGGAACCGGAAGATATTATGAAATCAATGCAATTGACACCGTACCCTATATAAACCGGATCGTGTGCGTTCCCGTTTATACTCCCGTTTACCAATGTTGAAGTACCTTCAATTACAGTATTGTCACCTACGGCAACGTTTTTTAATGTTCCTGAATGGCTGATAGTCACATTGTTCCCAATAAATCCCTTATCTGAAGAAACTGTCTCTGAATATACTTCAACCAATTCCCTCATCCTTTTGATGAGCCCGGGACGGTGTCTGTACAATGCCATTATATACGCAAAGTGTGCGGTCAGTTTATTATTGATGGGTACTTCCCGGCCTCCGGTCTCATTCAAAACAGAAACTTCCGTACCGTTGCCGAAAGAAGTCATGCCTTCTACAAAGATCTTATCTACGTTTTCAATGATACAGCCTTCTCCTATGTCATAATTGGCAATGTAACTGTGTATGTTTTCTATGCAAGTATTGTTTCCTACAGTTACGTTGTGAAGCTTGGCATTGCAAATCCCGGACTGGATCTTTATGCCTGAAGGAAGTTTCTTTTTGGATTCAAAGACCCCAAGCCTGATGTCTCCCGAAAAAAAGGTATCCCAGACTCTTTCAGGTCTGAAATCCGGATCTACCCATATTTTCCCCCAGTTTTCCGAATGACATCTTTGCAACTTTAGCCGTGAAATTTCTTCACGGTTGATCAATCTGTACTCGTTCATAACCGGTTTTTTTCAACAATGACCTGTCAATTCCAGACTATTCTGTCTGTTTTAGGGTAGTAGGGAATTTGATGAATATCAAAAGAATATGTCTTAGTGTTGTTGATTTTTACTTCTATGTGAATAACTCCAATTCTCGCCAGAGTTGAAGGCACGTCGGGAAACTCCAGGTTGAGAGTTGTTACCTGGCCTTCATTCATGTTTATTACTTGATTAAAAGAAGATTGATAATATTCACGAGGGTATACGCCGTATTCTGTCAGGTATATGCCGTTAATTAAACGTTTAAATTCAAGATAGCACCCTACGTTGGCTTTTATTTCTATAGAAGCATAAATAGTACCTGTAGATGGGTTTGAAATATCTTGAACACCGTAACAACTTTTCAAATCTGCTGTAAAGTAGTTTCCTCCGTCCGCAAAATTGTAAATTATTTCTTTATAAAATTGAGTAACCTGTTCCTGTTCTTCCGGTTTGCAAGAGGTGGATAGTATCATGGAAAGAAAGACTACACCTGATAATAACAAAAATTTTTTCATAAACGGTAATTGATGAGGTTAGTTCTGAGTATCAAAAATAATAATAATATTATCCAATATGCTAATCAGACGTAAAAACTTCAAGCTTTGTTGCAAAGGATAAAAAGAAAGCCGCCTTCACAGGCGGCTTTCCAGGAATAGGATTTTGAACTAAAAACGATAAGTGGCACCTATTGAACCATATGTAGCTCCGTACCCTAGTTCTACAAATGCACCCAGGGAAGGAGTAAACATATACCTTGTACCGGCAAATACTTGCCATCCAAACTTCACGTGAGTATGAGCTGCCGTGGATTCTGTTCCGGCAGTAAATCTTTCTGACTCCAATTTGATCCCAAGAACGGCTCCCCCATACACTTCCCATTTGTCTATAATGGTGAAATGGTAAGCTCCCCGAGCACCAAACAGGGTATTGAAATATTTATAATTCAGCTGATCAAGCCCCGTTTTGATCTTGTATCCCCATAACCCTACATGCGCACCGACTGCAACAGATCCCGGTCTGCCAAAGTCAAGTATGCCCACTTCGTAGAAAGCATTGATGGGGGGTATGGTCATTCTGTAACCTGGAGCGATCACAGGGATACCAACACCCAAACTACCCATATTTGTCCCTGTTGTCACAACATTGGGAACGACATTATCCTGGGCTGATACACTAAAAAAGGCTGACAGGATAAACAAAGCAGAAATAATGGCTTTTTTCATAAGGTCTGGAACTATAAATTCACCACTAATATAAGACATTTTTTTGGAAATCAAAAAAAATTGTACCTTGTTTTTCAAACAATTCAATCCATTAAACATGAAAAACATTGCCCTGCTTATAATTCTGACAATGACAAGTTTGTCGTTTTCCGGCTGTCAACATAAAGTGGCAAAAGAAGAATGGGCCATTGTTATACACGGCGGAGCCGGTTCTGCCAGAACCATGCCTCCCCAGGTACGTGAAAATTACCTGAACCTGCTGGAACAGGCCTTGGAAATTGGAACAACAATGCTTCAAAACGGGGAGAAAGCCCTGGACGTGGCTACTCAGGTGGTCGTCTGGCTGGAAGATTGCCCTGCCTTTAATGCAGGAAAAGGGGCCGTCGTTACCTCGGACGGAATCCACGAACTGGATGCTGCCGTAATGGACGGAAGCAACCTGCAGGCAGGAGCTGTTGCCGGTGTAAGGGATATCAAAAACCCTATCCTGGCTGCCCGACACGTGATGGAAGATTCTCCGCATGTTCTGCTCATAGGAGAAGGAGCATCCTCTTTTGCCTCTTCTATGGGTCTGCCCCTGGTAGAGAATGCTTACTTTTCCACACCGGAACGCCTGGAGCAAATCCGCCGGATCCGGATGCAGCAGGAAGATCCCGATCCAAAAGGAACCGTAGGTTGTGTGGTTATGGACTGCAAAGGGAACCTGGCTGCAGCCACCTCTACAGGAGGTATGAGCGGAAAGCGTTGGGGCCGGGTGGGCGATGTACCGGTAATTGGAGCAGGAACCTACGCCAACAATGCCACAGTTGCCGTCTCGGGAACAGGTCACGGAGAATTATGGATTCGCAGGTGTGTTGCTTTTGATATCAGCGCACTTATGGACTACAAGGGGATGACGGTTAAAGAGGCGGCGCGCGACGTTATACTCGGCAAGATCGATAAAATGGAAGGTTCCGGAGGCGGTGTGATTTGCGTTGACAAAAAAGGGAACATTGCCATGGAATTCAACACAGACATTATGTTTCGTGCCTGGGCAACTGCCTCGGGGCAAAAAGGAACCGCCATAGAATAAAAAAACAGATCAGCGGCCGCTTACCGTGATCATTTCTTTTACAAAGTCGTTGAATTCCTTTTCTTTCAGCAGGTCTTCAATGGTCAGGTGCATCCTGTACTTCCAGTAATGAGGCACTATCGCAGGAACGTTGATACGTTCGTCGTGAGGATTTTCGCGCCTGAGGACTTCAGAAACCGACATCCAGTCCTGCCAGGGGAGTATACAGAGCATGGACTGGCTTTTCAGATGATCCATAATAATCTGCCTGCAGATCCACGGTTCGCAATAAACGGGGGCTTCTCCCGCAATACCCATAACGCTGTTGAAAAAACGGTTGGTTATATTTCGGTCCTCTTCCCACCAGCCCCGTAAGGTGCTGGTATCGTGCGATCCGGTTGTACATACACACAAATAGGGATAAACGGCAGGATCTCCGAAATCCCGGTATTTGTCCTTGGGCATACGCTGTACCTCCAGACTTAACATGGCCAGCTCCTTCATAACGGGAGGAACACAATCCGGGATCATTCCCAGATCTTCCGCACAGCAGAGCATCCCGGTTGCCGAGATAAGAGGTGGCAGCTTTTTCATGGCCTGCCGGTACCAGAACTCGTTGTGCCTTTTGTAAAAGAAGTGGTCGTAAAGCCGGTTGAATGCGAATTTGGTTTCTTCGTCCAGTGCTTTGTACGAATAGTTGAACTGTGCCGAGATCCTTGGGTGGAAAGCGTTTTCTTTTCCCGGGTGCGGAATGAACAGTACATTGGCCACCAGATCCATCAGGCTGTTGCGAATGAAATTGTTTTCTTCGGTATCAGGAAGGGTTTCAAAATGATCCGAGATCTTCCGTTGTGTATTGAAAGGTTCCTTCAATTCCAGCAGGTGTGCGTTATTTCTCTTTTGGAGGTATTTTTCAATTATTGCCGAGGCGTTTTCGTTGAAAACCGAGTCTATGATCTGTTGGGTAATGTAAGGTTTGACCATCCTTTCGTAGTCAAAAGCCAGTCCCCACCGTTGCATTTCGTCTGCTGTGAACGGCAAGGCCGGGTCAAAGTAACCCATCAATCCCTGCGTTTGTTCGCGCGGAATGGTCCAGATGCGGAAGAATCCCAGGATGTGATCTATACGGTATGCGTCAAAATACCGCGCCATGTTTGCAAAACGGTTTTTCCACCAGGCATATCCGTCTTTTTCCATAACTTCCCAGTTATAAGTGGGAAAACCCCAGTTCTGTCCCTGTACGGAAAATTCATCCGGCGGTGCACCCGCCTGGGAATCCATTTTAAACAAATGAGGCTCGGTCCAGGCTTCAACACTCATGGGGGTGATACCTATGGGTATATCGCCTTTCAGGATCACACCTTTGTTGTTCAAGTATTTATGCGCTTCCTGCAATTGCTTGTCCAGGTAATACTGCACGAAAATATACAAGTCCAGGTTGTCGAAATCCATTGCGAATACCGGGTCGTATTTTTCATATTTTCCCCATAACGTGTAGTCAGCCGTTCCAAATTTATCACGCAGCACGCAAAATAATGCATAAGGTCTCAGCCACTTTTTGTTTTTCCTGATGAAAGATTTGTAAGAAGCCAATTCCATGACTTCTTTGCCGGTATGCTTGAATATAAGTTTCAGAACGGTCCATTTGAGTCTGGATACTTTGTCGTAATCCAGTTCCGGCAATTCATTCAGGCTTGTTCGTTCGTTTTGGTAAGCAGACAGGTCAACGGAATTATCAGTGTCAGACAATATGGCGTTTATGTCTGCATACAAGGGATGTAAAGCCATGATGGAAATGCCTCCGTAAGGATAGGAATCTATCCAGTTGTGAAACATGGTCGTATCATTCACAGGCAGGATTTGAAGTACACGCTGTCCCGTAACGGCTGCCCAATCGGCCATTTTTGTAAGATCCCCGAAATCTCCTATACCCCAGCTGTTTTTGCTGCGGAGAGAAAATACCGGAATGGCTGTACCGGCATGACGCAAACCTTCACTACGGCTTCTCAGGGGTGTGTCCCGCAGGACAAGGTGATCCCGGCCGGATTTCAAACCGGAAGGCAAAGTAAAGATCCGGTTTTCTCCCTCTTCCCATTCTACAAGAGAATGGTCCTTGTTATTTCTTATAATATACTTGTATTCTACCTTTTCGTCTTTGATCAGGGACAGGCTTAATGCAGCTTCCCACAAACCCGCTCCGGCATATTGTAAAGTGAGAGCGTGTGCCGGATCCCACATGCCAAGGGCTTGGCTGTTCCCGGAAACGGCAACGTGGCAACCGGCGGGAACCGCTCCGGATTGTGTTACCAGGGCAATATCTTCTTTTGTAAGCGTTTTGGCTTTATGGGTTAAAAAAACATAAGAATAGGCAGGTTCGGTCCATTTGTCAAGAAAAAAGATTTTTTCCCTGGAAGGCAGGTCTTTGTGAATGTGTTTTAATGGCTCAGTAATGACCGTGCCATCCTGTAAGTGAACATAATACTGGTAAACCAGCACTTTGGGAAGTTTGTCAACAGATAAGTTTGCCTCCCACCAGCCATCTTTGCCGGGGTGCATGGCAACGGTCTCATTGATATTGTCATTACCCAGTTCGGGAATGTTTCCGCATATTGACAAAAAACTGTCCTGCTGTGTTTTATAATGAATACGAAATGTCAGTTCCATAATCGGATAAATTAGTATTACCTAACAAATATACTTAAAAAAAACTTCAATATTTTTTGTAACTTTACCCATTATGACAAAGACCGGGGTAACACATCTGATCATTCATGGATTTGCACTGGCTCATGCACTGACATGTCTTTTGCTTCACGACACATCATTCGGAGATACATTTTTACTTACCTGCCTTACTATAGCCATGGTGGTGATACTGATCCGTTATTACGACGGCCCGGTGGATGTGATGGTAGGGTTATTGCTTTTGTCATCATTTGCCGGTTTTTTCCTGGGAACAAACGGGGCCCGGTGGATACAGGCACTTTTCCCGGAATTGAAGACCATTCTGACCTATGTGCTTACCACCACTCTGGTAACCGAATTCCTGGGATGGGCTTTGTTCTTTGTGGTCCGCCGTAAGAAAAAATAAACAGGATGACTACTGGGACAAAAAGGAATACCATTATTGAAATATTACTTCTGGCCTTCTTTGTGCTTGCCTTTCGCCTTGCCTTTGAAGGAGCCATCCCTTTTTTTCAGAACCATTTCAACCTGAATTTCAATGAAATACTAACCGCTTTGCTGCGTAATTATCCGTTGGCTTTGTTGATGATCCTGTTGGATCTTTTATTGGTATGGATGATAGTGCGTCATATAGATTACGGAGAAAAGCCCATGCTACGTACCATGCTGGAAATTTCGGGTTTACTTGTGATCGCGTTTTGCTCAGCCATTCTTATGAAAGTCATGTCTCCACAATTGCAGGGTACCATAGAAGATTCTTTTTTTAATTATTCGTTCTGGTATACGGCACTGGCCGCCATGTTTTTCAACATGATCATCATTGCCGGGATGGACATCTATGCCTATTACGGGAGGGTGCAAAAAAAGGCCCTGGACCTGGAGATCGGGAAAAAAAACAAAGCCAGGTTCCAGTACCAGCAACTTAAACGGCAGTTGAATCCCCACTTTCTGTTCAACAGCCTGAACTCTTTAGATTATTTGATCCATACAGATGCAGATAAAGCCAGTGATTACGTACGTAAACTGGCATCCTTGTACCGCCATTTTTTGAAAGTGGGAGAGGAAGAGACCATAATATTGAAAGACGAGTTGGATTTTGTGCAATTGTATATTGATCTTTTATCACAACGTTTTGACAATTCCCTGCTGGTTACTTACGATGTGCAGCCGGAAGACATGCAAAAACATATCGTTCCCTGCAGCTTGCAGCTTTTGGTGGAAAATGCGACCAAACACAATATTGTGAGTAAAGACAAGCCATTGGAGATTCATATAGCCACCCGGGACGGATGCCTGGTTGTCAGTAACAATATCCAACCCAAAACGTACCGCGTTGCCTCCACCGGGGTAGGTCTTAAAAATATTAGGGGTCAATACTTGTCTGTATTTCAGAAAGATATAACAATTACAAACGACAGGCAGTCCTTTCAGGTGAAACTGCCTTTATTGGATTGAAAAGATGAGAGTTTTGATACTGGAAGATGAGATTCCCGCACAGCTGCAACTAAAAAGGCTGTTGAACGTACATTACCCCGATGCCCTTATTGCCGCTGTCCTGGATTCAGTGGATAAAGCTGCCCAATGGCTGGAAACACATAAGGTGGATCTGATCTTCATGGACGTGGAACTTTCTGACGGCATATGTTTTGAATTGTTCAACAGGATTTCCGATATGCCTCCGGTAATCATCATCACTGCATACGAACATTACGCATTGGCTGCCCTGAAAAAGAGCGCTGTGGATTACCTGCTCAAACCCGTTGGCGATAAGGAATTTGTCACAGCTGTGGAAAAATGCCGCATGCCAATGGCCAAACCCCAGGACCTGGAAAGTCTGGGCAGGATCCTTACATTGTCGCAGGAATACAAACAACGTTTCGTTGTTAAAGTGGGAGACCAGATCATCATAATCAAAACCAACGACATTGCCTATTTTTACTCGGAGGAAAAAAGTACATACATAATGACCCGGGACGGGAAGCATCATTTTTCGGATTCCAGCCTGGATTCCATTGAAGAGCAGCTGGATCCTAAAGAATTTTTCAAATTGTCACGCAATTGCATTGCCAGTATTTCTGCCATCAGTACCATATCCAAGCATTTTAACAGCCGGTTGCGAATTGAACTGCAACCCCCTTTCAAGCATTCCATCTTGGTGAGCCGGGTAAGAATTCCGGCATTTATGAAATGGATAGAAGGAGAGACCGACTGACATTTTGTCGCAGAAATCTTTAATTTCATCAAAAATTTTCTGAATTTCATCGGTTTTACCTATATATTATTAGGTGAAGTTTGTATTTTTATACAATTTATTACCCGAGACCTACTATGACTAAAAAATCTAAAATGACATTCTGGAATATCTGGAATATGACCTTCGGGTTCCTGGGTATTCAATTTGGTCTTGCCTTGCAGAATGCCAATGTAAGCCGTATCCTGCAGTCTTTTGGTGCAGACGTGGACCATCTTTCCCTGTTTTGGATCGCCGCCCCGCTGACCGGCATGATTGTACAGCCGATCATAGGACATTACAGCGACCAAACATGGACCCGTCTTGGACGCAGAAGGCCTTTCTTTCTGGCCGGAGCCATTATGGCATCTCTGGCCCTGGTACTGATGCCTAATGCTCCGCTGTTGGCTCCTTACATTGCTCCTATGTTCATAGGGGCTGGTATTTTGATGATCATGGATGCCTCTATCAACGTAGCTATGGAACCATTCAGGGCCCTGGTTGCCGATCTGCTCCCTTCAGATCAGCGTACTCTGGGCTTTTCGGTTCAGACATCGCTTATAGGAGTAGGAGCTGTTTTGGGGGCTATCCTTCCTTACCTATTGACTAATTGGTTTGGGATATCCAATGTTCCCCATCCGCAAAACGGTGGTTTGGTAGCCAATAACGTAACGTATGCCTTCTATATTGGAGCCGCGGTTCTTATGGGTAGCGTATTATGGACCGTAATAAAAACAAAAGAACACCCGCCGGAAGACGGAAATCATCCCGAGAAAATGCCCTTCTGGCAGATAGGTAAGGATTTTTTGAAAATCCCGAAAACCATGAAGCAATTGGGCGTGGTTCAGTTTTTTTCCTGGTTTGCCTTGTTTTCCATGTGGGTCTACATGGTTCCTGCTGTGGCTGAACATGTATACGGTTCTACAGACAACACCTCACAAGCCTATGCAGATGCAGGCGACTGGGTAGGTATCCTTCAGGGAGTATACAACGGAGTAGCCGCTGTTTTTGCATTTTTGCTACCCTGGATAGCCAAAAAAATTGGACGCAAGGGTACGCATGCCCTGTGTCTTTTCCTAGGAGCCGCAGGATTTCTGTCATTTTATGTCATTAAAGATCCTTCATTGCTCATACTGCCCATGGTGGGAGTGGGTATTGCCTGGGCCGGTATCCTAGCCATGCCGTATTCCATTTTAGCAGGGGCTTTACCTGCCCATAAAATGGGTGTTTACATGGGAATATTCAACTTCTTTATAACCATCCCCCAGATATGCAACGGGCTTATAGGAGGGATTATGGTAAAACACATCTACGGAGGGCACACCATTTTTGCCCTGGTGTTCTCCGGAATATGTCTGCTGATAGCTGCCGTGAGCGTTTTCTTTGTGGACGACAAAGACGACCCCGTACAGCTGTCCTTCAGATATAAACAACGTATAAGATTATCAACCTAACAATTAATCACTAACCTTAATGTTTATGAAAAGACTGATGACTTTTATGCTTGCGGTCTCGCTTTTCTCCCTGACTTCCGCTTACGCTCAGTATGAAGTGAGGGGGACTGTCGTTGATGTCAACGACCTGGCAGTGATCGCAGCTACGGTTCTGGAACAGGGAACCACTAACGGCGTCACAACAGATCTTGACGGAAATTTCACTTTAACAGTTCCTTCTCCGGAAACGATGTTGGAAATATCCTACCTGGGATATCAGACCCTAGTGGTTGCTGCAAGAAATGCAACAAGGATCGTTTTGCACGAGGATTCGGAACTGTTGGAAGAACTCGTGATCATTGGCTACGGTACTGTCAAAAAGAGCGATATGACAGGGTCCGTTGTCGCGATTAAAGCAGAAGATGTCAACCGTGGAGCGGTGGTCTCGCCGGACCAGATGTTACTGGGAAAAGTATCCGGATTGCGGATTACGCCCGCTACGGGACAGCCCGGTTCATCCGCAACCATAAGGATTCGCGGGGCTGCATCCCTTAACGCTTCCAATGACCCTCTGATTGTTATAGACGGAGTTCCCATAACAGGGGACGGAGGTGCCGGAATGGGAAACCCTCTGGGATCTGTAAACCCGAATGACATTGAAAGCTATACCGTCCTGAAAGATGCCTCGGCAACTGCCATTTACGGTTCAAGGGCTTCAAACGGTGTAATCATTATCACCACCAAAAAAGGATCCGGAAGAGGTGTCAATGTTAGTTACAATTCCAGTTACTCGGTAAAACAGAATGCTTCTCGCATAGAAATGCTTTCTGCAGATGAGTACCGGAATTTCATGTCTACAACTTACGGCAGCAACCAGACCATCCAAAATCTTTTGGGTGACGCCAGTACAGACTGGCAGAATGAAATTTACAGGTTGTCCTTCAACACAGACCAGAACGTCAGTGTTTACGGATCAACTTCTTTCATGCCTTACCGCGTGAGTTTGGGATACAACCTGGATCAGGCCACTTTAAAGGTCGGTGACAATCAACGTGCCAACCTGGACATAAGCCTGACACCGGAATTTTTTGACAAGCACCTGACCATTAACGCCAATGCAAAAGGGATTTATCAGAAAACCAATTGGGCACCAACGGGTGCTATAGGAAATGCCCTGTCATTTGATCCTACAAAACCCACGCATTTCACCTTCTGGTTTGACCGGGATGTTATTGATACTTCCAAAGCAAACGGTTACTGGAACTGGTTCAACAGTGATGGAAGTGCCAACACCATGGCAAGTACGAACCCGCTTTCCACCTTGTATGATTACACCAATTATAATTATACACTGCGTTCCATGGGAAATATTCAGCTTGCCTATAAGGTCCACGGACTGGAAGATCTGACGGCCAATGTGAATGCCGGATACGATGTAGCCAGCACGCACGGTGAGCGTTTCAACGCTTTAAATTCTATTTCCGCCATGCGTTCCAGCAACGATTTGTACGTTACCTATGATAATTACAACCTCAATACATTGTTGGAAAGCTACCTGAATTACAACCATGATTTCCGCAACAGCAACCTGGATGTAATGGCCGGTTATTCCTGGCAGCACAACTTTGTTCAGTATGATGAAGAACAGTTCCGTAATACGGAACCCGACGGACCGGGAGAACATTATTATACGGCACCCACCAATGCAAAGGAATATTACCTGATTTCTTTCTTCGGGAGGTTGAACTTTTCCATAGCTTCCCGTTATCTGTTCACTGTGACGGTTCGTAACGATGCTTCGTCGCGTTTTAGCAAAGCCAACCGCTGGGGTCTGTTCCCCTCGGCTGCATTCGCATGGAACGTGGCACAGGAAAATTTCCTGAAAAACAGCAAAGCCATATCCGGATTGAAATTGCGTATTGGCTGGGGACGTACCGGACAACAGGATATAGGTTCGGATTATTATCCATACCTGGCCCGTTACCTTTCCTCATCTGCTTTGGAAATGAGGTACTTCATGGGTGATGGCTTTTACACAACACTGGCACCCCTGGCTTACAATTCCAATTTGAAGTGGGAAACCACGGAAACCTACAACGTAGGTCTGGACTTTGGATTTGCTAAAGACCGCATAACCGGTAGTGCCGAAGCTTATTACCGTTACACGTATGATTTGCTGAATGTCATTTCCACCCCTCTGGGTTCCAACTTTGGCAATAGTATTATATCCAATATTGGAAACATGGAAAACAAGGGACTGGAATTTACACTCAACTTTATTCCCGTCCAGACTGCAGACTTCCACTGGTCTATTGGAGGTAATTTTACCATACAAGACACAAAGATTACCAAACTGACCACCCTTCAGACAGAAGGGTACCTGGGTGTCACCACAGGCTCCGGAATGGGAGGAACAGGTGGCTACAGTTCTTTGCATCGTGAAGGCTTTTCACCTTACACGTTCTATATGTTCCAGCAATTGTACGATAACGACGGCAATCCCGTTCAAAATGGTCTGGTTGACCGTGACGGGGACGGAGAGATCACAGATGCAGACCGTTACGTAACCGGGTTCAGTCCCACTCCGGATGCTTTCTTTGGAGTCAACACCCAGTTCCGCTACAAAAACTGGGATCTGGGCCTGAACGGGCACGGATCCATAGGAAATTATGTCATCAACGGAGTAGCCATGGGTTATTCCACTTCTTACAGTGATGACTGGAACAAAGGATATCTGAACAACGTAAGTAAAGAGTACCTGGTTGAAGGTTGGACGGCCCCGTCTGAAAACAACCAGAAGTATTCAGACATGTTTATTGAGGATGCATCTTTCTTCCGTATTGACGATATCAACCTGGGTTATACTTTTGACAATCTGAAATTCGCCAAAAGCATACGTATAGCCGCCTCGGTACAGAATGTATATACCTTTACCAAATACAGGGGACTGGATCCCGAGATCATGTCTTCAGACGGTGTGGATTTCAACATCATACCCCGTCCCAGACTTTACACCTTGCGTCTTAATATTAATTTTTAATAACAGGTAGATATGAAAAAGATTATGAAAAACAGTTTTCTTGTGGTGTCGGCCTTTATTTTCCTGCTGACCTCGTGTATCAACGATTTGGATACACTGCCACTGAACGAGACAGATGCTACCTCGGAGACCGCATACGCAGAGCCTGCCAGTTATTTGAACGGCTTATCCTATTTATATGGTTACTGGGCCCTGGTAAGTCAGAATGACATGGGAACCCCCGATATTGCCGTAGCCGATGCCGGACAAAGTGAGCTCACCCGTATGTATATGGTTTTGAACGAACTCTCCACAGACTCTTTTAAGATCATTTGGGGAGACAATTACATAGTTCCCATTCAATACCACCGCTGGACATCAGCAGATAACGAAGCCATCATTGCCGTTTATACACGTTGCATGAAAGGCATCACCCTGGTCAACGAATACCTGATACAAACATCGGATGAAAAACTCAACGACAGGGGACACTCCGGTGAGCTTGCCACAGTGCACCAATACCGTGCAGAAGCGCGCTTCAACCGTGCATTATACTACTACCTGCTCCTGGATCTGTTCGGAAATCCTCCTTTCGCTCTTGAAGAGAACATAGGAGGGGAATTGCCCAAACAGATAGGCAGGGCTGCACTTTATTCATGGCTGGAAGAAGAATTGCTTGACCTGGCCAACAGTGCCGATATGCCTGATAAAGGCAATGTCCCGTATCCACGTGCATCCAAAGGATCCGTATGGGCCGTGCTGGCACGTATGTATTTGAATGCAGAAGTGTACACCGGTACGCCGGAGTGGCAAAAAGCCAAAGATGCCGCCGCTAACGTTATAGGTATGGGATACCAGTTGCATCCCAATTACCAGGAGCTGTTCATGCAGGACAATTCCACTAACGGGGCTACCCAGGAATTCATAGTAGGTGTTGTATACGACAAAGACAATACGCAGAGCTGGGGTGGTACAACCCACCTGGTTTCCGCTACGTTAAGCTCAGATGCCAACACGGCCATAGCCCAAAACCTGGGAATCAGCGGTATGCTGAATCCTGAAACCTGGAACGGGTATCACGTTGCCGACGATTACGTGCAACGCTTTAAACTGAACGGCGTTCAGTGGGGAGCAACCTCGGGATTCGGTTACGACAGGGAAAACAGCGACAAACGCGCTTTCTTCTATAACATCGGATCCACCAAAGAATTCGATAACACTACCACCGATACCGGCTGGAGGTGCTGGAAATTCACCGGTTTGTACTCCGACGGTCACACTGTATCGGATGCCGAGCCCAACTACAAATTCTCTTCCATTGACTTTCCGGTCTTCCGCCTTGCCGAGATGTACCTGATCTTTGCCGAGGCCGACGCGCGCCTGAACGGCGGTGTGGTCACTGACCCCACGGCCATCGATTATATTGGTCAGCTGCGCCAGAGAGCCGGTGTTGCTTCCACAACACCTTCTTCTATTGATCTGGACTGGTTGCTTGACGAGCGTGCCCGCGAACTGATGTGGGAAGGACACAGACGGACTGATTTAATCCGTTACGGATACTTTACATCCATGCAGTTCCCCTGGACACTGAAGGGCGGGGTAATGAACGGTAAGGTATCTTTGCCGGAGCACCGCAAGGTATATCCGATTATTTTAAGTGATCTGAATGCCAATCCAAACCTGGTTCAGAATCCCGGATACTAACAGACTATGATTAACTCATAAATGATTACAATTATGAAATATACTAAATACATAACGATGTTGGTCGCCTCGGTGCTGGTGCTCGTTTCCTGTGATATTGAGATAGAAAAAGCCTATCTGAATCCCGCCAGCGATTTCCAGGCCCCCGAGTTGCTATCACAGGGACCTGTGATAGTCAACGAAGACAACAGCAAGACCGAAAGCGTTGTATTCAACTGGACCAATGCGTCCTTTGGGCCGTCAGTCCAGATTGAATATTCACTCTACGCAACGGCCAATTCCAGGACGGCACTTTTGGGATCCTCTTTCACCAATTCCTTGTCTATCAGCAAATCCGATATTAACGGATTGGTAGCTAATGACCTGGGAATAGGTGTAAACCAGACCGCAAACATTACTGCTTACCTGGTTGCCAAGGTATACGGAACCAATGTAGAAAGCGTTACTTCAAATTCCATTTCCTTTGACGTCACCACTTTTGCTGCTGCATTAAGGACTTTGTACCTGCCCGGTAATTACCAGGGTTGGGACATTGAAAACGCTCCCGAATTCTGGGAAACAGACGGGGGAACCAATGTATACAAGACCCTTGTCAACCTGGACGACGGCTCTGAACAGTATTCTTACTTTAAAGTTACCGTTGCCCGTAACTGGTCAGACGAAAACTGGGGATACAATTTCCTGACACCTTCCTGGTATTGTCCGGAACAATCCGATTCAAACCTTTCCGTTGACCTGACCGAAGGCAGTATATATGTCATGACGGTCAACAGGGGCAAGATGACCATTGACAAGGAAGGCGTAAGCAAGGTCGGCATCATAGGAGCTTTTGATGAAAGTGCCTGGGGTACAGATCTGGACATGACTTACGATGAAGTTCAAAACCTGTGGGTTTCACCTGCGATCACCTTCAGCGGGGACCTGAACTTCTTGATCCGCTTGAACGAAAGCTGGGACCATAAATACGGTACAGACAATGAAGCCAGCCAGCATGTGGAAGGCGGAGTGAAACTGGTAAAAGGCGGGGCAGACCTTTATGCTCCTTCTACAGGGACCTATATCATGAAACTGCACGGGAACAGGACCCCTTACGTTTTAGTTATGGAAAAACAGTAACCGATTAAAGAGACGCAATTATGAAAATATTTAAATATTTATTTGCTGCAACCGTATTAAGCATGGCAGCCGTCTCCTGTGAGGTGATCAGTGAAGATGCCTTTTCCACGGCTCCGGTAGCCCCGGAAATGTATGCACACTCAGACATACTGATGACATCCAACACTATGGAGGAACACGTGAACTTCTCCTGGAAACCCGCGCGTTTCCTGGGAGAAGGTCTGACATATGACTTCTACGGAACATTTGGAGAATCTTCTGTGAAGATCGCTTCCACTGCGGAACTCTTCTACAAGGTTCCAAAAACAGAATTCAAAGCAGCTCTGTTCACTGCATTCCCCGATTTACCGCAGAACGATACCTTTACCCTTACATTTTATGTGTCGGTGACCAACGGATCGGACACTTACCAGTCGGATCCCGTAACCATTGATATCTATGCCTATGGTGATGCCGTATCTGCAGAACTGACCCCACTTGTAGAGTCTGTTGTTCTGGATGTTACGGATCCCACAGGAGTACTGGAACTTCTTAACTGGAGCCCGGCCCGTTTAGGATACAACGAACCCATTACCTACGACGTTTTAATGAAATACGGTGAAGGGGAATACGTAACACTGGCTGCCGGATTGACTGAAAGACAATTCTCCACTACGGTAGATGAACTTAACGAAGCTGCGGTTGGAGCAGGGGCCCCCGAAGCCCAGGAAGCCAGCCTTGATTTCGTGGTAAAAGCTTTCTCGGAAAGTTTTCAGACCGGTGTGATATCCAATACAGCAACCATCGCAGTGACTACCTACATAGCCACATATCCTGAGTTCATCTATGTACCCGGAGCTTACCAGGGATGGGATCCCGCTTCTGCTCCAAAGATCAAACAATCCACGGTTAAAAAAGGATACTATGAAGGCATGGTAGACCTTTCCGTAGAGGGTGGAGGTGACGTGGGATTCAAATTCTCACCCAATCCCGCATGGGAAGGTGATTTTGCCATAGACAACATTGAGTTGACAACATTCGGCGACGGATATACTGCCCTGACAGGATCCGGTACTACCGGCGGTGACATCACAGTTCCTTCAGGCATGTACAACATCATCCTGAACAAAAAGCTCAATACGTTGTATATGATACAGGTGGAAACACTCAGTCTGATAGGTGCGGCTCCTGTTGCCAGCAACGGCTGGGCCAACGATGTGGACATGGTATACAATCCGGAAACACACACGTTTGAAGCAACCACGGACATGCAGGAAGGTGAATTCAAGATCCGTGTAAACCACGACTGGACCCATTCTGCCGGCGGAGAATCCGTTAATAACGTAAGCTTTGGTACAGGAACAAACCTGGTCTTTGACAAGGCTGCCGGAGAATACAAAATTGTTCTGAATGTTGGAGTCAATCCCTATACTGTTACATTTATCAATACCACGTTCCCGGAAAGGTTGTATGTACCCGGAGGACATCAGGGATGGAATCCCGCAACGGCACCTGTTTTGAACGGTGATACAGAAGGACATTATGAGGGTTTTGTCAATCTGACGGACATCTTCAAATTCACCAGTGCACCGAACTGGGATCACACCAATTACGGCGGATCCTTTGAGGCCCTGGATACCGATCCCGCTGCAGGGAACCTGGCTGTTGACGCCCCCGGATATTACTACCTGAAAGTAGATCTAACCACCATGAGTGCCACGGCTACCCTCATTGAACGTGTAGGGGTGATCGGAAGTTTCACAGCCTGGGGAGATGATGTGGCCATGACCTATAACGCGGAACTTGACAGGTGGGAAGTCCAGGATCTGGCATTCCCCGTGGGAACCGAATACAAATTCCGTATGAACGGAGGCTGGGACATCAATTTTGGCGGTGATCCCCAGAACCTGGTACAGGACGGAGCCAACCTGATAGTTGCAGAAGCCGGGATGTACGACGTTACCCTGAGCATTGCAACCACACCTTACCATATGACCATTGAAAGAACGGGTGATCTGGAAACAGCTTATGCCTCCGAGGTTGTTGTGGCAGGTGATTATTCGGGACATGAATGGAATGCAACCGACGATCCCAAACTGTTTGGACCGGGTGATGGTACTTACAAAGGTGCTATTACCATGTACGATCCGGAATTCGGTTTCAAAATTGTGGAAAACGGAACCTGGATCAGCGGACAGCTTATAGCCGATACACAGTTTGAATTCAACCTTTATACCGGAGACAACATGATGTTGGATAACGGCACCTATTTCTGGGATGTAAACCTTCCGGACCAGCACGCCAAAGCCACTCCTGTCACCCTGGTGGGTCTTATAGGCAGTTTTGCGGGAAGCGAATGGGGAACCGACATAGAAATGGCTTTCGATCAGGAAACCCTTACTTATTCGACAACCATCGATCTGGCAGAAGGAAATGAATTCAAGATCCGTTTCAACAGCAACTGGGACCTTAACCTGGGCGGGGACATTACAGCCCTGACCCATAACGGTAATAATATTGTAGTTCAGGAAACCGGTACGTACCATATCGTTTTGGATATGGCGAACACTTCCTCTCTGACAATGACAAAGCAATAAAGTATGAAAAAGAGCGCAATATTCCTTTGCGCCCTTTTCCTGATCTTTGCTTCTTGTCGGAAGGAGCCCACTTCGGGATCTGACCCCAACGACGAAGGTTCTTTCGTAAGGGTCACAGACGCTCCCCGGACGTGGGATGGAAACAAGCGAGCTGATATAACCTATCAGCTCCTTGTTTATTCATTTGCCGACGAGGATGGAGATGGATGGGGTGATTTCAAGGGGCTTACAGACAAGCTCGGGTACATTGACCGTCTTGGAGCCACTGCCGTATGGCTGTCACCAATTCATCCGGCCATGTCATACCACGGTTATGATGTAAAAGATTATACCCTGGTAAATCCGTTATACGGGTCCATGGATGATTTTGAGGCTTTTGTCCGGGAAGCCCACAAATTGGACATCAAGGTATACCTGGATTATGTAATCAATCATTCCGGAAGGGAACACTGGTGGTTTCAGGAGGCTATAAAATCCGGGGACAATCCTTACAGGGATTATTACATATTTTCGGATGATCCTGCAGCAGATATTACGGCAGGCAACATTGCCATGATCAATACGGAAGGTGCTGCAGGATACGACAGCGGACAATGGTTCACAGTTTCCACAACGGGAGATAAGATCTTGAAATTCAGTCTTGATTGGAGCAATCCGGCCCAACCGGAATTGACAGTCAGTGAAACTGCCGGAACAGATCCGGACAATCCGGATCAATCCACGGAAAACGCCAAATACCTGTATTTCGGAGACGGAATACTGAAAAAATTTTTCGATAAAGGGAACGGACAATACGAAATTTCCACTTCTTACAGTTCATCCTGGGGTTTCCTGGTCCGCACCAGTACCACGCAATGGGATAATAAAACAAAATACGGAGCACAAAGCAAAAACTCCTCAACGATTGCATACGGACAACCCCATATTCTTTATACCAACGACAATCCCGACATTGTCTATGATCTGCAGCTCCCGGGAGCCACCATGTTTCACTCTCATTTCTGGACCAACTGGTTTGCGGACCTGAATTACGGGGATGTTAATACTGCAGAACAATCTCCCGCCTTCCTGGCCATTGTTGAAGATGCCAAAACATGGATAGATGCCGGCATTGACGGATTTCGTCTGGATGCGGTAAAACATATTTACCACAACGAATTTTCAGATGAAAACCCTGAATTTCTAAAAAAATTCTATAATGCGGTAAACCAATACTTCAGGCAGACACACCAAACAGATATTTATATGGTCGGGGAAGTATATTCAGGGTACGAGCAAGTAGCTCCCTATTACAAAGGATTGCCGGCTTTGTTTGAATTTTCATTCTGGCACCGGTTGCAATGGGCACTACAGGAAAGTACAGGCTTGTATTTTGCCAAAGACATCATTTCCTACGAAGAATTGTATAAGCAATACAGGACCGATTTCATACGTGCCACCAAGTTATCCAATCACGATGAGAACCGTGCCCGTTCAGATTTGGGCGGATCGGTTGGCAGAACAAAGCTGGCTGCTGCCGTTTTACTGACATCTTCCGGTTCTCCTTATGTTTATTACGGTGAAGAATTGGGCTATATAGGTACCAAAACAAACGGCGATCTGTATGTTCGCAGTCCCATGTTGTGGGGAGACAACTATACTACTACCTATACGGACCGGATAGATTCTTACCTGTCAACGGCTGTCGGGACTGTAATGAGTCAGGAAGCTGATTCTTCATCCATATTGAATGTTTATAAAAAATTCGCCAGAGCCAGGAATACCTATCCGGCACTGTCCCGCGGGACCATGACTGAACACCCGGTTTACAACCACCAGGGAGCTTCTGCTTACCAAGCCCTCGCAGCGTGGTACCGGACCTCGGGTAGTGAAAAACTGCTTGTTTTTCATAATCTTGGCACGCAACAGATTTCTTTTCCCGTTTCTGATGATATTCAGAGTACAGTAGTCAGTATGGGAAATGTGTACCTGAAGGAATCCTCTGAAGGCAATACCTTGAAGATGGATCCCATGACTTCTGTTGTTTTTGCGATTAAATAATACCGGCATGAGAAAACTTTCATGTTTATTTCTGGCGGGACTATTGTCCGTTGTTTACGGATGTTCCCCCTCTGTTTCCAGGAAACCTTATTTTGATGCTCTGGAACCGGCCAACGTGCTGACTCTGGAACAGGACACAACGCTGGTCCTGGTAAGGGATTTTTTTCCTTCTGCGGACCGGGTGGAAAAGACCGATTCCCCGCATCTGAAGGTTATTCCTCATCCCGGGTACGATACTGTTATGGTGGTTACCCGGGAAGACACTCCCCTTATGACCGTGCTTAACGTACAAATAGAAGGACAAACCGGCCACATACCTGTCAGAAAAAAAGTGGCTTTTTCAAAAAAAGCGCCCCGGTTGGCTGTATTTCCACCATTACCGGATACCGATGCTTTGTTTACGTTAAAAGCAGAAGATACACCGGCAACATTATATGTTTTCTGGCAAAACAGTCTGGTTCAAACCGTTCATATTACGGATTCCTACAATGTCATGTTACCCGGTTTTACTGCTTTGCAAGACCGTTCCTGGATCAGGGCCTGGGCCGTAAATGACCACGGCATTTCCAACGATTTGCTTATCCCTTTGGAAAAAGGCCGGCCTGTGACCCGTTCGGAAAGTCTCGAGCGGAAAGACAAACATACGCTCATCATGTACCAGGTTTTCATAGACCGTTTCTTCAATGGAAATCCGGCGAACGACCGTAAGGTAAATTCTCCCGAAGTACTCCCTAAAGTGGATTATTTCGGAGGCGATTTGGACGGCGTCATCAGTAAAATAGATGAGGGTTTTTTCAAGGAACTGGGGGTTAATGCTATATGGCTCTCGCCCATAACGCAGAACCCGTACGATGCCTGGGGACAAATAGAAGACCCCAAAACACGGTTTAGCGGATACCACGGTTACTGGCCGTTGTACATCACCAAAGTGGATGACCGTTTTGGTAACGACAGTATCCTTACCCGTTTGATTCATCAGGCGCACGGGAACAACATGAATGTGATCCTGGACCATGTAGCCAACCATATGCATCAGGATGCCCCCACGTTGAAAGAACATCCGGACTGGGTCACCTCACCGGTAACCCCGGACGGACGGCCTAATTTTGAGTTATGGGATGAATTCCGGTTGACCACCTGGTTTGACAAGCATATACCCAAATTCGATTTTTCCCGCCCCGAAGTTTGCGAGGCTTTATCTGACTCGGCACTTTACTGGCTGGAAAATTTCAATTTGGACGGATTCCGCCACGATGCCACCAAGCACATCGACGAATTGTTCTGGCGCACATTAACAAGAAAGATCGTAACCAATTTTCCGGACAGGGCTGTTTTCCAGATAGGGGAGACTTACGGTTCTCCTTCCCTGATAAATAGTTATGTTAATAAAGGCATGCTGGACGGTCAATTCGATTTCAATCTCTATCACACCTTTTTAAACAGTACGGTGAATACTGACGGCTCTTTTGTAGATTTGTGGGATGAACTGCAATCGGGACTCATGCAATACGGTTACCATAACCTTATGGGAAATATTAGCGGAAATCATGACAAAGCCCGGTATATCTCTCTGGCAGGCGGTGCATTGGCTATGGATGAAGACCACAAGTTGGCGGGGTGGAAGCGGAATATTGGCACCGGTTCCCACAACGGATACGAATACCTGGCCATGCTACACGCCTTTAATATGACGTTGCCGGGCATACCATGCATTTATTACGGGGATGAGATAGGCATGCCGGGTGCCAACGATCCGGACAACCGCAGGATGATGGTGTTTGACGGCTATACCCCCATGCAGATCCGCCTGAAAGAACGTGTCAAAAGACTTACTTCATTAAGAAACAGTAATATGGCACTTCTTTACGGAGACCTTTTCCCCTTGTACGTCAATAAGGATGTTTTAGCCTATGTGCGCATCTATATGGATCAGGTAGTTGCCGTATGTATTAATAAAGGTGACGATCTCTTTGACTTTCGTTCCCTGGAATTGCCATTCGGTATGAGAACAGACGATCTGGTACCTTACATGGGTGAAACCATGGTTGCACCAAAAGGATTTACCATAATGACCAATGATTGATAAAACCGGAATTATGAAACATATTCTATCAACAATACTATTTATGACAGTTATCGCAGGAGGTTGCTCGCAACAGAAAGAAATGGAAATCCATCCCGGATGGATCCGGAGTGCAGTAATATACGAAGTGAATACCCGGCAGATCACCCCGGAAGGAACATTTAATGCTTTCTCGGCCATGTTACCCGAATTAAAGGATATGGGAGTAGATGTACTATGGTTCATGCCCATATATCCCATAGGAATGGAAGGCCGGAAAGGTACGCTGGGTTCGTATTATTCCATACGTGATTACGGTGCCGTAAATCCCGAATTCGGCACCCTTGAAGATTTCCGCAATCTGGTAGACCGGGCGCATGAGCTGGATATGAAAGTCATCCTGGACTGGGTTGCAGCGCACACATCACGCGATGCAGTATGGCTGGATAAACAGGACTGGTACATCCGCAGACCGGACGGAGAACCTGAATTCCTTTACGATTGGTCCGACGTGGCACGATTGAATTACGATAGCCCGGAAATGCGGCAAGCCATGCTGGAAAGTATGTGTTTCTGGACAGAGGATGTGGGCGTTGACGGATTTCGCTGCGATATGGCCGATTTGACCCCGGTCGATTTCTGGAACCACACCGTTCCCGAACTGCGTCGCCACCGTCCCGGAATTTTTATGCTTGCCGAGTCGGAAAACCCCGTGAACACACAGAAGGCTTTTAATGCGTATTATGCCTGGAAGCTGCACCATACTATGAACAGCGTTGCCGGGGGCGAGAAAAACACCGACAGCATCCGTGCGTGCCTCAACGACATGCAGCGCGACTTTGGCCCCAATGCCATTCCACTCCTTTTCACATCCAATCACGATGAAAATTCCTGGAGCGGTACCGAGTTTGAACGCATGGGAGAGGCGGCGCACCAGATGGCAGCCCTGACTTTTGTTCTACCCGGTATTCCCCTGATATACACAGGGCAGGAGAAAGGCAATACAAAACGTTTGGAATTTTTTGAAAAAGACACCCTCCAACCCCATAACAGCGCCGAATTCACGGCATTTTACAAAACCCTGACAGCATTGCGCAAAGGACATCCTGCCTTGCAGGTTCCTCCTTACGGAGGCGTCCTGAAAGAAATACCCCACGACGGTCCTTCCAATGTATTTGCATTTGTAAGAGAAATTGAAGGAAACAAAGTCTTGTCACTGTTCAATTTTTCTGACATTCCGGTATCTTTCACTCTTACAGGATCACAGACCTATGGAACGTACCTGGACGGGTTTACCCGCCGGGAATATGAAATAAATAACAACTTGAAATGGGAAATGGAACCTCACGGTTTCCGGATCCTTACCTTAAAATAGTATTATGAAACGAATCTTTCTGTTATGCCTTTTGATACCGGCAATGTTAACCGCAGCAAATGCCATGAAACATGAAAAACCATCTATAGACAGGATAGAACCTCCCTGCTGGTGGACCGGAATGGAAACTCCGTTGCAATTAATGATAAACGGTCCCGGTCTGGGTAAAGGTACTGTAAACATGGTTACTCCGGGTCCGGAGATCACAAAAATTCATAAAGCAGACAGTCCCAATTACCTTTTCCTTGACGTATCCATTCCTCCCGGTACACCGGCCGGTGAATATACCCTGGAATGGACCGACGGAAAACATAAAATACGTTTCAATTACACATTGAATGAACGGAAATCCGGATCGTCTGCACGTCAGGGTCTGGCTCCTTCCGATGTCCTGTACCTGTTAATGCCTGACCGTTTTGTAAACGGTGATCCCGCAAACGATTCTGTTGAGGAAGCCGCGGAAAAAGCCGGTTACCAGCATGATTACGGCCGGAAAGGGGGAGACCTTCAAGGAATGCGAATGACTCTGGATTACCTTCAAAAACTGGGTGTTACGGCTGTATGGCCTACTCCCGTAACTTTCGATAACGAACCGCGTGCTTCTTATCACGGTTATGCCTGTGCGGATTATTACCGGATTGACCCCCGTTTTGGTACCAATGAAATGTACAAGGACCTGGTTCTGGAAGCCGCCCGGAAAGGAATATCCTTTATCCAGGATATTGTTCCCAATCATTGCGGAACGGCTCACTGGTGGATGGAAGACCTGCCTTTCAAAGACTGGATCAATGTATTTGACACCTATACCAAATCCAATTTTTCCATGACCACCCATATGGATCCCCATGCTGCACAAGCGGATAAAGATCTTTGCGTACAGGGCTGGTTCGATACTTCCATGGCGGACATGAACCTGACAAATCCCTTTGTATTACACTATTTTATTCAAGTTTCCGTATGGTGGATGGAATACGCGTCACTGGCCGGTGTGCGCATAGATACGTATCCCTATTCAGATGAAAAGGCCATTTCTGCTTATACGGCTGCTTTGCGCAAAGAATACCCCGTTGCTACGGTAGTGGCTGAATGCTGGTTCAACCATCCCCAACAAGTTGCTTACTGGGAACGGGGTCCCCGGCCCGGTGGCCCTACGGTTATGGATTTTCCGCTCCAGGGAGAGATAACCCGTGCTTTCATGGAAGATAGCGATCCCCAGTGGGGGCAGGGAATGGTACGTCTTTACAATATGATTGCCAACGATTTCGTTTATAAAAACCCCAATGAATTGTTGATCTTTGCCGAGAATCACGACACCAACCGCATGTACGAAATGTTGGACAGAAATCCCGAGAAACTGAAAATGGCGTACACTTTCCTGGCAACTACCCGGGGTATCCCGCAAATATACTATGGTACAGAGGTTTTGATGGCGGCAAAAGATCCCAAACGCCTTGGTCACGGCGAGGAAAGGGTATCCATGCCTGCACGCGTTCTTACCCCTGAAGGAAGGGATCCCCTGGAAGAAAACGTTTACGATTACATCTCCCGTTTGTTGAACTGGAGAAAATCCTCAAAAACGGTTCAATACGGCAGATTGTTGCATTACCTGCCCAGTTACGAGGAAAACATGTACGTTTACTTCAGGATTCTGGATGACGAATGTGTTATGGTATTGATCAATAACGGACAAGAACCTGTTTCTCTGGAATGGGATCGTTACGCACAAGGGCTTGGCAATGCCGTCAAAGGAACGGAAGTGTTGAGCGGGACAGAAATTACAGTCGGGCAACCTTTAAAAGTACCTGCACAAACCGCAATTTTCTTTACCTTTGCGGGTATATGAGAATTGCGCTGACCATTGTTTGTGCCTTGTTATGCTTAGCCGGTTGTTCCGGATCTTCCGCACGGAGGATTCCCCGGGAAGATTTCCAGGTGGTTTTAAGGGAAATGTTCCTGACAGATCTTATCCTGGAACGGGACGGAACACTGGGTCGTCTGGCGGACTCCACTCTGGTGTATCCTCCCATCCTGGAAAAACACGGATTTACTACCGAACAGTTTTTGGCGACCCTGGATTATTACGCGAGCCGTCCGGCACGCTTTAAATCATTGCTGACTCAATTACGAAGGAATATCAACGCAGAACGGTCGGCTTATAACGAAAAGCTTTCTTACGTTGCCCGTCAAAAGGAGCTTGTAGAACTTTTTAACACTTGGTTAAAGGATTCGGTTCCCGGCATCCACGATGTAATATACAGACAATCCCTGCTCAGGATATTGCCGCCTGATTCTTCACAGTTACAGCCCTGGCGCATGGACCGGGATTCTTTGTACAAAGATCCCGCATTGCGTCTGCTGCCTGTTATCGACACTATGACCCACAGGGATTCAATTCCTTTGTACCTTACACGTCCTAAAACCATAATATCACATCTAAAGCTCAGCATTAATCTGGATTGATATGGAAAACAGGACCTTTTACAGCCCGGTTTTCGGACCCGTTCACAGCAGACGCCTGGGCTCCAGTTTGGGAATCAACCTGATGCCGGCCACCCGGAAAGTATGTAATTTTGATTGCGTTTACTGTGAATGCGGATGGAATCCCCAACCAATTCCCGGTCAGCCGCCATTGAATGCACTGGTTCCTTCGGCAGAGGAGGTTGCTGTCGCATTGGAAGAAAAACTGAAGAATCTGGCAAGGGAAAACAACTTGCCCCATGTTATTACCTTTTCCGGTAACGGAGAACCTACGCTACACAGGGATTTTTTGAAAATCATGCGGGATACGGTGGCCATTCGCAATGTTCACAGCCCGGGCTCACAAGTTTGCGTTTTGTCCAACTCGGCAACCATTCAAATCCCCGGTGTATTTGAAGGTTTGTTGTTGGCAGATCAAAGGATTATGAAGATAGACTCGGCAATTGAAGAAACGCTGCAAAAGATCAACCGGCCGGGAAAGGGGTATTCTCTGGAAAGGGCCGTGGAAGCACTAAAACGCTTTAAAGGTAATTTTACGCTCCAGACCTTGTTTTTCAGCGGGATGGTTGACGGCATTCAGGTGGACAATACCACGGAAAGAGAACTGGAAGCCTGGTACGGGCTTCTGGATGAACTGGCACCTAAGGAAGTAATGGTATATACCCTGGACAGGCCCACTCCCCTGGAAGGCCTGCAGAAATGTTCCTTCGCGAAACTGGAAACCATTGCCCGGGAAGTGGAGAAGAAAGGAATAAAAACAGTGGTAGCTGCATAACGGTATGAGAACGGTAATTCAAAGGGTAACGGAAGCCTCGGTAAAAATTGAAGGATCCCTGAAAGGAAGCATTGGTCCTGGAATGTTGATCCTGGCAGGCTTTGAAGAGGAAGATAGCCGGGAGGACCTGGAATGGATGGTACGCAAGATAGCGAATCTGAGGATCTTTGATGACGAACAGGGTGCTATGAACCTTTCCGTTTCCCAGGTATCGGGGCAGTTGTTGGTGGTTAGCCAGTTTACCCTTCATGCCTCTACCCGCAAGGGAAACCGTCCCTCGTACGTAAAAGCGGCTGTCCCGGACATAGCGATTCCTTTGTATGAATCTTTTTGTGAACTTTTGCAGGCGTATACGGGTATAGTGGTTGAAACGGGAACGTTCGGGGCTCACATGGAAGTGCAGCTGGTAAACGACGGGCCGGTAACCATAATCATTGACAGTAAAATAAGAGAATAGTATGGATACATTAAAACAATGTTTCAGTTGTATTGACCTGACTACCTTAAATGCTACCGATACGGAAGCGCGTGGCAGTCTGTTTGCTCAAAACGTGAACCGCTTTGCAGAAGATTATCCCGGGATGCCTCACGTGGCGGCTATTTGTGTATATCCCGCATTGATAGAAGCTGTAAGGAAAACCTTACAGGTAAAAGGGGTGAAGATTGCAGCAGTGGGGGCCGGTTTCCCTGCATCCCAGACATTTACGCAGGTCAAGGAACAGGAATGTTCACTATGTGTGGAGCAGGGAGCCGATGAAGTAGATGTGGTTCTTTCACTGAATTTTTTCTTTGCCGGACAATACGACCGGGTTGCAGCAGAAATTCGCGGGATCCGTAAAGCCATGGGACCGGATGCTCATTTGAAAGTCATCCTGGAAACAGGAGCCCTGAAGACAGAGGAAAATATCAGGAAAGCATCTTTCCTGGCTATGGAGAACGGGGCAGACTTTATAAAAACTTCTACCGGTAAAATGGAACCTGCTGCCACACCTTTTGCAGCTAAGGTCATGTGTAAATGCATTGCTGAATATTTTAATCAAACCGGGAAAAGGGTAGGATTCAAGCCGGCAGGAGGAATTGCAACTTCTGCAGAAGCTCTTGAATACCATTCCATTGTAAAAGAAGTGCTGGGGGATGAATGGTTGACGCCTTCCCTGTTTCGTATTGGGGCCAGCCGTCTTGCCAATAATTTGTTAAAAGATATATTGTCGCAAGACGTTGCGTATTTTTAGTTTTTGTATATCTTTGCATTCCCTTTGAAAAATTCCAGCCCGGATGGCGGAATTGGTAGACGCACTAGTTTCAGGGACTAGCGAGGGCAACCTTGTGCAGGTTCGAGTCCTGTTCCGGGCACAATAACGCAGAAATTATTTTTCTGCGTTATTTTTTTTTGATCTATATTTGTTATTTTCGTCTTGTATACAATGAGAAAATTAATAATACCCCTGGTTTTCCTGTTTATTTTTACCGGATGTCACACCTCTCCTCCCGTGCATCCGTCATTACTTCCATCAGTGGACAGTTTGATGAATTCCAGGCCGGACAGTGCTTATAATGTCTTGAATTCCATTCCTGAAGGCGCACTTCATACCCGGCGGGACAGAGCCTATTACGCGTTGTTAATGACTCAGGCACGTCATAAAAATTACATTCCGTTACGTAATGATTCCCTCATTAATGTTGCCGTTAATTATTACAAAGGCAGCCGGAATCATGAAAAATATGCCAGATCCTTATTGTATAAGGGAATATGCGTGGAAGAAATGAAAGACCCGCAGAAGGCCATGGAAATTTATGCCGAGGCAGAAAAAATCGCTTTGCAGACCAAAGATTTCCTGACAACAGGGCTGATAAATTCACAGATGGCATGGCTATATCAAAAAATATTCATTGAGAATCAAGTGGATATTGACAGATACAAACGCTCCATGGAATATTTTAGGTTAGCCGGTCATAAAAGAAATGAATACTCTGTTGCCAGCCTTTTAGGTCAAAAATACCGTTCCACGGCACAATTGGACAGCGCCTACCATTATTTACATATGGCCTTGGACCTGGCCCGGGAAATGGAGGATAGCGTAGCGTTGTTCCACAATTATTCGCTGTTGGCCAGTACCTACCTGATTGACGAAGATTACCCCCATGCACGGGCTATTGCCTTATATATCATAAGAAATCACGGGACAGTGCCTTTCTCGTCAGAAACATATCATACGTTAAGCAGAGCCTACGCCATGATGGGTAAAGCAGATTCTGCACGGTATTATTATGAAAATATCAAAAAGAGTTCAGATCCAAATTCTATTCATAGTCAGCTAAAAACATTGACAGAAGTTCTTAAGGCGGAAAATAATTATCAAGACGCTATACATTATTCGGAACAATACAGGCGATTGGCTGATTCCATCATAGATGAATCCCGTCGCATGGACCTTTACGAGATCGAGCAACGTTACAACAATCAGCGTTTGGAAAACATCAATCAGCGTCTGGAATACCGCACCCGGATGAACCATTACATGATTGTGTTGATCAGTCTGATTGCCGTGATCGTCACCATCATCTTCTGCGTGATCATAGACCGGAAGCACCAGGACATCAACGAAAAAATCTCCTTTATTGAACAATTGAAAACGGAATCGGCCCTGTACAACAATACCCTGTTGGAAAAACTGGACAAACAAAATTTGGTGGAAACGCAATTGAAAGAAGTGCTGGAGAAAAGGATCCAGACCATCCGGGAACTCATTGACCTCTCTTATCGCTATGGAGGTGTGCCCGATGCTTTTGTAAAGCATTTCAACAAAACCATGAACATCAACCGGCTCAGCGAAGGTGCCCTGGATGATTTGAGCGAGGTAGTGAACGCCAAATACGACGGGGTGATAGATCACCTGACTGAAAAGCATCCAGATTTGAACAGTGATGACATCAATTTAATCGGGTTGCTGTGTTGCGGTTTTTCAGCCACGGAAATGAGTGTATTCTACAACCACGGGAACGGAAAATCCATTTATTCCCGCAAAAGACGGCTGGCCCTGAAACTGGGACTGGACGAATCGCTGGATGAATATGTAGCGGAATGCTTACAATATTGCCACATGCAGAATAATGCATATATGGCAGAAAATCAATAAGATAGCATAAGTAGCTGAAAAACAGGACGTTATACGCCTTTTCTAGCTGCTGACTTTTTATTTTTGTTATATATTGAATATCAGGCAGTTACGAAACTCGTGCTGACCATATTTTGACTTGTTTTGGTGGCAATTCTCTATAAAAGCCCTTATCTTTGTATTGATTCAAAAACAAACAGCTATGAGGACTCAACACTTTTTTATTTTCACTTTAGTTATTTTATTAAGTTTTCCGGTTTCAACAATTGCTCAGGATCATAGTGTAATAGTTGAAATGAACCAAACGGGTCCGACTACACCCAAACCCAGAGGTCTTATCGGTTTTTCCACATCATTTAATCAGAACAAAGGTGTAGGTGATAAGGATGCACCCGGTGTGTGGATTGATCTGGAAAAGAAAGAAATGTGTGCACGATTTTTTTACCAGGGTGAACAAGGGTCAATTACCGTTACAAACAATTCGGATTCTTTCTGTTTCTCTGATTTTTTACGCGCTAATTGTGTGAATGTGTTCGACCTGACAGAGCTTACTGTCGAAGGCAGGTATAAAATTGTAATAGAAACTCCTGAAAAAGTGTACCAAGGGTATTTCTATTACCAAGAACCCTAAGGGGTATTCTTTAGTTCCTGGAGATTTCTATTAATTCCTTTACTGGCATAAAAATATACCGTAGAGTGATAACTATGTAAAATTGGCAAATCAATAGTATATAATTGGAGAGATACTAAATTGTTTTGATTGTCCCAATGAAAAGGCTTCCATTAGATTAATTTAAAGTTATTATAATGAAGAAATTTCTAGTTTTATTTACAATTTTATCACTGAGCTGCATATCAGTATTTTCTCAAAATATTCCTGAACAGTCAATAAACGAAGCTCCAGATTCAGGAGGGAGTGGCTTTGTTGCTTATGATTATTACTTTCATGTTTATGTTCAGGGCATTTGTATTGACGCTTATGTAAAACACGAATACACATATAATCCAACTTCAAGAAGGCAAGAGGTGACAGGGATTGAATATGTATATTTAGAGTATCCTTTGTGCTTTGACACATACTATGAAGGATGCCAAATCTTTACCTCTCCGGGTGTTCCAACAAGAATTGAGATTACTTTGTACATTGACTCTCCATGGGGAGGAGTATATCATACTCACTCATATTACCCCGGTTTATTTTAATATATATTATTGTTACTGTATAAAACAAGAAGTATCTCTTCCTTTTTAAAGCTTACGAAATCCTGATCCATAAAATAATGAAAAATGCTCCCCGCACATACTGGTTCTCTTTAAAACCTTACGTTTATCCTGTAGTTAAGGATGCCAATGTGTTATTACTCAATACAATGGACATGAATGCTATCATATCCAACAGCAATCCGGTCATAGCCCGGCTTATGAGAGAATTGCTGGTGCCTTCAGCTTTCGGGGTAGTGGAAATCTCAGAGGAGTCAGAATATTTCAATAAAGAAAAGGCATTTATTGATAAAGTATGTGACCATCAGATGGGAACAATGACCCGGACAGAAAAAGGAATGGAAAGGCCGGTGGTGTTGACTCCATACCATTTCCGGATGCATTCGGTTACAAAAGGAGAAATCCGCAAATCCGGCAATAACATAACTCTGTTCATAGATAACGAATGTTCCAGGGATTGCACCTTGTGTCCCGTGTATTTCAGGCAATTCAAATGTTGCCACAAACAGGGAAATACAACTTTCATGGACACCCGGTTGATTCGTGATATCCTGGAGGATGTTTCACAATACGATTCGTTTATTATCAATGTCTGCGGGGGTGACATCTCGTTACATCCGGATATTGAAGATATCGTTACCATGCTTAATGACTCACCTGTCAAGACCAGGTATCACATCTATTACAAAAATTGGGACAGCGAAACAAAGAAAATGCTGGATCCAAAAGATACCGTGGTGATTGTTGACTTTCCCCTGGACCGTAAGATGCATATAGACCCGCGGGAAGGGTATTCATTCAACTTTGTGATCAAAAACAGGGAAGAGTTGGAGGCATGTCACCAATTGGTACTAGAATTAAGTGTTGAGTCATTTTATATATCGGTGGTTGATACCGGTGATCATACGGGTTTTTTAAAAGAAAACGTATTTCTGTTACAGGACGGACTTGCCTGTGGAGCAGCGTCCATACCATACAAAGAGCGTATAAGAATAGTAAACAACCATTACTTTTACCGTACATTCGTACTGCCTGATGGTGATGTATGCGGTTCTTCCGACAACATCTCCGTAGCCAATTTGTACAGGAATCCTATGAATTTCGTCAAAGATTCCATCAACAATTATCATGCTTCGTTATGGGATAAATCCAGGGACAATGGTGTTTGTTCTTATTGTATTTTTCATTATATTTGTCCATTACTGTCCCGTTACGATCTATCGGAGCCTTTTTTTGAATTAAAAATCGAAAATCATGGTACGTAGATTCATTATTTTCCTGCTTCTGTTTATGTCCGCGTCAGTTCTCTTTGGACAAAGAAAAATAACCTGTACAGGTCATGTTTCCGCTGAAATCATTGAAGGTGTTGCTGTGTCGCCCAGTATGGCGACTGCTATTCTTCTGAACAACCTTTCGGAAGATATGAATCTGGGTTCGGTTCGTTTTACCTCTGACGAAGATATTGCTTGCAACGTGATTCTGAATTCCGGGGATTTGGAAAATTCGGGAGGTGTTATTGCCTTTTACGATATTCCAAATGAATATGATTCAGAAAAAATACTGAGATTTTCAGCTAGCGCCAAAAATCTCAGAGAACAGAAAAACGGTATATATAAAGGATCTTACTCGGTTATGCTGATGTATGAATGATCCGGTAATCAATTCACGTTTTTCATCAATCCTTTC
>Ga0209203_1000474_pt1 | contig 34375 bp, 27 predicted proteins | sample AD_UKC109_MetaG_FD_184423 | JGI IMG/M metagenome (GOLD analysis project Ga0209203, IMG submission 184423) | Active sludge microbial communities of municipal wastewater-treating anaerobic digesters from Hong Kong - AD_UKC109_MetaG (SPAdes)... | ecosystem: Engineered > Bioreactor > Anaerobic >... | reverse complement strand
AGGAGAAGGAGATCGACCACCAGATGGAGATCCTTGTCCGGGGCGGCACCGACACCAGCGCCATGCAGAAGTTCGGCGGCGACACCCACGCCACATGCCTCTCCATTCCCACCAGGAACGGGCACAGCCCGGTGGCCATCATCCACCGGCACGATGTTGAGACCGCAGTGGAACTCCTCACCGAGTTCCTGAACAGGGCGCACGAGTTCAAGCTGCAGTAAACAGAAGAACTGACAGATCATAGCAGAAGAAAAGGGGCTGGAATAACGGCCCCTTTTCTCTGCTATTGAGTAAGTCGCAGATAAAAACTATGATAAATGTCTATGTGCGTTTACTGTGTGTAATACGCGTAACCAATTGGTTGCCTGCCGAGTTCACCACCGACCACATTCTGCTCCTTGACCGGATAGCCTTGATGCACTCCCTGGCTTAGTCCTCTACAATAAAGGAAGGTGTAGTAGTGTTAAGCCTCGGATGGTGGAACCCAGCCCCGTAACAAGCACCTATGGCTTTGTGGATGCATTCGTCAGGAGTACCCCAAGTTACCAGAACCACAACATCCGCATTCATGTCCTCCGTGAACTCCAGGGGATATGTGCTTCTTACTTCTTCAAGCTGCTCCTCGATCAAATCCCAATCAAAATCGAACGGTACCTCGTATGAAGTAGCGATCGAAGCGGTTCCCAAGTCAGGAATCCCAACGAAAGCATCTACATCCGTAAGAATCAGAACCGGGACATTCTCTGGAGGGGGAGAGGGCATGAGTTCCAGTTCCCCCGCATCATCCCCCAGGACCATTCTCACACTGGACACAGCCGTGCTGGAAATGTTGCACAGAGCAAGAAAGGCTTTCTCAGTTTCTCCCTTTTCCATGAGCTCCCTTCCAACATGCAGCCAGTACAAGTCCTGGAGAGTCCAGGGAAGGTTCTCAGTCAACTGATCGTCACCACCACTTGCTACGGAAGAGACAAATTCCTCTGCATTGCTTCCGTGCGTCTGTTCGCTGTAGGCAGCAGAACCATAGCCTGTGATGAGAATGATAAGAATCAGAGTTGCCGGGTTTTTCATGTCACCCCAATCAATAATGTTTTCAATGCAGTCAATCTGAAGACGAAAAGGCTTTAAGTCAATGATGAAAATGCTTGTGCGGAGGGCCATCCGGATTTAGATATTTCTCTCTGACGAAGTGTACATTGAGATAGCATCAATTACTAAGGAGCAACTAATGGAAAGGAATATTTGCATCTAATCTGGCCATCCTCTGCAAATCGTAGCTGCTTCAGCCTCTTGCTAGGATTCATTGTATACCCTATGCTTCAATATCATGCATTGGCGAGAGCCGTTTTAGAAGTGTTGGAGAGTGTGGGAGTGGATTGGCATGATCATGGTTCTCATTCTGCTGAATCGGAGGGAGACACGGGCTCTGCCCTAGCAGGCCGAAATGCGTAAGGCAGAATGAGCCAGCGCTAAAACATGTTCAGTATGCTTTATGTATGAAGGGCTGAAAAGATGAGTGACCTTATTAAATCCTGTGATGTATGTTCAAGACCTGGATTTAAGATAGGTCTTCTTCCACAGGTATGTCCTCAGTGCGGCTGGAAGGTGGAGAACCTTCCCGGCAAACCCAATGCGGAATACCAAGCCCAGCTGATCAAAGCACAAGAACAATGGAAGGCAGGCGGCGAAGCTCAGATGAGAGCTAATCGTCTGATGGTGTTATTCGGTAATATTGAGACTGCCTGGAAGGCGGGGCAGTGGACTGATACTCTTGAGTTTTACGACAAGGTTCTGGAGATAGACCCGAACAACAAGCGAGTCTCACGCGAGAGACCTGTTGCACTATTCTGTTTTATGGAGTCGCTGCTTCAAAGCCATGCTAACTCATTACGGAGTAATCTCAAACGGGAGAATGCAAAGGACAAGAGAACAATAGGCAAGCTTTGTGGCGAGGCCGCACAGTACGATTCAGTAGGTATGTCAAATGAATCTCAGAAAGCACTCAATCAGGTTGCTGCTTTGGAACAGCAAGTTAAAGAGCGCTCTACCAAATCAAAAGAGATCCATGAGGTTATTCCAAGTTATTTTCTATCTCGATATCGACAAGGAGGGCCTTCATCGGTTCCCAAGATTCAGAAAATGAGCTTTGGGAGCTTTGTGTCAACAGCTGAGTCGCGGTGGGCAGAGGAAAGGTTTTCGGCACTTCTTTGGAGTCCCTTCATTCAGGATTTATCAAGTTTGCCACCAGATGAACTCCGTTATGTGGAGGAGTTCAAAGCCGCCTATGATAAGGTTCTGGTCGACCTGCGTTCTAAAAAGAAGCGCGCACGTGCCGCGTTGACCAAAGCACGGGGTCTTGTTGATAGAGGAAAGTATACTGCTGCCAGTAATCTCATTGATGAGGCGGAGTCTCTTGACGCATCACTTTCTGCCTCTATCGCTTCTTTAAGATCTGATTTGACACGCTGCAAGCGGTCTGCTGAAGTAGCAGAAATGGAGCGAAATCAAGCTAATAAGCGGTATGTTCTCTGGTTATTCAGAATATTAGGGGCCTTAGCGCTACTCGCTGTTTTGGTATTCTGGGCTTGGCCGAGGGTGATTGTTCCATTCTTCACATATACGCTATGGCGACCATTCGATTTGGCATGGTATATAAAATTGATAACTGGTGCTATAATGGTATTTGTAGGAGGTGGCCTTCTAGATGATGAGAACTATTGGGGTTGGCCAATCCTTCTGTACGGAGCAGCCTTACTGATATTTATGCTCATATCTTGGATCGCTGCACCATTCAGCTGGGAATGGTATTGGCAACTTATTGCTGGAATTGCTTTACTTACTGTAGGAACTATAGTTACATTTGCCGGATTAGATTATGATGAGCCTGCGGGGATCACTGTTGGAGTAGTAATCTTATTGTACGGAATTGCGATTTTTCTTGATGGAACTGGTTTGTACTAGGTATCTGATTGTCTAATCATTGCCATGTATCAGGGAGGTGTCTGTTTGACCGTAAGGGTTCAATGTAGTGAATGACTTGACAAGATCCTGCGAGGTGTGCAAAAGACCTGGATTTGAGATGGGTCTTCTTCCACAGGTATGTCCACAGTGCGGCTGGGAGGTAGAAAACCTTCCCGGTGAACCCAGTGCGGAATACCGTGCCAAGCTGCTCAAAGCACAGGAAGTGTGGCAGGCTGGTGGGGAGGTTCAGGCAAGAGCTAAGCGGCTGTTGGGGTTGTTTGAACTGATTGATACAGCCTGGAAGGCGGGGCAGTGGACCGATACCCTTGAGTGTTACGATAAGGTGCTGAAGATAGATCCGCAAAACGAGCGAGTCTCACGCGAGAGACCTGTTGCACTGTTCTGTTTTATTGAATCGTTGCTCCAAGTACACGCGAAATCCATTCGGCATTCTCTGAGATGTGAGAACGTGAAAGACCATGGAGCTATTGATAAGCTAATGGCAGCTGAGTCTAAATTTGAATCTGTCGGCATGTCGGATGAAGCAGTTGATGCGCGTGAGCAAACAGCTAGTTTGAATAGTCACATCAAAGAGCGCAATGTTAAGCTGAATAGTTTGAATGAAGCGATTCCGAGCCATTATCTGTCCCATTACCAGCAAGGGGGGCCAACCTCCGTCCCAAGAAATCAGCGGATGAGTCTTGAAGACCTGTTGTCAGCACATAAGTCACAGTGGTCAGAGATAGGTTTTGTTACCCTTCTATGGAACTCTTTTGTAAAGGAGTTATCCAATCTACCGCAAAGAGAACTCCGTTATGTGGAGGAGTTCAAAACTGTCTACGATAGATTTCTGGTTGGCCTAAGGTCTAACAGAAAGCGGGCCCGTGCAGCTTTGACTGAAGCACGGGGTCTCATTAACAGCGGAAACTTTACAGCGGCCTATAACTCGCTTAACAAGGCAGAATCGCTTGACTTATCTCTTTCAAGGTCCGTCGCTTCTTTGAGAGCCCATTTGGCCAGCCGCAAGAAGTCTGCTGAGTCAGCGCAAAGAGACCGCCGGCGAGCACGTAAGCGGTTTACACTTTGGTTTCTCAGAGTCGCAGGGGCCTTGGTTTTGCTTGCTGGAATGACATTTGTAGGGCTACGATATAGCGGGTTAACACTTGTAGTAGTAGTCTTTACAATAGTTATGGTACTGGGTATTAAAACGATAAAAAAGTGGATAGTCTCAGATGATTAGTCTGCGTGTATATCATCGCCTTCCAAGGATCACAACTCTAGGACCTGGTGTGCGGTTCTGCATCTGGGTGCAGGGATGCAGAAGGCGATGCCCGGGATGCCTTTCGCCGGATTCCCGGCCCTTTGATGGAGGTGAACTGCTTTCCGTTGATGAACTCGCAGAGGAAATCAATTCCACTACTGACATAAACGGTTTGACTATAAGCGGGGGCGAACCCTTCGAGCAGGCCCCAGCTCTTTTCAATCTACTTCTTGCAGTTAAACGGCATCGCGATCTTGGAGTAATCATTTATACCGGTTATCGCATGGAAGAATTGCAGCTTTTGGCAAGCCCGGAAAACTGTTATTCTGACTTGCTTGCCTGCACTGATCTGCTTATTGATGGCCCTTACGAAGCTGAGCTGAACGACGGGCGAAGTCTTCGCGGGTCAAGCAATCAGCGTGCCCTGGTGCTGACTGATCGTTATGCTGAATTCGTGCAGTCGTTGTATGGAGTCGGGGGCCGTAAGGTCGAGATGTTCTTGGATGCAACGGAACATTCTTATGCAGGCATACCTCCGGCATCGTTCTTGAGAGTATGGCAAGACCAGAAGGAAAGAAAGGATCCATGAAATGAGTGGAGAAAAACGTACACCTGTACAGATTATGCAGGATCATATGCGGCAGCTAGTTAAACAGTTGCAGCAGTCACGTCAGGCCGAGAGGGAGCTTGCGAGGGAGATTTGGCAGTCTAAACAGTTAATGCAGTCGGAAATGGATCAGGCGCTGCGGGCCCAGGAGCGGCGGAACCAGCAGATGGTGAACCAGACCCGTCAGGAAATGCGCCAGATCGAGCAGAACATGCAGAATCAGATCAATGGAGTCTGGTCCCAGATGCAAGAGGGCTTCCAGGCTGCCTTTGAACGCGACCAGCAGTTGCAGGATAATATTGAGACGGTACAGAGGGAAGCACTGGAGCGCGATCGCCAGTTGCAGCGAAACATCAATCTAGTGCAGGAGGAAATGCGCCGTGGACAGGCTCAACTGCAGGCGCAGATCAATACCATCGAAGGCCGGCACGCCAATGCCTCCGAAGCGGCTAGCTCATGGTGCGAGGAAGCTGGCCGCATAGTTGGGCACATTCGTTCAACTCTAAGGCACGAAAAGTTTGCTCCTGGGGCACTCTCAGGAATTGAACAGGAGTTACAGCTTGCAGAGAGTAACCGGCGCACAACAGGGCTGGAAAACGCAGCTCTGGCCGGTGCTCAAGGTGCATATCTCAAGGCCCAGAGTCTTCGTCTGCAAATAGAGGCTGCTGAGGCTGAGTGGCAGGCAAGAGTCAACTCCGCGAAGGGTCTTGCACTTCAGCTCGAAGCAGAATGGGAAGTGAATCGGAATCCACGTTTTCAATTCGAGACTGAAAACGGGAAGCAGGAACTTGAGGGAAGCGTAGACGACTGGACCGGAGGCGAGTACTGTAAAGTCAAAGAACAGTTGGACTCAGTACTTAAGCAGCTTGAGAATCCGGAAAACTTAAGCCTGGATCAGGTCAAGGAACTCGAAACGATATTGGCGGAACTGCAAAAGGAGCAGGTTCGTGTGGTCAATCTGGCACGGCAGGCCATCATTGCTTCTCAACTTAGGGTGGATATGGCTACGATAGTTGCCGAAAGACTTCAGCAGCAGGGCTGGAATGTTGTGGACTCAGCCTATGAGGGTGAAGAGGAAACAAATGCCCTGCATGTCAAGCTCCAGATGGGGGATGACGAAATGGTCATCACATACACTCCGTGCCAGACCGAGGAGTCGGTAACGAATTCTGTTGAGACTGCCTTCTTCGATAGAACGACCAATGATGAGGAATTCCGAAAGAGCAGAATGGCAGCCATTGAGAGTGCCTTGGCTTCCATTGACGGAGTTGAATGCGGTAAATCACAATGTGTACCTGGTACGGAGAATATCCCATGTCCAGACCAGACCATCCTGAATTTCGAAGGGGTAAGACAGCGGAAGAGCAAGCAGCAGGCTTCCCGGGAAGCGCGCACGTCAAAACCTGCTGGGGAGCAGAGGGAGCAACAGTAAGGCTTCTTCGTGCTTGTGCTGGCGGGGCTGATTTCACAATAGCCCGGGTTGTTTCGTTAAGATCGCAACCCTTCTCTCATTCAGGGATGGAATGTGGCGAATCGGTTTTAACAAAGGGATATTGGTAGGAAGGAAATGGTTATTAGCATGCAGACCAGCCGCTTCAGTGATCCGACGCAGCGCGTGTTCTTTCTTTGCGGGGAAACGCATGACGAGTTCTGGCCCGCGGATCTCAAGCAACTGGACCTGCAGAGAGTGTTGCATCGTCACCTGGTAACACTGGGATATAAAAGGATTGTTTACATCAACAGTCTGCAGCGAATCTATTTTTGGGACAACCGTTCATACATTCTCAGCAGGCCTCGAGGTGAGGGGCAGGAGCAGGAATCCAGCTGCGGGAGTAGTGTCGCCAGCCGAATTCCGCCGGGTCCTCTGGGCAGAGGTCCGATGCTCCTTCGCAGAAATACTTCGCGCAGTCCTGCTGGGCAGAACTCTGGCCCTTGTGATAACGGTGATAACCCATCTGATCCGATGAGCACCTCGCTTCTTTCCACGCCCCGCTGTCATGGCATGACTGATGACAGCGGCATTGCAGCACTGCTTATCAGCCTCATGAGGGAGACCGATCCTGAAAGGGGTCCTACAGTTATAATCTTTGCGGATGGCCTGGCGTTCCTGACTCACTATGGGCAAACTAATCCATCCGCTCTGCAGGCGCTGGCGGGTGCCGTGGAGCAGTGGTTTGATTTCCCCGCGGCTAATCGCAACATCTGCTGTTTTGTTTTTCAAAACCAGATTCTGACAGGCTTGGATGATTTCATAGGCAGTTACCGATCATGGGCGAAGCTGCGTTCTTTCCTTTTTCGCTCAGAGGGCAATACCACCGAACCTTCTGGTCGGGTCATCAACATTACTTCGCCGCATCGCGATGAGATCGCGTCCATCGTGCACTATCACCGTTTGCGCCAGAGAGTTCCAGTGGAATGGGATACACTGCCGGAAACTCTCGATCGGCTGGCTCGGCATTGGCGATCTCGCCAGCTTTCAGCTAAGGAGCTATCGGGCAAAATTTATACGCTTTGCAAGACCCACCGCTCCTTGAACAGCGCCGCTCTGGGATCGTTGATAGAACAGAACCCCAAGGGCACGGCTCTTGATCGGCTGCGTTCTATGCGTGGTATGGAGGTTGTTTCAGCCAGGGTTGGCCAGTGGTTGGATGAATATTCAGAGAAGAAGTCGGAACGCTTCGAGCTGCGGAATCCTTCAGAGGAAACCCCATTACCAGACGGATCTTCAACCGGTCGTCTCCTTAAGCAGCCGGATTCCAATCTTGGCATGAACCTTCATCTTGTTCTGACCGGCCGTCCCGGAACAGGCAAGACCACTGTGGCGCGCCTTATTGCGGAAGTCTTCGCTGAGAATGGTATTCTTCCTTCCGGACACCTGGTGGAGGTACAGCGCCGAGATTTAGTGGCTGGTTTTGTTGGCCAGACCGCCATTAAGACCATGGAGGTTATCGAATCGGCCATGGGTGGAATGCTGTTCATTGACGAAGCCTACGAGTTGACTCAGCAGGGCGAGAACGATTTTGCCGGGGAAGCCGTTGCCACTCTGCTCAAAGCCATGGAGGATCGCAAAGGTCAGTTTTCCGTTGTTGCTGCCGGCTACCCGGAACCCATGCGTGCTTTCCTTGAGACGAACGAAGGACTCTCTCGTCGCTTTGCAGACAACATCATCGAGATACCGGAGTACAATGCTGAAACTCTACATTTAATCTTTGAGGACATGGCCACAGATGCTGAACGGAACATTTCGCCTGAGTTGCAGGAAGCTCTTCCGGGCTTTTTCAAGAACTGGTGGCGTTCCAATCATCGAATTCGAGAGTTCGGTTTTGCCGGGGATGTCAAGGACAAGCTGCTTGCGGGGTTTGAATCCCAAAGGAGGTCGCGCGTTGTCGGTCTTCCCCAGGATGATCCGTCCCGACGTGAATTCACCCTTGCCGATGTTCCTGAAGCGTACCGGCACTACCTTCCCGGGGAAAGACAGGACGACCTGAAAAGCCTGCTGGCGGAGTTGAACGCCATGGAAGGTCTGGATACAGTAAAGCAGAAGATAAGGCAGATCATGGCTTTGCAGCAGCAAAGGGTGAGAGAGACCAGGCTAGATTCTCCCCCGAAACCCGGCCACTATGTTTTTTCCGGCAGCCCTGGCACCGGCAAGACAACTGTTGCCAGGCTCATGGGCCGCATGCTGGTCTCGCTTGAACTGCTGGACCGCTCTGAAGTAGTCGAGACCAACAGCGGCGAGATACTTGCCGCTCGGGATCCCGTTGCCTTCCTCCGCGAGCGCTTCGAGGATGCTCTGGGCGGTGTATTGTTCATTGATGAAGCCTATGGACTTGCGCCATCCACAGATGGCGATGGCCGACAGCTCATAATAGATGCGCTAACTCCCCTTCTGGACAAGCACTCTCACGAGATTTGCGTTGTCGTTGCTGGTTACACCGCACCCATGAGCCGATTTCTGGAGAGCAATAGGGGTCTCTCCCGGCGATTCCCAAAGGGTAACCGTTTGAAATTCAATGATTTCACTCCGGAACAGTTGCTGCGGATCTTTCGCAAGCTAGCTTGTAAGAAGGGCTTTGATGTGCCCGAGACGCTGGATCCCGCTCTGCGAGCCTGTTTCCAGCAGCGCAAGGATGAACAGAAAGACCACTTCGGGAATGCGGGCGAAGTTCAGAATGTTTTCGCTGAAATGGAAGGGAACTTTGCCACTCGCTCGCTGAACGAGCCAGACATGACGCGGGTTTTTATTATTGCTGATGTACCTTCTCAACAGCGGCGCCCTATTGACGAGGAAGACCTGAGGAACGCACTGGAGAAGCTTGACCGCCTTACCGGCCTGGCTTCTGTTAAAAAAGCGGTGCGCCGGTGGATCAGCAGGGTTCGTGTCGCGACCAGAAGGGGAGATGAAACCGCAATGGCTCCGGGTAGTTTTGCGTTCGTAGGCAACCCCGGTACCGGCAAGACAACAGTTGCACGGCTGCTTGGAGACATCATGCGGGCTCTTGGGCTGCTGGACAACGGTGAAGTGATCGAGGTTGGCCGTGGTGATCTTGTCGCCGGCTATTCAGGTCAGACAGCCGGAAAGACCAAGGCGGTTTGCAGCCAGGCGCTTGATAATGTTCTGTTCCTTGATGAAGCCTACTCATTAGTGCAGGGCGAAAGCGACCAATTTGGCAATGAGGCTTTGGATACGCTTCTTGACTTTCTGGAGAACAACCGTCGTCGAGTGTCATTAGTCATTGCTGGCTATCCGGACGAAATCCGCCAGTTCATTGAACGAAACCCGGGTATGCAACGTCGCATTCCGAACAGATTGGTCTTTGAGAACTATAGTCCTGAAGAACTGGTGGAAATCTTCACGGGCATGGCAGCTGAGAAACGTTTCGAACTGAGCGATGCCTCCACAGAGAAGCTGCACCTTATCTTTGAGCGGATGGTAAAGGAGTCGGATCGAAACTTCGGCAATGCTGGCGAAGCCCGGAATCTGCTTGACGCAGCCATAGAACGGCTGTGTTCACGGCTGGATTGCCTCGGTGACCTGCCTGACTCTGATCCGCGTTACTTTCTGATTGAACCTGAAGATCTCCAAGACATCGACAGCGGACCAGAGCGGGAGAAGGCCTACAAAAATGTCCGTTCACGTCTTGATTCTTTCATCGGTCTGAACTCGGTAAAAAAGACGATTGACGACATGCTGGGTCAGTTCAAGATAAGGCAGAAGCAGGGTAACCGGGCTCTTGGTGAACTCACTCCCGGGCATTATGCCTTTATTGGTAATCCGGGCACTGGTAAGACGGAGGTTGCCAGGCTTTTTGGCGAGTTACTTTACGGGATCGGTCTGCTGAAACGCGGGCATACCGTTGTTGTATCCCGTGCTGACCTAGTGGGTGATGTGGTGGGCGCTACAGCCATCAAGACCAACGCCCGGATAGACGAAGCAATGGATGGCGTGCTGCTGATTGATGAAGCCTATTCGCTGGTACAGTCTGAACAGGACACCTACGGCAGGGAGGCCCTGGATCTGCTGATTGCCAGGATGGAGAATCAAAGGCGTCGTCTCTGCGTAATCATGGCCGGTTACACCACAGACATGCGTCAGTTGATAGAGAAGAACGAGGGGCTCAGGAGCCGGATTACCCGTGAGATTTCTTTCCCGGACTATACTACCGAGGAGCTTGTTCGCATTTTCACCAAGATGGCTCATGATCAGGGATATGAACTGGGAGAGGGTACCGGCGCACGATTGAGTAGTCAGTTCAATGCTCTTCGCCGAAACACCACAGAGGCTTTCGGCAATGCGCGTCAGGCTAGGATTCTACTCAATGAAGCAAGTCAAAGGATGTCTATCCGGCTTCTTGAGGATTTCGACGAAATTCCGGAAAGTGATCCGCGCCTTTTCAGGATCGAGGCTGACGATATAGCGGAACCGGAGCCGGAGCTTGATATCAAAGCCGCTCTGGCGCCGCTCGACAGGTTGATAGGGCTGGAAGAGCTGAAGCAGCAGATACGCAACTGGGCCGATCATATGGAGACCGAAAGGTGGAAGGGAGATCAGGGCGAACCTCCTGCTCCAGGCCACTACCTCTTCGTGGGTAACCCAGGTACAGGCAAGACGACGGTGGCTCGCCTTATGGGTGGCATTCTGAAGTCGCTTGGCTGCCTCCCAAGCGGCCATGTCGTTGAAGTCAAACGCGGCGATCTGGTAGCAGGCTATTCCGGCCAGACTGCCATAAAGACGCAGGAACGTCTAAAGGATGCCATGGGCGGGGTTCTCTTTCTTGATGAAGCCTACTCATTGGTGCAGGGCGAACAGGACTCATTCGGAAATGAAGCACTGGACACTTTGCTTACCTTCATGGAAGACCACCGCCATAACATTTGTGTCATCTTTGCCGGCTATCCAGAGCCAATCAGCGAGTTGATCAAGACCAATCCCGGACTAACCTCCCGATTCGACGAAACCTTCGTGTTCAAGAACTACTCCCCAGATGAGATGGTGAAGATTTTCCAGCACATGGCCTCGGAGAAGAAACTCACTCTCGCTCCGGAAGTCCCTGGGGTTCTTTTACCGATCTTCACTTCCTGGACGGCCGTTAACGACCCCCACTTCGGCAACGCCCGTGAAGTTCGTAAACTCTTCGAGGCCGCCAGGCAGAACATATCCGTGCGCGTGATGCGCGAGACCGGCCGCAAGCGTCCGGATGACCTCAGCATTCTCAGCCTTCTGACAGAGGCCGATGTACCTGAGGCTCAGCTGCTGGAAGGGGATTCAGCCAGAGAGTCGGAAAAGTGTCCGGCTGTAGCCCGAATTTCCCGACGGAGCCTGCCAAACGCTTACAGCGAAGAGCCTCCAGCTACGGCAGATCTGCCCACCGGCGCTTCAGGACAGCAATACGCCATTGAATCGATTCAGCGGATTGCACCAGCGGTCATGTTCATCGAGGTTCAGCAGTGTGACGGACAGCGCGGCAGCGGCACAGGTTTTCTTATTACACCAGACGGCTTGGCGCTTACCTGTTATCATGTAGCTGGCAACACTGCTCGCATGCAGGCCCGGTTCGATCATCTGCCTGACCAATGGTTCGAGGTAAAACTCGTGGCTGCTGACGCAGAGGCAGATCTCGCCCTGGTGCGTGTCATAGAGTGCCCCGGTGGTTCGGTGGTGCTCGCCGATCCGGCTACCACAGCTCCGCTGGGCGAATCCGTTGGATTGCTTGGCTATCTGCTGGGAGATCAGCTCGGTGCTGAGATCACCTTTACACGCGGCGAGATAAACAGCACCCGCCGACAAGGCAAGGTGCGCTACTACCAGCTGAGTGCCGGTGCCGGTCCGGGCAATTCAGGCGGCCCGTTATTCAGGCTGTCCGATGGGCAAGTAATCGGTGTACTTCATGCTGGCATTGAACGAACAGCTAATGCGGCAATCAACCTTGCTGTGGACATAAGGGAGTTTTACGACAGGTTAACGGTTGACGAAACCAAGCCACCTTCGGAAGAGGTTCAAAGCCAGGCACAGATACTTGCAGGTAAGGATACAAATTGAGTCTGCTCATGGTCACTGGGGATGATGTGATGTCAATGAGCTGGATCGGGGGAGAATCTAAATATGAGAATCGGAATCGATTTTGGAACATGCAACAGCGTTGCAGCCGTCTGGAATGAAGGGGAGAAAAGGGCCAGGATAGTTGAGATCAATGGCTCACGACTCCAGGCATCTTGTATTGCTATCTCCAGGAGTAATCCAGAAGAAATCGTATTTGGTATCGCGGCTCGTGATTACAGAAGAGACCCCGAATTTCTATTTTACGATCGTTTCAAGATGCTATTAAATGTGAGGCAAAGATCCCGTTGGGCAGCATTCGGATGGCCGGAAGATGCAGATGCAATGACACCTTCAGAAGTTTCGAAGGCATATCTCAGTGAATTGCTTTCTCATAGTCTGGAGTCAGAAAACAAGAGCAAGAATGACTTGAAGGAAATCGAGCGGCTGGTTCTATCTGTACCTGCTGTCTGGACACAGGAAGCCCGTGATAACTATGGACGCGAGCAATTGCAGCGCATCGCGATAGAACTGCTTAGCAGGAAGAAGCTTTCACAGTTGACGCGGAAGGAGCAACAGGTCTTCAAAAAGCGTCGAGTTCGCATCGTCAGTGAGCCTACTGCTGCCTGCTGCTATTTCGCACATTGCTATCGAATCAACAATCCCGGGAAGAAATTCAATGGCCATACTCTCGTTTGCGATTATGGTGGCGGTACTCTTGATTTAAGCCTCTGCAAAGTGGAAGATGATCAGGTTTCAGTACTTGATTGCAGGGGATATGGCCATGTTGAGGGAGAAACCTTTGGGGCTGCGGGTATGGCTTTCGACGAAGAGGTGGTGAGACGATACCTCCAACTGGAATCCGCTGATGTTAAGCGCGACGAGAGCTGGGAAAAATGGCTGAGAATTTTTGAGATATTCAAGATAAGACATATCAGCCCTAGAAGCCCAAATGAGCGAAAGATGTCTCGATATCTAGGTCAGCCGGAAAGAGTTAGGGAAGCGCTAAGTCCTGTTCCGGATGGTGCTGATTCACCTTTTCGCCCGGCCCACCTTGTTAAGGCTTTTAAGTCCGTAATCGAACCGCGATTTGAAGAGAGTGTATTGGAGATGCTGCAACTCCTTGTTAAGAATGGCATCCTGCGGGAAGTGAATCGCGGAGACAAAACTGTTTTCGACGGTTCAAATGAAACATTCCGAGTATTGTTCGTAGGGGGATTCAGTAACTTCATGCTGGTTCAGATTGCCATGACCCGTTATCTGGGGTACTCGGTTGGAGACCTTTGCGCCGGGATGCTGGACTCGGTTTACCCAACAAGTGACCGGAAGCCATCGGTTGCACTGGGTGCTACTCTTCTTGCCGCCCAGAAGATTAGCTATCAGGAGACTTGCCCAGTGCAGCTGGGAACGGTGATTTTTCCGGAAACGCTCTACCCGCTTGTTGATGCTGGAAGCAAGATTGAAAGCGACAAGACTACACCCGAGAAAACTGTTACGGTTAACGCTTCAGGCTGTGACGAATACGCGGAAATTGTGCTTTGGATGCGCAACAATAGAGGTATTGAAACTAGAATGCCCCTCGAGCAAACCTGCGCGGATGTGTTTCCAAATAGGGATGAGTTGGACAATATGTGGAAGCTGGGATTCTTGGTCGGTGAGGGCCTGGTCATAAGTTTGTGGGTTCAGGACAGTAATCATAAGGAAACAAGGGTGGTTCAACTTGGCGATCTTATCGCTAAGTATTCAGGTATTGTGATTCAGCCCGATGAACCACCAGCTGATAGTTCAGGTGGAGAGAGGTAATCCATGCTTACTCATATAAAAGAAGACTTGTTACGGCGATTGCAGGCAATTGAGCCTGAGCAGCACGGAACTACAGAAGCTTTCCTGGAGCTGTGTTCAGTTTGTGCTCTGATGGCACAGGAGCTGAGCCCAAGCCTTCCCCAGGCTAAAGCCACATTAATGGATGAAGCCCTACTTGAAGCAACCTGCGAACTTGCCAATGCCGCAGAGAAGATATCCGGTGTTCTACATGCCACAGCAGCCATGGGGAAGACCGCAATAGACGAGCGCGCGGATTGGGACGGATTTTTGAATGATGCTAAGCGACTCAGGTACGAAACCAGGGACTTGCGCGATCAAATCAGGCAATTGTTCAGGGAGGGCGCACCAGTTCCAGAGCGAGAGCTGATTGATAAAGAACAACAGGAAGTGAATCGCCAACGCGAAGCATACTCCGCTCTTCGGCAAACCATTTCGCCCGGCGAGAGTTTTCCTTATACGGCGAGCGGTAATTCAACGCCACCGGCTGATCTCAAGTTCAATTGGTTGAAAGAGTGGCGCATGGAGGCTCTGGATACTTTAGACCATTGGAGAGATACTCTCAATAAGCAGGAGAGAGTACTAAAGGAACTGAACAGGTGGCGTAGTATTGTAGATACTGCCCGAAAGCAATTGGAAGAACTGGAAATGACAGGAGATAAAGTTAGTCCGGATGATAGAGTTGATACCATAACCAGGGAGGACTCTGTCTGCACGCAGAGCTCCGATCCTCAAGCGGTTGGTGACGGCCTGAACGAGACTATGAGATATCGGAAACTGAAGCAATGTTTCGATGGGATCGAAATTGAATGGCAGGAAAGCAAATGGGTTGAGGTGTTGAAACTTTATGATGAAATCCTTGCAATAGACGCTGACAACGAAAGAGCCATGCATGAGCGCCCGCTCGCCCTGTGCTGCCTTATCGAAACACTGGTGATGAAACGCCAATCCGAAGCCCGGGAGAATGGAGAGGCCTGGCCTAGGTTTAACAAAGAGTACCATGTCAGACCAAATGAACGAAGAGAAATCATTAACAATGGAGATATGCGAAACAGGGACTCCGGGAGGCCTAAACTCGGAGAGTATTTCACTTTACTGTGTCCACAGTTAACTCCCAATCGGGCGTATGAAGTCATATCCAGTTCTGATCTCGCCTCCCTTGTTGGGAAGCCTACACCATCCTGGAATGACTTGAGCCTGAGGGAAACTGTATGGCAACCCTTCTTCAAAGAAATCCAATTCCTCGAAGAAGATGAAAAGCGCTATGCGACTGAGTTTGAGCAGGAACTGGGGGATATGTTGCGAGGCTATACACCTGGCGCTGAGTTCGTAAAAGATTGACTAATTTGATTTCAAACAGGCGCATGTGAGGTTTAGCACAGGCTGTTTTGAGAGGCAGGACTATTATGGAATCATGGGAAGTAGAAGGTTTGATCGCCGAAATCGGAAGGATTACTGCGGAAGAAGACCGTGCATATCAAATAGACCAATTGGTCAAAGTGGCAGAGCGAGTGTTGGCCGCTGCCACAATAAAGAGGGTTCAAGACCTTCTCTACACAGGAGAATCGCCTGCTGATGTGGATATAGCAGTGCGGGTATCAGACCATTTAAGATGCGTTGGAGCTCCATTTGAAAAATGGTGGCAGTGCATATACCCCAAGTTAAATGAGCTAACCGATGTAAGGCCTTTGGAGAATGAGCTGGTTGCTTTACGGAAGCAGATCCATGTTCTTGACACTGAGATCCAGGCAATCAGGGAAAAGCAAGAAGAGGTATCCGCGCAAGAGAAAGAGATACGGCGGCGGGAAAAGGGAAAGCGCAATGCCGAGGCAGGATTGCTTGAACGGGAAAAGCTTTTGCGTAAAGCAGACAAGGATCTCGCCGAGTTGACGGCAAAAATAAGTGATTTGAAGGATATTGAATCAAGGCTGGCGCCCGATGCTGCTAGGAAGGCTTTCGAAATGGCCTCTAGTGCGGACCGCTCAAGTCTTGCTGCCTTTGAAAAGTGCGTGAAGGCTATTGCTGAACACACAAGGGCTAATCGGCGACTTTGTGAGACCATGCTCAAGGATGATAGCGACATCGTCTCAGCTCTGCGCGCGATGGAAGAACAGGCCAACTCCGCCGAGTTGCTTGACGCTGGCAGGTTGATGGACGATGCACGCGATGCTTTTGACCTCTATGCAAGGGCGATTGAGGGTCTGGAGAGCAGAATTGGAGATTACCTTCACAAACGCGACTCAGCATTTGCGCATACTGTCTGACTGGAGAATCTAGAAACTGGCCCCTGGATGTTATCAGTATTATTGCAAGCATGGTTTTTAATATAGTGTGGTGGTATGCATATGAACATGGTATACAACGTAAACATGGAATGAGGATTTGTACAACCGACCCCAGAGGGCTGATGGTGTTGCGATATCTGAATCTGGTTTAAGAAGTGCGCATCCCGTCCTGAAGCACGCTCTTGAGGAGCTTCCCACACTGCTCGTTCTGAAAGTGATCACGTACCCTCTGTGCAATCTGCTCGCTCATGGGTATCTTTGTCACTGGTGTAGGTTCCTTTCTGAATTGATGGGTTTTGGTCGATTCTCAATTCTAATGAAAGGAACTTGAACCTCAAACCAATTTACACCAATCTACGGACGGCACCCATTGACATGATATGTCCATGGATACATTATTTACAGTGAGGAATCTTAAGGAAGCATAAGCTCGAGATGAATGGAAGGATGTATTGTGATGAAACCTTGTATGGTTTTAGAGGATTGTATACTCGAAGAAGTTATTAGTGAAGAAGAAACTTCTGCAAACACTTTGGGTGCCAATGAAGGATGTCCTGCTTGCAGAATGTGCGCTCCTGGGCCTCACGGACCTGGTGAGACTATGCATAGAGACGAATCGTATGCACAGAAGGCATGGTAAGTTGCAGGCTACGAACCGAATATTATACTCACAATATGGGTGCCAAAGACTATAAAAGCCAAGAAAACAGCATACTAAAGGATAACTCAGTTCGTTTAATAACGCCAGGATAAGTATTGTACATGAAAGTACATAGCGTTTACTGCTACATACTCGGGACTGTTTATAAGTGTAATAGTAAATGCTATATGTATGATGCGCTATCTAATAGAATACATCATATTAAACCACGCCTATATGATGTCTTGTATGGCATTTCAGGCAGCCAGTGTATACCCAATAAAATAATTGAAGATAATATATACTTGAAGAAACTTAAGGACTCTTGTATTTACGTTAGTGAAATTCCATTCAGGTATAATAACTCATGTATAGATGACTATATGACAACCAAATTAGATATACAAACATTAACATTGTATATTACCGATAAATGTAATCTTAGATGTAAATATTGCATCTACTCAGGAGCTCATAAAAACCAAAGAACACACTCAGGCAGATATATGACTTTTAAGACTGCTTGCAGAGCAGTAGACTACTACATCTCCAACAGCGATAGAGGGAAACCTCTATCTATTTCTTTCTATGGTGGTGAGCCTCTGCTAGAATTCCAAACGATAATGAAAGTAGTAGAGTATGTCCGGCAAAGGAAGCGAGATAGAAAGCTAAATCTATACTGTACGACAAATGGTGTATTACTAAAGGGTGAAATCGTAGATTTCTTTATAAAAAATAATATATATACAACTATAAGTTTGGATGGACCTCAAGCTATTCATGATATATATAGAAGAGATATTGAAGGCAAAGGCACACATAAAATAATAGTGGAGAATATAGAGGCGATAAAATGCAAGAGTAAAGAATATTATCATAAAAATATAGTATATAATGTCGTGATGACTGGCGCTACTGATGTTGATGAACTGCATGATTATTTCTCGAGTGAGCTATTTGCAAATTTACCAGTACGACTCGTTCCTGTCCATTTACCAGAAGCAGAAATTGATGTTAACGAGTATCAAGGAAAAGGTTTTCACGAATTGCGGATGAAGTATTTAAGACTCATGAGTTTAGAGAAAAACCACTCCAATATCATGGATACTCTATTCAGCGCTACGACAAAGAGAGTGAGAAACAGAAAAGTGGGCTATACAACTCTAGTTGATTTCAATATCTGTGTGCCAGGGCGACACAAATTGATCACCTATCCAGATGGCAAGTTCTCAATATGCGAAAGAGTAAATGATAAGGTGATAATCGGTAATATTGATGAAGGAATTAAAAGGAATAAAGTATATCATCTTATGTCTAAGTATGCATTACTGCTCTCAAAGCATTGTTTTAAGTGCTGGGCAGCCAAGCTGTGCCAGATTTGCTATCAACACTGCTATATCTCTTGCGACCTTGATGAAGATACATTCCTTAGTGCATGTGATGATGAAAAAGGGAGAATTTTATCATCTCTAATAGAGTATACTGATCAGCAATCATATGAGAGCCAAGCTGGAGGGTGAAAGTCCCTCTGGAGTCCGAGATGACAGGAACTCCTAGCCGAACACCAAGGGCGTTATTGTGATGTTTCGTCTGAAGGAAGGTGCAGGCAAACTCTTGGCCCGAGTAACAACGAACAGTATATGAGGCGGTGGCTCGTGGGTAAGCAGTCAAGAGGATGCAAAGCCCAATGTCATCTTGATCGAGCGGTTACATACAGAACGGAGCGATTGTGTACAGAAACAGTGTGGCCCTTCTTAATTTGCATCCACAAGATCTCTGATACTGAGGAATATGTATTCCTGATCCCTGAGGCCACAGGTGTTTCTTCAACAGCCTTCTCATCTTTCCATTTCAAGCCTCCAGCTTTGCTGATGTGAGGGGCCATTTGAACCAGTTCAGGATGTTCTCCTTCATTCTGATGAGCTACTTCGCAGTGTTCCCAAGCACTTTCACACCGGAGTTCTTCGCCTTGATGAGCTAGTTGTCCAGGTGTCTGCTCACCTCATGTCTGGTTTTCAAAGACTAGAGTGAGGCTCTTCCTTGAGATAGTAGGCGATGTATAGAGGCTGATTGTGCCTCAGAGCATCGTCCATGGCACGATGTCAGTTATCTTTGAGATTGCCCCGATGGTTGACCAAGATGGTCGAGGCCGAGGTTACTGAGTTCCTTAGCGGCAAGGGGTCAATACGAGCGCAGGGATCCTGAGTCTGTCAGAGAACCGAAGGTTACCGGAACGGTCACCGCGACAAAAGATTCCAGACAGGCTCGGGAACGATCAATGTTTCAGTCCCCTTGTCAGAAATACACCTGAGCCTTTCAAGAGCAGCATACTGGACAAACTGAGTACACGTACGGATCAGCTTGAGAACCTAGTAGCTGAGATGTACGCCAGGGGTCTTTCAACCAGAGATATCGAGGACGCACTCCGTGATGAGAGCGGCAACCTTATGCTGAGCAGGAGCTCCGTCAGTCGTCTTGCAGAGGTTTTGTGGACCGAATACGAGGAGTTTTCAGAGAGGGATCTGAGCGACTACGACATAGAGTATCTCTGGCTTGATGCCGTGTATGAATCCATGCGCAGGCAACCTGAGCCGAAAGGAGGGCATCTTTGCGGCCTGGGGAGTATGCAGGGATGGCAGCAAGGTGCTGCTTGCCCTTGATGTTGGAATTCGAGAGAGCACAGCTGCCTGGACGGAGTTCATCCACGGTCTGATTCGCCGTGGTCTGCGGGAGCCTCTCCTGGTCATCACCGACGGTAGTCCCGGCCTGGTTAGTGCTGTAGGCTCATGTTTCCCAAACAGCTATCGTCAGAGATGCCTTTTTCACAAGACTCAGAACGTGCTGTCCAAGATACCTGAGGAGGCACGTGAGACAGTGAAGTCATTCCTCCACAGTATCTACCATGCCCATTCCCCAGAAGCAGGCGAACAGAGGGCTGCGGAATTCATCGGGGAGTACAGGTCACTATACCCGCGTGCTGTGAACTGCTTTTCCGAGGACCTCGATGCCTGCCTGACGCATCTCAAGTTCCCTGAAAAGCACCGCAGGCTCATCAGGACAGGGAACCTGATCGAGAGAGCATTCGGCGAACAGAGACGGAGAACAAAAGTCATTCCGCGATTCTTCGATGAGAAAAGTTGCCTGAAGCTGGCTTACGGAAGCTTGATAAGAGCTGCTGAGAGATTCCAGCGGGTTAAGATGACACTACTTGATATCCAGAGACTTGAGACCATGAGAAGAGAAAGAGGACTTGCACCTGAACCTACGCTGGACTACAAGCTGGGAAGGGAGGTGAGGAAGTCTGCGTAGTCAAACCGTGTTTACACCACTCTGGAGACTTGACCCTTTTCCTGAACACGACACCTTGGTATAGTGTAATGGTATGTATCGGAAACGGTCAACAGGGTAGACATTGAAAGGCTTGAATCCATTACAATAACTCTTTATATATACAATATGAATAATGGAAGTGTGAGAATAATTCAATGGAACTGGTATGCAGAGTATGTGGATTCCATGCGTCATGCTCTGATGACTTGGAGCCGGATGACATACAGGCAGATGAAATGGAATGGTTTAATCACCTAGTCTGCCCAGTTTGCGATTCCAGCAATTGGAGATTTGAAGAAGCGAACCTGCTGGATACAGACCTGGCTCTATTCATGCAAAACAATGAGTTGGTAATTCCAGAACCACCGGACTTGATCGATGCTTCTTCAACAATTATTTTCCCCGAACTGTCTGTTGATGATGATATCGTTGATGTTTCTGATATCTCTGAACTAATTGTTCCCCAATTGTCCTTGGACGAGAATCTCGTTGACATGTCTGAGGTTCCTGATATGTCAGAGATAGTTCTTCCGCAATTCCCCTTGGACGAGAATCTTCCAAGCATTCCTGAGAATCCTGACATTTCAGATTCCAGTTCAATGCTATCCGAACTGCTTGGGTCAGATAATGGGTTCTTTACTCAGGTAACTAGGAATGAAGAAAATCTTGAAAAGCCGGGTACGATTGATCTGAACGCCCTACGAGAAAGGGTAAGAAGAAATCGAAATCAATAGCAGCGCATATTGGATTCTGCTATGGGATTTATATGAAATTTGCTGAAAGAATGGGAGCTCTCTTCAGACGAAATAATCAAGACGAAAGGCCATGGTGGAGGTGCGTCTGCAAATATTGTGGTTTCTCTGCAATAGGACCTGCAGGTAGTGATGATAGACCATTCTACGGACACCCCACTTGTCCAAGATGCAGAAGTAGAGAATGGCACTGGTCTAGATGCCATCCCGATGGAGAAGATGAAGAGCAGAAGCAACCTGATCTAAACGCCCTAAGACGAAAGCACAGGTGGCGATGATTAAACAACAAAATCCGCCTGGCATACCTCAAAGAAGAAGTACAGTGAATTATGCTCTTTGTCTGAGTACGCGTGGCATACTACCTTTTAGCAGATCAAGTTGTTGCCAAAGGGTACTTGTCAGTGCAGTGGCTTACGAGCATATTCATCAGCAAACAGAATCTGACGATGAGTATCCATATTACTGTCAATGATATCAGTTTATGAGTTTTTCTATTCTTGAGCTATACACGGTTGTTTTGAACACAGATATTAATGGTGATACACTATCTCGGATGGATTGCTTTTTGTCTGTCTGATTGTAAGGAGTATGATGGTGAATCAAATGACTAAATCCTGCCCAATCTGTTTTAAGCAGGGATTCGAAATAGGGCAACTGCCACAAACTTGCCCGCAGTGTGGATGGAAGGTGGAGAACTTACCGGGCACGCCCAACGCACAGTATCTGGCAAAGGAGAAGGCTGCGAAGAAAACCTGGGCTGAGCGTGTTGCAATACCTGAACCTGGTTTGAGGAGGGATGAAATGACTCGTAAGCAGGTTGACCTTAACAAACTGAGAGATACACTTATCCAAAGTCAGAGGAATGGAGATACTAATCCCAGTTCTCTCAGCAAAACCATAGTAGTTGATCAAAACGGCAGGATTTCTATGGCCGATGATTTGAACTCTTATGAAAGGCAGTCAGTTTCTGAAGTTCAGCAGGATACTTTCCACTCTCAAGATGAACCGGAAGAAGATTCTTTACAACGCTATATGCCTACTGATACGCAGGAGATAACAACCGAAGAAGGTGTTCAAGGCTGGCTATTCACGATAACTAACAGCCAGGGAATCAAGTTCAGGATGTTCACCTACAACGATGGTCAAAGTTACCGAGTGATGGTGGTGGATCCTGTTCTAGAGAGCAATTCAAACTTGCATGAACTGCACTTAAATGGTGACGGGACAATACTTTTTCAAGCAAGGGACAGCAGTTCCAGCATTGATTCGCTTGTAGCTGCTCAAAAAGAAACGATAATCTGGGCGGAAAGCATAACAGGAGAGCTTGTTGCCAGGGGGAACAGCTAATGTGAAAGTGGTAGTTCTATGCGCATCTATGATGAAGTACTAGATAGCATCAATGAAAACATAGCTATGTTCGAGCCAGAGAGAGGTGGTGTTCTTTTCGGCCCGATCGGCAGAGATGTCATTTCCCTCTTTGTGTTTGATTCCAGTGCTCACACAACATTTTCATCATACACCATTTCCAGGGAGATGTGCGAACTGGTTCCACAAATAGAACGGAAGACGAAGCTTGAGTATAAAGGTATTGTGCATTCACACCCAGCTAGATTGGATAGTCCTTCCCACGGAGATCAGCTTTCTGCAAGGAATGCGCTTAACATAAACCCGCATATGAGTCGTTTCTATATCCCAATCATCACCCATATAGTTACCTCGAGGGATAGCAACACTAATACGATACAACTCAGAGATGGAAAGCTCTCTTCATACTGCGCTATCAAAACCAACAGGGATAGGGCAGGAGTAAGAATTGCGCATGAACCTGTGGCTGTGATACCAATACTAAAATCTTTAAGAGAAGTGACTGAACTATTGAAGAGTCAAGCAGACTATAAGAGAATAAGCATGATAGACTCAGCTGAACGGATATTCCTCCATGACGGAGCAATGAATATGGCTTATACATTGAATGTTGATGAGTACATGTTCATGATTCTTGTTAATGAGATGTTCCCGGAGAACGCTCCTAATTTACTGCTTTCGGCCAATGGAAGTAATACCGAAGCAGTTCCACTTTCTTGGTCGATGGGATGCGATCCAGAGGATGAGATACTCAAGGGTATAGTCTCCGCCACAAAAAGCAAGAGGGAATTGACCCATTCCAGGTTGCATAGTACAAGGACTAAACGCAGAAGAAGTATTGCGGCTATCTTTAAATAAAGTACCCCAAGGTGAGGAGCAGAACAATGGATAACAAAAGGCGAATAGGCAGAAGTATACTAGCCTCTTTTGCTAATACTCATTTTCCCAATCTCCATCCTTTCCTCCTTTCTGACAGAGTTTTCTCATCAGTAGAGAAGCATACCTTTTTCAGCAGATCTGATACTGAAGAGCAGGTCGTAAGGGCATATATGCCATCAAATACCAGGCGACTGGTCACTGATGAGGGGGTGTCAGGCTGGGTTTATAGCTTTTATTGTGCATATGGTAATAAATACACAATGTTTACATATTATGATGGTAGCTATTATCAAGTGCTTGTTCTAGAGCCAGAGGTCGAGGATAGATATAGAAGTGCACATACCGGGCATATTTTTAGTACCGGTCGTATTTGCTTCGGAACACGCTACAACAATGGAAGACCAACCCTGCAGGATGCTTACGCAAAATCTGTTCTTTGGGCAACGGGGATGTCATCGTTAATGCTTACGGGTACTTTTCAGCTTTCTGCCAACAACCTTGACGATTAACTCGAGGTTTTTAAGATCGATGGCAAAGAGACCTAAGTTGGAGGAAACATGAACGGCTCACCGGAGATTTTAAGAAGTTTATCCAGTCATGTGGAAGCCACTCTTCAAGAGTATGGCGGCACACATTTGCACTCTTTTCAAAGAATCTATGATGGTCGCGATCTGCCATGCTCTAAGTTTGACATTTCTTCTGGAATAGAACTTCTTTTTGTGGCAAGCAGCGGCTATCCGGGGATACCTCCTGTCCTACTTGTAACTCATTCAGGTTCAGAGACGATTCAGATCAACCTTGACTGGGATTTGACTCTTCCAAGCGAACAAAGGCTCTCTACTGCTTTAAGAGGCATTATTAAAGGAAGCCCTCCGTTCTCTCTAGCTTACGGACCGTCAATAGATGTTCTACTTACAGAAGACGCTGAACTTGCAGATGAAGCCGGCTGGAGGCCATTCATTGCAGGATCAGTTCAGTCAGGCAGCCTTGAAGAGAGCCTGTTCGAGCGTAGCAAAGGTTTGCTATCTCCGTCCTTGAAAGAGAAATCCGCATTGATAGTTGGGCTTGGTTCGGGAGGATCATATACGGCAGAGAGTTTGGTTAGATGCGGTCTTGGTAACATAATTCTTATCGATGGTGATCTCGTCGAACCACACAATTTGAGCAGAACAACATACTATGCCTGTGACATAGGCAAGCCTAAGGCTCTAGCCCTTTCAAGGCATTTGCTTAACATCAATCCTTCGGTCAAGATCACGGCCTTTGATGAAGACCTTGCCGGAGTCGGCACACAAAAACTCACAGACCTCGTTAAGCAAACCGATCTCATAATTGCACTTACTGATGATCCGTATGCTCAGGCAAGGCTTAACCATTTTTCATTTTATCACAACACTCCATCCATTTTCGCTGCTTTGTACAGAGGAGCAAGAGGGGGGGAGGTTATCGTTTGCGTACCTGGCGAAACACCCTGCCTGGAGTGTTCCACAGGTGGTGTGCGAGAAAGTGTTTCAAGGCCGGTGTCAGATGTCAACTATGGAACCGGCAGACTTCCAGGCGAGCAGGCAATAGCTGCTGATATTCAACATTTGGATTCAGCTACGGTTAAACTGTCGTTGGGTGTTCTTCTCAGAGAGCATGAAGAGCTTGCGATTGCATCTTTCCTTGAAGGAGCACTGAAAAACAGGTTCACATACCTATGTATGAGTATGGCCCCTGATTACTGGATCTTCCCCCATTTGCTCAAGGATGCACCAGGCCAGTATGGCTATGGGGCCATCTGGCTGACGCCAGAGGGCAGAGACGATTGCCAGTATTGCGGTTCTGGAACATGCGAGGATCCGGCAGTTTTCCCATTAGGTCCCGTAAGGGTTAACTTATAGTGTGGCACAAACACCTAACGTAGATGGAATTAGGAGGAAAGTAGGTCTTTCTTCCCGGAGACCTCCGCCAAGATATGAAGCACCGGAATCCAGAAGTAGCACCAGTAGAAGCAACCGTGGTTCAGGGTTTCCAGTTAAGACTATCGTTCTTTGGTTTGGCGTCGCCATGGTGATTATGACTTTTGCCAACTTGTGCTCAAACGAAGGGGATTCTGCTGATAACACAGCTACTAGCCATACTCAGAACTCAGGGGTGATAGGCTATACCCAAGGCCCCATTGATGGTATGGTGTTTGTATCAGTCCCGGCGGGAGAGTATTACATGGGTTCTCCTGAAAGTGATCAGGAAAAGTACAGTAACGAGCTACCCAGACAGCTTGTTTCCATCTCTGCTTTTGAGATAATGACGACAGAGGTAACACAGAGGATGTGGGTAGAAGTTATGGGCAGCAATCCCTGTACGCAACAATACGGTATTGGGGACGACCTTCCTGTATACAATGTGTCCTGGCATGACTGCAGAGAATTCATAAGCAGGCTGAACTCTACTTCGGATGGATACACATACAGACTCCCATCTGAAGCTGAATGGGAATACTCAGCCAGAGCCGGTGGGAGCAGCACCAGGTACTGGGGAGTTGCTACTGAGGATTACATTGTAGCACAGTTCTGCGTTTATGCTGGTAACTCGAACAAACCATCCCAAGTCGGTTCTCGGCATCCGAACGCCTGGGGTCTATTCGATGTACTTGGGAATGTTTATGAATGGTGTGAAGATGTTTATGTAAACAACTACCACTCGCTTCCTGAAGACGGTTCCCCTTATACAGGAAATGGCACATATTCTAACAACAGGGTTATCAGAGGGGGCAGCTGGAGCAGAGACATCCGTAACTGCAGATCCGCTGATAGAACTAGCGCAGATCCAGCATCAGTAAGTAGCGACAGAGGATTCAGGTTAGTTAGGACGGATTCCTGAGATGAGTCTTTTTGCTGAAGAAGCCTTGATCGTCCAGCAAAGCCTTCACCTGTTGAAAGCATGTTCCCAGTTACGTCGAAGTCGGATCTGGAGGGTATGAATATGCGTTTTCTTCTCTCTCTTTTCCTGCCGGTAGTTTACCTGTTAATCCTGGGTGTATTCTGGCAGGAGTTTGACACCGATGCAGATCTTCATGAGGACGGCTTTTTCGAGTACAGGTTGCACGAGTATGAACGGGATTACCTGTCCAGGATACCTTACTGGGTAATGGCCGTGCTTTTTGTTCTGATAGTAAATGGCATCTTTCTTGTAAGATGGATGAGATTGAAGGTACGGTGGGGGAGAACAGGTGTCGAAGTTGACCCGGTTCCACTAAGGCTGATTGGCCTTAACCTCTTCTTGTGTCCGATGATGATAGTGCTTCATATGGTGTTGAGGTCTATTTAGCATCTGAATCAAACTGTCCGGAAAAGGCAAAATATGAACTCTGAAGATATTGATTTAGATAAACTAAGAAGCAAGCAAATAAGAACAACGCGTGGAGGCGAAACAATGGCGATAACAGTAACATGTGCATACTGTTCAGGTTCAGGAGAACACCCAAGGAAGTATGTACCTTGCCCAGTTTGTATGGGGAGAGGAAAGCTTTTACTCTCTTATGATAATCCTGTAAAGTGCAGGTACTGTAGTGGTTCAGGAGAGCATCCGCAAAAATACGAGATTTGCCCTACTTGCAAGGGGGCTGGTGTTGTGCCTCCTGTTCTGCACGGTTGACCATAAAATAGAAGTATAGAACACATAATAGTATGATCTAGTGGCCTGAAGACTATAGAGAGAAGAAGTCGGATTGGGGGATGATTGTAAGTTGATTAATCAAACCCACGCACGCGACAGAACTACGGTTCAGTAAAGCAAGGGAGTCAACTGAATTGAGCAAGCAGAGAGTGACTGAGGAACCAAGTCTATCGTTTGGTGTCGGCTTGACCAACGCATGCAATATGGCCTGCCCGTTCTGCTACAGTCTGGAGGAGCGCCAACGGCGAACGGTTGCAGAAAAGTCGATTTGGTTAGACTTCTTCAATGAGTTCGGTCCACGGATGAAAAGTGTGAACTTTGGGACAGGCGAGAACACACTTGATCCATTCTTCTTCAATCTGTGTGCCCACCTAAAGGTGACATTGCCCAGTTTGGACATTGCATTGACCACCAATGGTACACTTTCGACGAAAATCGCAGAGAGTAGTTATTGTCGAGATATCGCTCATAGATGCTTAACCGATGTTGATGTTTCTCTTGACTTCCATGATGCTACTAGGCATAACCGTTTCCGGGGTAACGAGAAAGCATTTGAAATGGCGCTTGATACTCTAGAGTTGTGCTCGAGCTGGGGGTGCAATACATCGATAGTGATGCTCGGAATTGAAAGTACACTGGAAGAGGATAACCTGAAAGGACTCTTGGAACTTGCAAGACAATATAATAGTATACTGCGTATAAATCTATATAGACCAGTCATTCAAACAGACCTGTTGCACCCACCTAAACTGTCGCATATCCTCTCGGCATTTGACTGGTTGAGTTCAAATGCGACGATTGTTAAACTAAGTGATCCGCTCTTCGCGGCAGTGCTTACCGAGGCTACTACAAGTTCCGATCCGTCTGGTTCGACTAGTTTCCGAGTGCTTCCGGACGGAAAAGTATTCCCGTCAACTTATCTCATTAGCGAGAGACATTGCTTGGGGACTATTTCTGATCTCCAGTCTCTGACCAGGATTATCGATCAGCAATCTTGGGTAAGATCCAACGCAAGACTACCAGAGTATTGCATGGATTGTGCTGTCAGCGAGCGGTGTGGTGGAGGTACACTTGACAGGCGATTCCTTTGGTACGGATCATCCAGTAAGCCCGATCCTTACTGCCCTAGAAGAGAGAACTCTCCTACCCAATTGCGCAAATATACTGTTGAAGGGTATGTATCTTCGGTTCATGATGATTATCTACCCACGCTCTTCTTTCGACCTTGAAGGGCACATAGATATTTATTTAATTATATTACTGATAGTAATAGCTTGTTAATTGCCAATACTAAATCTCGACGGATGTCAGTTAGGAGAAGAAATGGATAAAGCGATTCCAGAACCTGTGAAGCTTTCTCGAGAGATCCGTATGTCGGATGAGTGCACTTCACTACTCAGGAGTAAATATCCAATTGATTCCCTCGAAAACTGGTACTATACTGGTATTCCACCAAAGCAGGAAATCAGTATGAAGGGGGGGTGTGTTAAAGAGACATTAGAGACACTTGCTGATTTGACTTGCATTGACAAGACTGATGACCTCTGGTTCTCTCCCAACACTCTTCGTGCATTTAAGGGGAGACCCGAGTGTTTCAGTCCTCTTTCCCAACAGAACCCATCCTCAGATAGAGCAAATTGTTCTTCTGTTCATGTTACGGCTACACCTCACCGCATTTCGTTGCATGTTGCTCACACATGCAATCTGAATTGTAGCTACTGTTATGCTAATGGTGGGAATTATCAACTGCACGAATCCAAAATGACTGCGAAGACAGCCATTGAAAGTCTCGCAAAATGGTTCAGTAAGACTGAAGCTTTTGAACCAGATGAATATGAGATTCTCTTCTTTGGAGGGGAACCTTTTCTTGCCATTGAGACGATGATCAAAGCGGCAGAGTATGCTCGACAGAGAAAGGGAGATCGAGTCAGGTTTAGCCTGTGTACTAATGGGACATTGGTAAATGAGCGAATCTTATTCTTCATGCGAGAATTCCAGCCTAGCATCATGGTTAGTATAGACGGTCCCAAAGCTTCACATGACCGTTACCGGATAACGAAAGATAATAGCAGTTCGTTCGAGCACCTGGAGCGAAATCTACCGCTACTAATGGAGCATGCATCGCATGCTATTGCTAGAAGCACAATAACTCGAGACAATTCGGATCTTGATGTGATCTACGAAGAGGTTCAGCGATTTGGCTTTTCTGATTGGTTCTTCAAGCCAGCGATTCCAATAAACAGCACTGCAGCTTCGATAGCACCTGATAGAGCTAAGCTTTCAGATTCTGTTAACAGTTGCTATACGCGGATGTTCGAAGAAATGCTGACAGGCAAAAAGACTATGAGCCGGCATCTTTCAGATGTAGCATACCGAATACTCTTCCGCATTAAAAAAACCAAATACTGCGAACTGGGTAGATTCCCAAGCGTTCTTCCTAACGGAATGATTTCACCATGTCACCGTTTTGTTGCTGACGATACTCTTCAAGCGAAGCTAGAGGATTGGAATCCTGTTCGTCATTTCCTGCAAGCACCGATGAGGGATAAACGTTGCCTTCACTGTTGGGTTCAGTACCTATGTGGTGGAGGGTGTTTTGCGGATCGTCAGCTTGACGATTCGGATCCAGAAGAAGTGGATGGACTATGTTGGTTCCGTAAAGCCACGGCTCTTTTGATAGTCAAACGGCTTTCTAGTTTAGATACGGGCAAATTGGATGAGTTAGGAACTCGACTTATAGAGAATGTGATGAAGGTGAATCCATGACCGGTTGGAACTGGGATAAGGTTTCGGAGGAAGCTAGGACACATTTCGGAGGGGGACCGACGGGTTGGGCAGTTGAACTTGTTAACGCATTACCGAGACGCTGCGACAAAGAATTAAGTGTTCTAGACCTTGGATGTGGATTAGGAAGAAACTCCGAGTTTTTAAATCAAATTGGATTAAATGTTGTTGCTACTGACCTCTCGGTTAGTGCGGTCATAGCAACAGCGGGGCGCTTTAAGCAAAAGTCACAGAAGCCATCCGTCCTGCTATCTGATATGGTAGCACTTCCCTTCGAGGCAAACTCTTTCGAGGCGGTTTTAGCGTACAATGTGATTTATCATGGCTGGCCTGACGCTGTGAAGCAAGCCGTATCCGAGATACACCGAGTCATTAGAGCAAATGGAACTCTTTTGGTTACAATGATGTCGCAATCTGATCCTAAATGGCAGCGATTACCTAGAACTGGTAATTGGACAGTTGTACCAGAAGCGGGAAACGAGGTGGGCATTCCGCACCACATGATAAGACAGGAGGATATCACTGTCCTTTTTCAAGGATTTCGAATCGAGCAGCTGTGGCATATAGAGCATTCATACGGAAATCCTCGTAGATGTTCTTTTCACTATGTTATATTGGCAACTAAAGTGCCTTAGTAATTGTAGGTCTGATAGCAATGAGTAGAACTCAGCAAAGTGATATACACCGTATATTAGAACTTAACAAGCGGAATTTGCATTTAAGCGACTTCGTTCATCTAAGTCGATGTGAGCATGGGCTCATTCTTTTCCACTCTTTGAGGATGGATGTTGGCTTTATACCTTGGTGCATTGTGAGCAAATCGAAGACGAATCTTGATGAATTTCTGCTCAGGAACCGGTTCGTGTACGACTGCTCCGAGTGTAGAGATCGCGCTGATGCTGCTGAGCTAGACTCGGCGATCTCTAGTGTATGCTTGGGCGAGGTTCAAATCAATGTTTATAAGGTTTTCATTACAGATAACTGCAACCTTGACTGCGACTACTGCCTAATCGAGCAAAACCTTCTAGCTGAAAAAGCCCGAAGGGTGGGTGGTATGACACTAGAATCATGCAACGAGTTGATTGATAGGATAAGAGCTCATTGCGAAGGTGCCCATCGTTCTCAGAACCGAACCATAATGCTGTACGGCGGTGAGCCACTGATGAATTTTCAGGCTGTCGAGCAGATTGTCGCGGGTATAAGGTCGATCGAAAAAGAACTGGATGACCAAAGGTTCGAGATAGTACTCGAGACTAACGGGACATTAGTGACTGAGCAAATCGCTAGATACCTCGCACGAGAGAAAGTAGCAGCCCTTGTTTCGCTAGATGGCACAAAAGAATGCCACGATAGTCGACGTAAGACTAGATTTGGAACTGGCTCTTGGGAAATGGCTATACGCGGAGTTGAAACCTTGCGAGACGCTGGTGTATCAGTTGGGATTAGCACTGTGTTTACACCTGAAATCGCACCGGAAGCAGGAGTCAACATAGTTCGACTCTCGAAAGCGCTTGGTATACGTAGCTTCGGTTTGAATCTATTCCACTTGGCCAAGACAGCGAAGGGCAAAGACCTCATTATTGATGAGCACATTTCAGATTATGTCAGGGCTTGGAGATATTGTCGACTGGCAGGAATTTATATTGAACATGTAGCTCGCCGGATACGCCCGTTGGTGGAGGGTCGATTAAGACCTCGTGATTGTACCGCCTGCGGTGGAAGGGCTGTAGTTACACCAGATGGCAAGCTAGGTATTTGTGAGGCATTAATAGGTGAGAGTTCAGCTTTTCGAGAGATGAGCTTTCTCGATGCTGAGGAAGATGCACTTTTCCGGGAATGGTCAACTCGAACACCCTTGCTTTGGGACGACTGCAGGCAATGCATTGCACTAGGTCTGTGTGGTGGTGGGTGCGCATACAACGCACTGTTCGAGACTGGGACTATACACGCACCAGACAGGTATATCTGTGCTCAGAGTAAGGCACTAGTAATTGAGAGTCTAAAAATTCTCAGTTCGGAGCATATCGATTTATGGAAAGCAACCGCAAATGACCGCTTTCCCATTCTTCTGTCCAAAGCTCAAAAGGAGATTCTGTACGGGGAAGTTCCTGAGCGGCCAATGGTACCTCTCCAATATCTATCCAGACAGCAAGAACATCAGAGTACAGATGTGGTATAAGATTCAAAATAGAATAAAAAAATAATGAGTCGATTAGTAAGGTCGGATGAGCATAGGTTGCCTCATCGATTGGAAATCGGCCCCCTTGGTCTTGGTGGTAATGGATTCAAGCGGGGAAGTGAATCGGAGTTGCTGGAAATACTGAAATACGCATCTAGCCATTCTGTAAAGTTTATCGAGACATCGAACAATCAGGAGAATCGCCATCTGCTTCCTGAGGCAGCACAAACCGAATCGCGAATTGCAAGACTTATGGATGAAGTGGGAATGCCCTTCTTCGTGAGTGCAAAAAGCAACAGCACCCGAGGCGAGGAACTTGTTAGAGACTTTTTAGCGAGTCGACGACGCTTTGGTAGCAGACTTAAGTGGTTTCTTCTTCACGGAGTCAATGACTTTAATGATCTCAGTGATCGAACACTAGGTGGAGCGGTAGATGCGCTAGCAAACCTAAGAAGCAAGTATGGGATAGGAATCGGTTTTTCAAGTCATAGCATACCTGTTGCAAAGAAACTTATGACTGCAAAAGATTTCGATTTAGTAGAATTATCAATTAATATAATCAATAGGAGGGCTGATATTGAGGAGTGGGTCGCAAAATTAGTTCGGGATGATGTCTTTGTAGTAGCGATGAGTCCACTAGCAGGCGGACTAATCCCTGCTCTTGAGGTGCTGTATGAAGGGCTTCTGGAAGAGAACTTGGCCTATTTACAATGGCTTGGTGCGGTGGCAGTACCAACCGTTAGTTCTGTTTCTCATCTGAGAAGACTGATTAATGTAGGGCTTAAGCAAGGAATATCGTTCAGTGATGATAAGGAAGGATCAATCCAAAGGTTACTCAGTATTGGAAGTCTAGGTGATGGAATTTGCTCATCTTGTCAGCAATGCATGCCATGCCTCGAGCGTGGATACTATTCGGGAGCTGTTAGGTTAGCACTTGCGTTTGAGTTCATGTGCCTTGGTCTACGAGAGAAGAGCGAAGAGATATGGAGTTCATATAAATGTAGCGACTTACCCTGCGAAACATGCAGAATAGTCGAGCAATGCTGCATTCGAGGGCTGAACATTCAAGCACGATTTAAAGCATTGAAAAAGTCAGTAACTCAGGAGAATGGACTGTGAATCTTAAGCACCTGGATATTGCCATTACAGGGCGCTGCAATCGCAACTGCTTGCATTGTGCTGTAGCTGGTAGATTTCGTGAGGATCTGGAGCTCCAGCAGTTTCGCGATGCACTTAGAGAGTTTCAGCCAGTAGAGCTTCACTTGACTGGCGGTGAACCTCGGTTACATCCATACTTTAAGGACATTCTGGCTATTGCTGTTGAGTTTTGTGAGCGAGTATCTGTTGTAACTTCTGGTGGAGTCAGTCTTGAAGAGCTATGGACCTGGAAAAACCTAGGCATTTACGAGATTGCTGTAAGTGTTGATGGCTCATCAGTAGATCATGATAAGCTTCGAGGAGAAGGATCATACAAAGATACCTTGAGCACTTTGTGTGGGTGCATGGCTATTGGATTGCGTTCGCGAATCAATACGGTTGTCCATGAGCAAAATCTATCAAGCGCTTTAAGGATCATTGAGGTAGCAGAGGAATGGAATGTAAGTCGTTTGGCATTTATCTATCTAACTGAGATCGGGGATGCCAGGGTACATCGCTTAAGGTCTGCTAAGAGCACTGCCTGGAAGTCATTTTTAGCATCGCTACAAGAGCTGGTATCAGCGCTACAGTGTGAAGTTACAGCCCAGAATCCATTTGATCAGGATTGGAACTGTTTTAGTCAGGCATGCACAGTTGTGCAAGATGTCCCAGCTGCGATGGACAGTCGGGGTGTGGTTCATAATTGTCCTTTGCTTTGTGGAGTGCAGAAAAGAGACTATGAGAGGACGCTCTCAGCAATTAGATCCTATGTAATTAGCAGCAAAGAGACAATCTGCGGTTCTATGGAGTTACTTGGCAGGAAGATTGGGAAAACTGAAGGGCGAGGATGCCCTCTGGTTGCAACAAGGATCAAATAGGCTTAATATGCCCCATCGAGGATGGGTGAAACCCCTCGTATTTCGGAGAAGCCTTCGGGTGGCTGCTTTATGCAGTATTGATATGAATGATTATCGCAAAGGTTCTCATGCGTTTTATCGCTGCGCTATCATCTTGTCTTTATACCAAAAATGCGCAAGCCGGAATTACGATATGAAGTGGGAAAGGTAAGGAAATTAGTCAGTTCCCATCCGTAATAGCGTAACACAAACACTAACAATAACATAGCCCGGTAGAGAGAGGCGCATTTCGGGGTTGACAATTTCCCGAGAAATGGCTATATATT
>Ga0209203_1000473_pt1 | contig 34390 bp, 30 predicted proteins | sample AD_UKC109_MetaG_FD_184423 | JGI IMG/M metagenome (GOLD analysis project Ga0209203, IMG submission 184423) | Active sludge microbial communities of municipal wastewater-treating anaerobic digesters from Hong Kong - AD_UKC109_MetaG (SPAdes)... | ecosystem: Engineered > Bioreactor > Anaerobic >... | reverse complement strand
GAGAATCTAAGAGTTACAGAATTCAATAATGACGCTGAGATACCCCATGTCAGTGAAGCAGTTGAGTGGATAGTTCTTGACGGCCCGGGCTACTGTTGGTACAATAATGATTCTTCATATAATGCGCCAATATACGGAGCATTATATAACTGGTACGCTGCCAGCGCATCAAATATTTGTCCTACGGGATGGCATGTTCCAACTGATGCGGAATTTAATACCATGGAGGTGGCACTTGGGCTGGATCACACAGATGTTGACGTCTGGGGTTCGAGAGGCACGGATCACGGATCAAAGATGAAGAGCACTGCCGGATGGAATGCAGGACAAAACGGAACAAATACAAGTGGTTTCACAGCCCTTCCGGGAGGATACCGCTACTATTCTGACGGCACCTACCAGGGCCAGAATACCTATGAGTACTTCTGGACTGCATCAGAGCACGATGCAGATAGGGGATGGTACCGCTTGTTAGAAGGCAGCAAAACCAATGTCTACAAAGCTTCCGGAGACAAAAGAGCCGGGAAAGCGATACGTTGCATAAAAGACTGATTTTAAATGCTATTCTTATAAGGAGGCTGCCCTGACAGGCAGCCTCTCCTTTTTGCAGACATCCAGGGGCATGAAATTGTTTATTATATTTGAAGAAAAAGAAGATGAAACTCTTGCTGGCATTATCATTGGCTATATTGATAACAGCCTGTAATTCAAACAGTGACGAAATGACAAAGGTTATATTTCTCCATCACAGTACCGGAGAGGCAATATGGAAAGGCGCAACCAACAGATACATCTATAAACTGACAGGAAAGGGAGATGTACAGAAGCATTTCCATGCCTACAACCGCAAAAACAAGACCAGCTATGAAATCACTGCTGTGAACTTTCCAAAGAGCGCACCATACGGATGGAATAATTACCCGTACGATTATTACAATATCTGGGTCAGAAATGCAGGCAGTGTGCCTTTTATGGAGGAACCCACACTTGAGATGCTTACTCCTGAATACGAGGTGATAGTATTCAAGCACTGCTTCCCTGTCAGCCGGATTGTGGCTGACTCCGGGGCTCCTGACATAGACTCAGATATCAAGAGCCTGGAGAATTACAAACTTCAGTATGGTGCATTAAAGGAAAAGATGCATCAGTTTCCGGATAATAAGTTTATTGTCTGGACTCCGGCCGCCAACACCCGACTGAAGTCAAAGGAGGACGAAGCGCTCAGGACACGTGAGTTTTACAACTGGATGATCAGTGAATGGGATGAAAAAGGCGACAATATCTTTATCTGGGATTTTTATAATTACGAGACTGAAGGCAGTCTTTATCTGACTGACACCAATGCGCACGGTCCGGATAACTCACATCCGTCAGTGGAGTTCTCCGCCAGGCTGGCTCCGCTTTTCGGTCAGTTTATTATTGATGTTATTGAATCAAAGGTTGAGTAAACCGGCCGGAAAAATTGCAAAAGATAAAATGAACTTCAGGGCAATTTTTTACCGCTTGCATATCAAGTTGCTGGAAAAAGCAAGCAACGAGACAAAAGTCAGGTACCTGAGAAGACAGGGAATGAAGATTGGCGAGAATTGCCTGATAGGAACAATGAATTTTTCAACTGAGCCCTATCTCATAGAGATTGGAGATCATGTTGCCATTGCTGATGATACCGAGATCGTGACACATGACGGAGGCGTCTGGTGCTTCCGTGATGAGATAAAAAATGCCGATCTCTTCGGCAGGGTGAAGATCGGCAATAATGTATTCATCGGGAACAACTGTACAATTCTTCCCAACACCACAATTGGAGATAACTGTATTATCGGTTCAGGTAGCGTACTTCGCGGGAAATTTCCCGAAAACTCAGTTATAGTCGGTAATCCGGCAAAGGTATTAATGGATATTAAGGTTCAGAAATTCCTTTATAAACAGAATCCAGACCTGCTCCAGACCAAACACCTTTCACCGGCCGAAAAAACCAGATTCATTAAAAGGCACTTTGGATTAGAAACTGACTAGCGGTAAGTTATTACCTTATGGTTAAAACCGCTATCGGCAACTCCTGTCAAGGCATACCCATCAGTCCAGATAACCGTGGTGCCTGAAGAAATTCCAGGCCTGATCAGATTGCTTCAGCGGGCTGTATAACTGCACCAATCCCAATCCGGGTGAGACATTTCCTTCAAGTACATAAAGATCATCTCCTGAAAGCACAAAGTCCCACCCAACATATTTAAGATATGGCATTCTGTCTGCCATCCGGAGAATCCGGCGCTTAATATCCTTCCAGCCGGGAATTTCCTGGTTGAATATCAGCTTATTTGTCGAGGGATGGAAGTCAAAAACCTTCATACTCCCGGTCTTTGTATAGTGATGGGCTTTACTCATCCTGCCGGTTTCCAGATCTATCCTGGCTGTAACACCTCCCTGTCCGACATTATCCACAATACCAGACATGGGAGATCCGAACCTGTGGGTTGCATATGCAATAAACGCTTTCCCGGTACCCGGGTCAATCATGGTTCCGATTCTCATGGTATTAACTGACCCCGGATAAATTTCCCCGGAGATACCTCTTTGTATCAGCCTCTCCTGCACAAGGTAGCCGTCAAGTTTATTAAGGTATTCGGTCAGGTCATTCCGCCCGGTTTTATTTCCGTTCAGAAAAAAGTCATTATTCTTAACTGCAAGATGCATCAAACCGTTGCCACCGTCACCGCTTATCTGCTTGAAAATTAAATCCTTTTCAGGAAGGAGTTCCAGCAGTGAGTCCGGGTTACCGGTTGATAATTCCGGGCTAAAAGCATGGAAATGACCCCCTTCAAAGAAACCGAAATTATCAACAACCTTCAGATTCTCAATACCTGAAATTACTGACTTCAGGTGTATCTCGAACAGTAATTTGTTTCCAAGTATATAATTGTAGGCACCATTAATACTTCGACGCTTATAATTATTGCGTGTGGGCAGGTAATCACGGTAATCATTCTTTTCGAGATCAAACCAGAGATACTCAAACGGAAGGAATCCCATTTTAAAACAACGGATTGACTTCCACAAACCAAGCATCTTAAAGTCTATGCCTTCAATAAAGTGACTCGTAAAGATTTTATCATAATATCTGCCGGGAAGAAGATGTTTTGCAGACCATGGCAATAACTTCCGGATTATCTTTTTTGCAAGTGCGGTATTACCTGCTTCCTGTGTCTCCTTTCCCATATGCAAACAGTTATTTCAACAATATTGTCAATCTTGATGCAGGTTTGACTGCCGTCTATTTTTTTATCCGGGCTTAATCTTATAATCCCCTGCCTCTGTTTAATCAACGCTCATTTGGAAAAAATATTTGCATAAGGCAATTTTCAATCTTCACTCTATTTATTCAGAAGGGTATCAAGGTAGGCCGAAAACAGTTTTGCGCCACGGTAGTTAAGATGTGAAAGGTCACCAAAACAACTGTCAGGTAATACATACCGCGACAGGTCAAGTAAGGAATCCGCATGAAGGTCATTTCTGACATCAATCCACATATTAAAATTATCCGCCTCCAGACTCTCTATATAAGAACTGTGTTTGGGTGTGGTAAATAGTACCAGTCTTACCTGGTGCCGCTGGCACAGATCATAGATCTTCTTCAGGTACTTCTCCTGTTGATGACTTTTGACAATTGAGTCATTTGCTGTTTTAAAGCCCGGATCAGCATTCAGTTTATCTCTTACAAGGAATTTATATCCACCAAAATTAACCAGCTGTCCTGCCGATTTTGGAACAGTATTACTTCCCAGTGCTGTAGTTAGATTGCTGAATACTGACTTCAACAGCCCATTAAGATATGCTTTGGGATTATTTGCCAGCAGCAACTTGCGTTCCTCCGGTTCCAGCAAATAATTATAGTCTTTGACCTTTTCAACTATATACTCATCACTGAAGAGCCAGCTCTCTTCCTTTTCCAGCAAGAGGTCGGCAAATGAATATCCCAGAAAAACCGTTTCCAGGTGTTTGTTTTCCTCCAGTAACGCCTTTATCTTGACAAATGAATACAAGTATGCTTCACCCGACTCGGCAATATTGACCGTGTGTTTCACCAGCCTGTCATCAACAGCACATTCAACGGATGAATTTCCCGCGAAGAGATTCAGGATGCCCTCGTTGAGAGTCAGCAATTCCTTCTTCCTGGCAGATATCAGTAGTTCTGAACCGATAATCATGCCGGTAAAGAACCCTGCTGCAAGCAGGGAAAATAATATTGTTCTGATCAGAAATCGTTGCATAGTACCTAGAACTGGAAATAGATGAATTCCTGACTCCCTCCTCCGAAAAACAAGATTACGGCAATCAGGCCCAGGTACAGACCCCATCTGATCCACAGGGGCCTGATACCTGGGATTTGAAGTGCATGATCTCTCTTGCGCTGGATATACTCGAACCCAATAAAGGAAAGCGTTATGAGGATCTCCTTAATTGGAAGGTCTCCGGGTGACCTGAACAGTGAAGCTGAAAACATCCTGTCGAGATATGAAAAAGCATCCGATATTGATTCTGCTCTGAAGAAAATCCATGAGACTACAATCAGGAAAAAGGTTACAATACCCTCCGTAAAGCTGATCAAGACACTCTTATTGCTTATCCCGTACCTTTTGAACAACTTCCTTCTGGGGCCTTGCAGCAAATGGTATGCAATCAGTAGGATCCCATGGATCATTCCCCAGATAATGAATGTATAGCCTGCTCCGTGCCACAGACCTGTCAGAAACCATGTCAAAAGACTGGCTACTATATAGATAAACAGATCCGTTCTGATTAGTAATACTCTTTCCCTTCTTATCTTCCAGGATATGGCAAAAGAGAGTGGAAGAAAGAGATAGTCACGGAACCAGGTGGTAAGGGAGATATGCCATTTCTTCCAGAACTGGGTGATATTCACTGAAAAGTACGGAAAGTCGAAATTTTTCATCAGCCGGAATCCCATAAGGCTGGCTGTACCTATTGCTATGTGTGAATACCCTGAAAAATCGGCGTAAATCTGTATCGTGTAGAAAAGAGCTCCGATAAGCAGCGTACTGCCGGCATAGTCATTGAAAGAAGCAAAATAATCATTTACCCAGGGGGCCAGATTGTCAGCGACAGCTACCTTAACAAAAAGCCCCCATAGTATTTGCCTCAGGCCATCTGCAGCCTGTTCATAATTGAAACTGCGAGCGCTTCTGATCTGAGGCAGCAGGGTTGACGGTCTCTGTATCGGGCCGGCAAGGATAATCGGGAAAAATGAAAACGCCAGTAATGCATAAGGAAGGTATTTCTCAGGCACAAGTATCCTTTTATAGATATCTACAATGTAGCTGATCATCAGAAATATATAGAAACTGATGCCAACCGGAAGGATGATATCAAGAGTAAATCCGGACCCATGCAAACCAACCCTGGATAGAAGATGGGCAAACCCATGGGAGAAGAAGTTGAAATATTTGAATATTCCCAGAACTCCTATATTAACAACCAAACTTGTCACAAGCCATATCTTCCGCCTCCTGTTTCCGGAGGAAGCATCAATTCCAAGGCCGGCGAAGTAATTGAACATGGAAAGCGCAAAAAGCAAAAACAGAAACCTCCAGTCCCAGAAAGCATAAAAAGCATAGCTCAATGCAAGGAGAAGCAGGTTCTGAACTTTCAGAGCACGTCCGGCATACCAATAGATAAGAAAGGCTATCGGCAGAAAGATTACATATTCCAGTGAATTATACAGCATAAGTTTTCCTTTGCCGGTATTTTATGTAATAACGGTCCGACATGTAAGGTCTGTATGAATCAAGCAGAGGGTATTATCCAGGCAAGTTCCCTGATGATTAAGCCATTATCTCTTCAACAAAAGATTCAGGTGTGCTTTCATCAATGTCTTAACAGCTTCATAAAATATGCGCGGTGCATGCCTCATAATATAAAAACCAAAATTCAACAAAAGCCACGAGTAATACCGTGCATTCACCCTGTCCTGGACCGGATTACGGGTATTACCAAGGACCTGCTGCATGATTCCTGTTTCGGTTGTATAGTATCTCCTGAGTGGCTTATTATAGCAGATTGCCTTATATTTTCTGCTGAAGTAATACCATATCCAGCTTTCCGGAAAATGGGAGCCCTTGATTATCGGAAACGGTCTGGATTTTAAAAGGTCAGTTCTTACGCATCCCCACTTCTCACCTTTTAGTCTGTGTTTGAATTCAAGCTCGATATTGCTGGCTATAATTCCGTCTTCAGGAAACTGATCCCCTACAACTGCGTCACTTTCATTATCAAGACAAAGTACGTTTATACCACTTAGTGTCTCCTGTTCTCGATTTGTAAGATTATTCCATTTCTCCTGGAAAAAGGAGAGTGTGTCAGGAAAGAAATAGTCATCTGCATCAGCAGGTACAAACAAGCGACCTTTTGCCAGTTCAACCGCCCTGTTCCATGACAGATGCTTACCTGAATTGGGTTGTTCCAGGAATATCGCTTTAATCTCCCTGTGTTCCTTCAGAAAAGCTTTAATGAGGCCCGGACTGTCATCAGTGGAACCATCATTTATCACAATCCATTCAAAGTCTCTGCAATTCTGTTCGAGCAGGCTCCTGAAAACCCTGTGAATATGTTTCTCTGCATTGAAGACAGGTGTAAAGACAGTGAAAAAGGGGATACTATCGTCCGGGATCATGACATTTCTTTTTGATCAGCTGATCAATTCCGCTTTGTCGTCAGTATCAATCAGTTCTATATTTATGCCATATTTTGCAAGCAGGAAGGCAATATCATGATTATTGAATGCCTCTCCCGGCTGAGGTGGGACAAGAGTCAGAAGACCCTTCTCCTTTAATTCTGTCATCCCCTCCTTAATGTCATCGACCCTGAAACAGAGATGATGAAAACCACCCCCTTTACTGACAAAATTTTCCAATGACAGATTCCCCGGAACTGGTTCAATCAGTTTAATCATGATACTATCATCCTTGACCAGAAAAACAACCTTTACCTTCTGAAGGGAGTTCCGGACAACCGACGTCATCTGCTTGTAGCCAAAGACATTCTCCCAGTAAGAAATACCCTCCTGCAGATTTTTAACGGCGAAACAGATGTGATCAATCTTCATAGATACTTTTCAATAAGCTCCTTAGTCTCCTTTATGTGAGCCCTTGAGGAGGCTCCGAAGAGAACCGACTCAATCCGGGGAAAATTTCCCAGATACTCAATTGCTTCCCTTGGCTTCAGTGCCCCTGCTGCCAGAACCTGCATGGCAACAGGCCTGAACTCTTTATCCCTGAGATATTTCTCATATATCTCCTTTCCGCCAGACATCCTGAACCCTATCTTGTTGATTGACGAGCAAATTATGGGGTTCTTAATACCAGCGGAATTAAGAGTATCCAGCAGTGCCGGCATGTTCATTGTAATGTATCCGGGTTCGGCATTGTACTTCTTCCTGATATATTCATCAAAAGCAATGAATGCATCATAAGCTTTCAGTCCCAGAATCAGGTCAACAACAACATTCTGAATAAATATGACCGGGGTACTGATCCCTTTGAACATCTTCATTTCAGCATCAATGAATATCTCCATCAACTTCAGGAAATCCTTGCTAAGGTAAGCAATCCCGCCTTTGGCAAAAGTGCCGAAGATATTACCGGGAACATAACTCTTTATAGTGCCAATGATCCCCAGCTCCGTTACAGCATTCGCATATTTATGTGCATAGGGCATCCCGGGAAAAATCTTGAAATCACGGTATTTATCAGGATTTGCCCGCATATGATCACAAATGTTGGCAATCCTGTCATGGGTTGTGCACATGAAGGCGTTTATACCCTCCTCTATCACCTGGTCAAGGACTCTGATTATAGCAGAATCATCCTTGAACCTGATAGCCTGTTCCCTTGACTTCTCGTCAGAAAGATGATTGACAGCAAAAAACTGGTTGTCTCCAAAAAGAACCTTCTCCATTTTCATACACTATATTTTTGATTCTGCCATTATAAGTTCCATTACCCGGTCAGTCTCCAGGGCCTGCCTGAAAGTATTGATGTCGTTAGGGCTCTTTTGCAGTACATGATTTACAAAGTTGTCAATCTGGGCACTGTATTCCTCTCCCCTGAGATAGAATTCTACTGGAATTGCCAGGTCAGTTATATACCTGATAGTCCATCCCTTCTCCAGTTTCTCGGCAGGCTCAGATTCTTTAAGGTATATCTTCAGCTCAGTGGCATCACAGATTATCTTGCCCTTCTTACCAATTACCGTTATGGATGTTGACATCTTGCGGTAGGTCTCATCACTCCAGTTTACAGAAAGGATTCCGCTCACTCCGTTCTCAAGTCTCAGCACCGAGTAAACTGCATCCTCGACATCCCTGGAGTATATCTTCTTTAGCTGAACCCCTTCCGCTCGTACCGGTCGGCTGATTATTTCCTGAATAAGATTAATTACATGAGAAGCATAATCAAAAAGGCACCCTCCTCCTTCTCCCGGATCAGAACGCCATGTACCACCCTTAGGCTTGGTAACAACCGGTCCGTAAGCCTCTCCCGTGAAATGGACGAGTTCACCGAGGATGCCCTTGCCTATAAGCCGCTTGAGTTCCCGGAATGTACCAATGAATTGGTTATGATATCCTACCTGGTTTACAAGGTTATTCCTGTCAGCCAGTGACACCAGTTCTTTACCTTCACTGATGGTAAGGCTGAAAGGTTTCTCACAGAAGGTATGGACTCCTTTCTCCAGCGCATACTTTACCATCGGATAATGGAACTTCGTTGGAGTGGCGACGATAACAAAGTCCAGTTGCTCTGAATCTATTATCTTCCTGTAATCATCATATACCCTTACCCCGGTAAACTTCCTGAATCCTTCAAGAACGAGCGATGAGGTATCGCAGACTGCTACAAGGTCAACCTCCTTGTGCGGCCCCACAATGGCAGCATGGGATATCCCCATTTTTCCAAGGCCAATAATTCCGGCTTTTAACATATCAGTTATTTCTTCTTTATAAATATTTCAAGATATTGTGAAGCTACCGAATCCCAGTTAAATCTGGAAAGAATGTCAATCCTTCCCCTTTCTGCCTTTTCCCGGATCTCGGAGTTGTTATCAATACAAAATTTGATTTTTTCAGCAAGAGAATCAATATTACCTGATGTAAAATGTGTTGCATTATTGCCTGTAATGAAAGTATTCTCTGCTATATCAGAACAGACCAGCGGGGTCCCCAGCCCCATCACTGTCAGGATTACAGGTGAAAGGCCCTCGATAAGCGATGGCTGAACATATGCGTACGCATTCTTCATCAGTATATTTGTATCATCACCATATACATACCCTGCAAACACAATCCTGCTGTCACCCGTATTCCTAATTTCATTTTCATAACTGCCGGGATTTGGGGAGCCTCCCACCAGCACAAGTTTCAATTCAGTCTGCACTGATTCAAAGGCTTGTACAAGTAGATGAACACCCTTATCAGGTATAAATCTGCCTACAAACAAGAGGTATTTGCCAGGGGTGATTCCCAGTTTTCTCAGAACAGACAGATCTGATGCAGGTTCCTTCACTTCAGATCCGTATGGTACAAAATGGAACCTGCGCCTGAACTTTTTCTCGAAGTATTCCTTTGTGAAGAGATTATCAAATACCACCTCATTTGGGAAGTAAGCAGTGAGGTAATTTGACAGTCTGTAAAAAAGCTTGCCATACCAGGGCCATTTATCACGCTTCCAGTCCATTGCGAACTGGCTCACGCAGACCCTTTTACCTGCGCACCTCAGGAAGAAGGCCCAGATGCTGTTGGCCCCGCTGTGAAGATGAACTATATCAGCTGTGTTTCTAAAAACAATGTCAAAGGTTGACTTCATTGAGTGCAGAAGGGTATCAAAGCCAGCCTGGTTTACCGTACGGAAGTATTTAAGTTTTATCCCCTCATAATTATCTTTAAGGTTTTCAGGGTTGTCACCAGAGTAGATCCTGCAATATGCAGTCAAATCACATCCCAGCCTTACAAGTCTGGGATATAATTCAAATGCAAATTTGTCAGAACCTGCCCCGCCTTCTTTAGGGGGAATATCCCTGAATCCTCCAAAGGCAGCCACTCTCAAGCCTTTCATCAACCGAGGTAACCTTTATAATAATTCTCTATATACTCTTTCAGTGCCACCTTCCAGTCGCGCATCAGGTTGATATTTCTGATATTAAGCTTTCGGTTAACCAGTCTTTCACAAGGAGGTCTTTCTGCAAAGTAAGTTTCCTTGAAGTAATCCGAACCTACCGGGGTTAGCTTAACTTTATCCTGAAGACCCAGAAGTCTAACGAGTTCTGTTGCCACCTCCAGTCGGCTTGTCTGTCCGCCGCAGACCATGTTGTAGAGTCCCCAATACTCTTTTTCCAGCAGCGCCTTCACGTTGCGGGCAAAGTCGTGAGTATATGTCGGAGTACCATCCTTGTCATCCACTATAAACAGCTCGTTTTTACCATCCTTAAGCTGTTTCATGAGTTTCTGTATAAACTTTTTATCCTTCTGCGGGCCTGATCCCATCATCCATCCTGCTCTGCAGACCAGGTATCTTTTTGCATTCTCAACCACACATCTTTCGCCCATATATTTTGCCCTGGCATAAACACCCAGCGGATTAGGCTGGTCCCAGTCATCATAAAACTCTCTGGCTCCGTCAAAAATGCCTGCCGTACTTATATAAAGCAATGGTATATCCAGTGCATTAGCCAGATAAACAGCGTTTTCTACTGCGAGAGTGTTTGTATTATAGGTTTCATCCGGATTAAGTTCACAAAACTCAAGATCAGTATAGGCACCCAGATGAAACAGGTAGTCTGGTCTGAATTCCTCAACATCCTTTTTGTAAGCTTCAAAGTCACGGAAATCCAGGAAACTAAGCCATGATTCATTTACATCCTTGTCAGTACATTTGAGCTGATATTCCTCTCGGAATTTGGAATAGAATGCTTCACCCAGCATTCCTCCGCATCCGGCGATATAGATCTTCTTCTTCATTGTTTTTTATCCTTGATAACGTTAATTTTTTCAGATAGTGCCTTGCTTAGTATCTCATATCCCTTTTCATTAATATGCAGGAAATCATAGCGGTATTCGGGATTCACTGTTTTGTCGTCTGAAGATAAAAGGCTGTATGCATCAAGACAGAAGACCGTCTTTTCATCACAAAAAGACAACAATTTCCTGTTTGTCATAATGATGGCCTCATTTACATGTTTATTCCAGACTAACCTGCGCACAGGTTCAATCTTGCCTACCGGAAAAACATTAATAATGACCAGGCTTACATTTTTTCTGACACATAAATGCCTTATGGAATCTATGTTCCTGTATAGGTTCTCAGTTATGTAAGGAGTCAGATCCCTGTCAGCACCGATGACTTTCAAATCGTTTATTCCCGCTTCAAGAACCACAATTGAAGGGGCAAAGGCATCAAGGTAGTTTTTTAACCTGTAATATACCTGGGCCGACGTATGGCCCTCTCCTCCGAGATTAGCAATCCTGGGGCCGTCATTAAGGTATTTAAGCTTCCATCGCGCAATCCTGGAATCGCCTATCATCCATATATCTGCGTCCGAAGGAGGCAAATCCGGTTTACCGGAGCGAAGGCTTCCGGAATCCAGCGGATCAATCCTCAACAGGCTTTGGTCCAAATAATTATTCCTATAGTTGATAAGAAACAGATATCCACCTGATACGATAATAACAGCCAGAAGTATAATGCAAAAAGGTATCATTGTTCTCTTTAATCCAGCCATTCCCCGTTGCGCCAGTTTATTAATTCAGCCTGATCATTCATCCGGATCTTTTCCCTTACTATTTTAGCCGGATTCCCTGCTACAATTACATTTGACGGAACATCTCTTGAGACTACGGCACCCGCCCCTACTATGACCTCATTACCAATCCTGATGCCAGGCAGTATTGTTGCATTTACCGCAATGAAGCACCTTTTGCCTATATAGGTATCAGCAAGAATGGGGTTGCCACTTACCCGCTTGCAATGGTCATGACTGAGTATTGTAACCCCTGATGCGACGAGGGTATTCTCACCAATATGTATACCGGTGGGATAAAGACGGTCAAGGTGAAGCTTTCGCTCAAGAATGACTGAAGGATGAATATCATACCCTCTCATACGGGCATATCTCACCCTTAATGATTGCACTATCCCGGCAATAAACTTTCTTATCCGGAATTTCAGGTAGAGGCTGTCACTACTCATAGTCTATGCTTATGCAAAAGTTCCTTATAGATGTTCATCAGGTCTCTGTAGTGGTTCTTTTCCGAGAATTTATCACACGCAAAGCGATAAGCTGCCTCAGACATATTCAAATATTCATCATTACTCATCTCGGCTGCCCTGTTGATTTTCTCCTCCAGTTCTTCGGAATCTCCCATCTTAAAAAGGAATCCGGTCTTTCCTTCTATTATTAACTCAGGGATCCCTCCGATATTGCTGCCGACTACAGGTTTGCCGGAAGAGTATGCTTCCACTATTGTCAGGGGATTGTTCTCATACCACTCAGAAGGAACAAGCACGAAAGAGGCATCCCTTATATAACCAAACAGCTCGTCTCCTTTTTTAAATCCAAGATATTCAATGTTTGTCAGCCTGTTAACCCTAATCTCCTCAGTTATCAGCTGAGACATAACCCCTTCGCCAATAATCTTGAGCTTAATATCCGGTCTGATACGTTTCCAGGTCTCTATAAGCGTCAAAACACCCTTTTCAGGAGAAAGTCTTCCATAAAACAGGAAGTAAGATCCTTTAACTGTACTGGGATTGTTCTGACTAAGAAGAGGATAGAAATTATAAAGATGCAAGAATCTCTCCTTATATAGCGGGTGTAAGCTGTGTTTCTCATAATTGAATCTGCTTACACAAATAATCTTGTTAAAATAGTTTCCGGGTTTAAAAAGGTTATTATTCAGGACAAACTCAATATAGTTAACAATACTGTAATAAAGATTTTTTCTGTTACACCTGTGCCAAATGCAATTCAGTGTGGTAGAGGTAAGGCACCGTTCGCATATATTTCCGTTGCCATCTATCATAATGTTCCTCGGGCATAAGAGGCTGTAATCATGAAGAGTAATGACAACTGGTATCTTCTTCCTCTTCAGGACAGGAAGAATAGCTGCAGTCAGTCCACCCTTGTACAAGTGAATATGTGCAAGGTCAGGCCTGAATTTGTCTATTATCCTGGCTATATTTTTACTTGCCTCTCTGGAATAAAGCTTACGGGGCATGTAGACCAGCTGTTCCACAAAGTTGAGCTTCAGAGCGTCAACATCCCTTACAAAATATTCAGAATATGAGGTTGGATAGTTATACTGTGATTTTGTCGAAAAGTAGGCTACCTCATGTCCCCTTGACTCAAGGAGATCCCCGGTGTTAAGATAGACAACATCAGCACCGCCTCTCCTGTAATGACAGTTGTTTATCAATAAAATCTTGAGTTGCCCTTCGGTTTTTATTTCAAGATCAATCTTTTCAGCAGGGTTCTGACTGACCCTGAAGTCAGAAAGAGCTGTTTTCTTTTTATCAAGGACTTCGTCATATACCTTTGACAATTTTCCTGCAACTGTATCAATATCGAGCCCCTTGATTGCAAGAGCCTCCCTTGAGTGTCTGTTCTGAGCCTGCAATGCCCTGTCTGACAACTCTGCCAGCTCATCCGGAGAGAATGATTTTGCAACATATGATCCATCAACTCCGCTCAACATATCACTTACATTTCCGACAGGGGTCGATACGACAGGAACATTGCATGCCATGCACTCCTTAACGGAATTGGGTGATCCCTCAAAGTCTGAGGTAAGTAAATGAAGATCAGAAGCATTTATGTAGTCGGGAATAAGGCCTCTGCCCGTATTTGTCAATACCAGTGGCTCAACATCAAGGTGATGGTATTTGTCCTTAAGTATTGCAAGCGTTTTTGAGTAACGGTCAATTCTTTTGCAGGGTCGTCTGTTATAGGAATCCATGAAAAGGATATACCTTTTCCCCGGATCAAGCCCCAGTTTCAATTTGCATGCATCTTTCTCCCTGGGAGCAAAGAATGCCGTATTAACACCGTTTGGAAGATAAACCGTTCTTGAAAGACGTGTTTCCTCAGGTCTGTTTTTCAGAATTATCCTGTCAAAAAACCTGTACAGAATCCGGAAAAGCACAATACCGCCCTCATTCCGGGGGTCACTCTGGTATGATAATATTCTGTTGGTATGTGACCATCTTCCTGATAAAAGAAACAGCACCGCACTGTAGCTGTGATGACAATGAATAATATCATACCTGTTTCCTTTCAGATACCTCCGCAGTCTTCCCAGAGCCTTCAGGTAAGCAATTCTTCCCTCCTCCCGGCTGTTAATAAAGAATACTTCATTACCAATACCCAGATTGTTAAGTGATTCTATCTGCTCCTTAATGAATATTCCGAATATAGGGAAGTTAAGTGTCGGAAAATTATTTGTTATATGAAGGATCTTCATATGCTTATTATATGGCTTGTTTCTTATGATGACCTCCCTTATCAATACATCCGTCAATAACAGATCAGCCCTTATAAACCTGACTGAACAGAGAACCCAGTTCCTTTTTTCTTTCTGTATTCAGCTCATGATTGGCCCTGATGTACAATCTTGCCCTGGCAGCCATTGCTTCTGAGAACTCAATGCTTTCCAATGACTCAGCCATCATTTTCAAATCGCCATGAGCATTTATTCCAATTTGTTCTCTTTCAATGATATCTCCCGGGTCAACGTAAAGAGAGATCACCGGCACACCGCAGGCCCATGCTTCAATGAAAACGTTTGGAAACCCTTCCATCGGTGAAGTCGATATAAGTGCCCTGGCTCCAGCTATCTGACTTAAAGTCTCTTCATGGCTTAACCGGCCTGTAAGCTTAACGTTCCTATAAGACTTAAACCTTTCGTAATAATGAGCACCGGTCTTATCCCTGGGGCTTCCTATAATCCTGAAAGAATATTCCGGAGCCATTTGAACGATTCTGAAAAAGTCTGCAAATCCTTTTCGTTTGTCGAGCGACCCGACGTATACGAAGTCATTATGCCTGGTTTCTCCGGCAGCGGGTACTGTCAATGGATTAATAACATTGGGGAAAATTACGGAGTCAACACTTTTTTTGCATAGAAGCTCTTTTTGCCCTTTATGCTGGACGATGACACAATCAGCATGACTGAGAAGAAACGGATATACAAGTTCTCCTATCAGGCCGTTGAAAATCCCCCACAAATCTTTTACATTCGATGAATAGAAGTGCCTCCATCTCTTCCTTATACTCAGTATATCAAGATCCGAAGCCAGTCCCATAATAAATTTAGCCTTCACCTTCCTGGCTGCCATATAGACGATAATATGCCTGTACTCACGAATCCTGCAGTAGTAGATGTCAGCATTGATCTCCTTAAAGGTTGAGTAAAGCCCGGGCAATCGGTGAGTAAAAGTCCTGAGTCCCCTGATGCCTTTATTATAACCTCTCACCGGGCAGACCCTGATGCCATCGGCAGTAAAAAAATCCTCCTCCGTGTCGAGGTCAACAACCACAACCTCATGTCCAAGGCCTGCAAGTGTTTTTGCCATCAGAGCAATCTGAAGTTCACCTCCTCCGCCGGTGTTGCCCCGAAGTGCATCGGCTATTTTTCCCCAGAAACAGATCTTCATGAGTTGTATTCTTTAGCAGCTTCGGTAAGGGTAGAAGAGGTAATGGCTCTTGCTGCCAGAAGTGAGAACAGACTTTCCAGCAACTTATATAACTCCTCAACTGATGCCTCGTCAGGCCGGTATTTTGAACAACCCGGCATTAGTTCACTGGAATGAAACATCATAGTGACAAAAGGCAGTCTCTTCCTTAACGCTTGATCCAGAAGAGATTCAAGCTTCCCAGACGTGGTGCCCGGAACCGGCCTGAGCCATACTGGCTGGTCGCCGTAAAACAGCTTCCTCATCAATCTCAGTGCAATGCTATTATCAACATGCCTGAAGTAGCCTGCCGGGATTCTTTTACTCAGTGTAAGTGGCCATCTGGTTGGCATTATAGTCACCGGAATCTCAGTCAGTGATCCTTCGGAAAAACTGTAACGGCAAGGGTCCGGACCAAAGTCAATAAAATCAGGTCCTCCATTTCCTGAAGGAAGACCTTTATGATTTCTCCAGCTCACGAACGGGGTTATTGAAGAGTCAACCAGATAGCCATTTTCCACCAATGCTTTCGCAACATCATTATTAAACCCATATCTCCCTGACCTGAATGAAGTTGGTTTCCTGCCGAAAGCAGCTTCAATCTGGCCGGTGAGTGCTGACAACTTATTCATCAACAGATCATAGGGCAATTCAGATGCGAATGCATGATTGGAATCATTCTCCCTGTAACCGTCCTGGTCAAGATAGGGATATGTTGTCCAGCTGTGAAGATGTGCTCCGATTTCCGCACTCTCTTTTTCAATATAACCAGAGAAAAGTTTCCGTGCATAACTGTCATTGCAAACCTCAGAGGTGACCAGGTATGTAGGGTTTATTCCAAAACGCTGACACAAATCCTGAAAACGGGGTACATATTTAATATTTTCAACAGTCAGGTCACGACCATGATCCCACTGGTTATCTCCTTCAGTATCAATTGTTATAATAAATTTCATATTATAAATCAGTTCTTCCTGGCAAGTTTCCCCCTTAACCTCTTCATAACCTCAAACATGGTGTAAATATTGTAGCCACCCCTTATAAGATCAATATTCATTTTCTTGGCAAAGAAAGTATAGTAGCCCCCGAACCCCTTTTTAAAACCATTAACATTATAGACCTGGTCATCCCTGCCGGCAAAGTGATTATAACCCCACAGGTCAAAGAATCTGAAATGATTATTTTTTGCAATCTCCAGTGCACGGTAAATGACAAGATGGGTTATAGGCATATCTCGCTTATCAGGATCAGAGGCACTGAGAAGGTATCTGACAGATATCCCCTGATAAACGAAAATTGCCCCTCCTATTACCTGCCTGTCGGGAGTACGTGCAACAAGAAGCATACCCTGTTCTCTACCTTCGAGATAATCTATAATGTTGAGTATTTCAGATTCATTATGACCTCCTAAACGGCGGGCATGACACATCTTCCTGTATATACGTGTGAAGTCTTGTCTTAAGTTTTGATTTTCAGCCCTATCCACAACTATGCCTGATGATATGGCTTTCCTTACATCACTCTTATGTCCTTTCCTGAAACTTCTGAAGATATCTTCGAGAGAATTGCTCAGGTCAATCTCAATTGAAGCCTTGGTGTTCCTGTTATTAAAGACATATTTGATCCTGTACCTGGCATTAAGCTGATATTCAATAAAGTCACAGTCGTAGCCGGTCTTCAGATAGAGTTGTACTCCCATGTACCAGTAGCCTCTTTGCCTGTAATGGGCGATAATCTCTTCGATGCTTCTGACAATGTACTCCCTGTCATTGCAAACAGGGCCGTACCATATGTGAGCAAACCTGTAGTTCTCGTGGATCTGACAGAAACTGCAGATTTTAACATCATCCTTCAGGATAAAATAATTGACCCTGGTCCGGTAAAGAATTTCAGGAAAACCGATTGATTGCTCAATTGCAAAATTACCAGATGAAAGGCAGTATGCGCTTATTTCACGCACTTCTGATTCATCCAGCCTGGTTTTGAAAACTGCATACATTGTGCGAAATTATTATTCCCTGAAGCAATAAAATATTAAAATAAAAAAAAATAGCTCTCCTTCAGGCATTGATAAAGATGCATAAGCACTACTCAGGAACAGATTTAATTTTCCTGACCTATTATTAGTGACTCAGTAATGAAAATAGTTTAATTTTATGTTTTCTGATGCGTCCAAAAAATAACAATTGACAGGAATTGACCATGTTCAGTAAGCGTTTAGTTTACAGGGCTATTGTATTTACCCTTCCCCTGGTAGCGATCATCGTGTTTTTGATAATGAAAATGAGGTCTTGTAATTTATATGCCTATATGGTATCAGAAGATTCATTTTTTGAGTACGTACAGGCACTTTCATATCTGTCAGCGGGAATTATTTTTCTTGTGCCCGCCTTAAAAGGATTCAGGTCAGGACACATCATTCAGGGGATAACCCTCTGCATTACCGGAAGCATATTAATTTTCATTGCCCTTGAAGAAGTCAGCTGGGGTCAGCGGATATTCGGAATCAAAACTCCTGAATGGTTCCGGGATAATAATATTCAAAATGAAATCAGCATTCATAATCTGGAGCCTGTACAGAAGACCATTCATCTTCTGTATGCAATGACAGGAGCATTTTTTGTATTCGGGTGGATTCCAAGGAGAGTGGGGTTTCTTACCAGGCATTTTTCACCCGGTATGTTATCACTTTTCACTCTGCTCAAGCCAAGATTATACTTAATGACATATTTCCTGCCACTATTCCTGTTTTACAGTTACTTAATCATCAAAGGCAGCCCGGGTCCGTTTTTCACTTTCAATGATCAGGAAATTCCGGAGTTGCTACTTTCTGTTGGTATCCTCTTATATTCAACAGACCTGTTCAGTAGTCTGAAAAGAAGTGCAATTGGAAGCGAAAAAAACAACCCCGGAAATTATCCGATGGGTTCAATAAACTGAATAATTCTTTTTGCCTGATAACTGTAGTTGAATACTGTCAAAGCCAGCTCTTTACCTTTTGTTCCCACGTCAGAAGCCAAATCGTAATTACCTAGTACATATTTCATCTTATCGGCAAAAGCCATGTGACTGTCAGCTTCTGCAACAAAGGCATTCACGCCGTCTGAAAGATAGGTGGGTATCTCTCCTACCTCAGTTACAACCACCGGTTTGCCGGTGGCGAGGTATTCAGTAAGCTTTGAAGGAAATCCTGCATCGGCTACCATGCTGTTGGGGCGCGCAAGAACAAGCATTTCCGCGTTGCAGGTATAAGCAGGAATTTCGTTTCGCGGTAACTTGCCGGTAAATATTACCCTGTCGGAAAGATTCAGATCGGATACCAATTGCCTGAGCAATGCCTCATCCTCCGGAGTATCTGCTTTGCCAACGAGGATAAGCAAAAGATCCGGAAAGCCTTCAGCAATCTCTGCAAATGCCTTTATGAGAATATCAACACCGTCTTTCTGCATGGTAAGGCTGCCGCAGTAACAGATATAGCTCTCTTTCACCGGCCTGGGAAAATCATTTCCGAACCTGCCTGCATCCACCGTACTCGGCACCTTGAAAAGCCGGGGTTTGCCACATGCATGGTCACCGGTGAAGGTCATGAGATATTCAGAGATACAAAAAACCGCATCGCACAGAAGAGTTTCTATTCTGAACTTCATCAGCCCGGCAATCCTTGTAAAACCATTTTTCTGATGAAGCCTTAAAGGATGCTCGCTGCATTCCTTGACCAGTACTGCCTTATATAATCTTTTGAGAATCCATGCGAAAAGATGAGTCCTGAACCGTGTAGAATATACAATTATCTGCCTGATCTCCCCCTCTTTCCTTAGTTTGCTGAACAGCCTCAGTGTATTGTAGTATTTGACAATCTTCTGCCAGCGCCGGACCATGAAGCGGGAGCTTCTTTCGGTTCTTGCAAACGGGTGATAATAACGTATCCCTTCAATCTCCCCTGTATGATTTTTGAGATAATCATCCCTGAAAGCCACAACATGTGCCGAAACACCATTCTCCATAAAACCCTTTGCATATGTATAAACCCGATTTGTTGCAGCATCTCCTTCGGGGAAAGTAAAAGAATCACCAAGAATAATGTAAATCATTTTTACTACTTTGATTAAATGGCTTTGTAATCAGAATCAATTCCCTTTACAATGCTTATCAGCTTATCAATATATACCTCCGGTGAACCTGACTCTGCAACCTTACTAAACAAGTTTTCACCGATTCTTTTTCTAAGCTCCTGATCAGAGTGCAACTCCCTGATTCTTAGCGCCAGTGCCTTATGGTCTCCCATTCCTACAAGATAACCGCTTTCACCTGATGTTATATATTCCCTCATGGTTATGTTGTTTGTTGAAACCACAGGCTTATGCATCAGTCCTGCAGTAAAGAGTACAATTAATCCGGCCGGAGCTTCCGTATTCAGCGGCAACGCTATTATACCACTGGCGAGCATTAATCTCCGGAACTCATCATCAGGCAGGTTGTAATAATATTCAATATTTGAAGGAATAGTACTTCCGAGGCTATCGTGTCTCGGACCAACCATAATAAATCTTATATCAGGCAGCAATCCTGCAGCAGCAACCAGCGTTTTCCAGTCTCTGCCGTTTATGCCGCCTGAAAATACATTGTTTCCATCCGAAGGAGAGAATCCCGGCTTACCCAGATTTCCATAACAGTCATTAACTATGGAAAATTCTTTCCCCGGTATTCTGAATATTCTTCTGTAAGTCTCAGGCAGTTCTGACGAAGTAACGGTTGGATAGACATGCCTGCTCTTCAGCATTGTTTTGAATAATACTTTCTTGATTGAAGTAAGAAAGTCCTGACCGTCATTAAACATAATGTTGACTGCAACTATCTCCCTCTTCTTAAAAAGCGACCGTGAAATAAGAAAGAGATACAAACCCATCACATCCAGGAAGCATATCAGTACATCACCTTTCCTGCTTCTGAGCAGTCCTTTAAGAGATACATTTATATACCTGGCATGAAGGCTGAGTATCCTTCGTACCCTGGACATTGACATCAGTTCTGCAGGATTGGTCATGCCAATGAACTGTACAGGGAAATCTCTGTTTGAGAACCCTTCCACCAGCCAGTCGTTTATCCGGCTGTCTTTAAGAAAGAATACCTGCCTGTTCATTGTCCGGAGTGTTTATCGTCAAGCATATCGTTGTATAAGCCATCATATGCATTTACCATGGAAACATAGGAGAAGTTTGTTTTAACATACTCACAGCCATTGTTTACGATTTCATGGTGCCCCCCGGATCTGACAAGTGAGATTGCCTGGTATAATTTATCCGTCAGCATTTCAAGTGAACCGTCATACACGAAGCCGTTGATGCCGTCTGAAATGTAATGATCCGGGTTGGACCCTGCGGATACAATACAAAGAGACCTTGAAAGCATAGCTTCAAGCAGGGAATTAGGGCAACTTTCATTCACTGAACTGAGAACGAAAATATTAAATCTCCGGTAGTAGACTCCTATGTTGGCCTGTGAGTCAAGAATTTCAACCGTACCTCTCAGTTGATTTTCATATACAAACCTTTCATTCTCTATATAGCTCTCCTTCGATTTATCTCCTATAATATACAAATGAACGGGTTCGGTCTTACATACTTCCCTGATCGCCTTGAGAATCTGTATCTGATTCTTGAGTGCGGTCTGCCTGCCAACAGTACCGATAACTATCCTGTCTCCTGTTTCCGGAAGGGAATTATATTCAAACCTTTGCACATCTATCCCATTATAAATATTATGAACCCGGGGGCGGCGCTTTTCTCCAACGAGGTCAATATACTGATTCAGGACTTTAAAGCTATTGGTTACTACCACAGATCTGAATGCAACCAGTTTTTCTACAAGTTTCTCATGCAACGGACTGTCATCAATTGTATTCCTTATGGAGTATAATATTCGGCCATTGTATCTGCCTGGAGCCAACAATCTAACCCAAAATCCATTATGGAAAAGCATTGTATGCAGCAGATCATAGTCTTGTCGTCTCAGGCTTTTTCTTAAAGAAATAGCATGTTTCAGGTTTCTCATCAGCTTATTGGAGTCAGAAGCCGGGTTAATGATGAGTCTGATTGGCAGAGCCATTACTTCCTTGTAGAAAATTTCAGTACTTGCATAGAGTATTAGGGTAATATCATATCTTTCAAAGTCAAGACCTTTGATCAGATTTAAAGTCTGTCTTTCAGCCCCTCCCTGAGGCAGATGAGACAATATGTAACATATTTTAATTTTGTCTGGCACAGTTAAGAATTTCTTGTTCTACCCGATTGATGATTTACTATTTGGTGATTAACCATTTCAGAGCAGGTATGTCATTCCTTCTTCCGCTGATTCATCATCAATCCATCCATTCTGATGTCTGACTGCTTCAATCCCATGGGAGTGAACAGTGCAAACATCCAGAAAATCATAAGCAGGGGTAGCAGAATAATGCCATAGCTAACTGATATAAACAATATTATCGTGATAAAGAGCACGCTACCCCTGAAATTGAACGTTCTGGCATAAAAAGAAGATGTATGGTAAGAGGTCAGGACAAAAAAGAAGAGACCAATCAATCCATGCTGAGCCAGGAGGTTCCCCAGCCCCGTTATTGTTGAAACATTAGCTCCGATTCTGCTTGTCCAGCTTGCTTCATTATTGCCTCCTAATCCCAGGAGCGGATGGGCAAGAAAGTCCCTGAAGGCAATCATAAATGAAGCAAACCTCTGCGGATTGATTGATGATTCTCTGCCAATGCTACCCTCTACCATTATGTCAATCATCTCTGCTTCCCTGATCAGACTCAGAATTTTATCACTCATGAAGGGCAGAGTGAATGCGAGTGCTATAATGGCAATAATAACCGGCCATAGAAGAATTATGATTTTCTGTTTTTTGTTGTAGTAAAGAAAGAGGAGTATAACAATAAAGATCAGGTAACCGGTGGTTGATTGTGTTGATACCAACGCAGCCGTCATAATCCAGAAACGTGTCTTGCTTGACTTATCCGGCAAAAAAAAGAAGAGATTAATAAATAGCGCAAGTGCTAGAAGGACTGCGAAACCTCCAGGTTCCCATGCAAATCCGCAATTCCTTGGCGGCAAAAAGTCATACTGCAGTGACATGGAAGTGGGCTGAACAGAATAGAAGAGTGCATTATATCCTCCACCACTGACATATGACCATGACTCAATTCCCGGGATCATTCCAAAATAGTTGAAGAGTCTGTCGCCTCCAAGAACAACCTGAATCAGCCAAAATGATAATCCTACAATAGCGAGAATATAAATAACCCGTTCATAGATACGGAAGAAATTTATATTCAGTGCCTTAACCGTTACATAGACAGTAAAGAAAAGAAACAGGTAATTAATAAAATAGGTTGGACGAAACTCATGGAACTTAACGGAAACCGCAAAATAGTATATAAAAAAGAAAAGGACCAGAAGATAGATCTGTTTGTTTAATACAATTCTCCATTTCAATGCCAGAACGCCACTGAACAGGACCGGAACCATAACCCAGAAGGGGTTGTCAAGGATTGCAGTAGAAGCAACCTGCTTTATTGCATGGGCTGCATAAATGATAAGGACAAAAACGAATAGATACTCAAGCAGAGTTATTTCAGGGGATGACCTTCCTCTCACGGCAATCACTGGCCTTTCCATCTTCATGACTACTTATTTCTCACAACAATGAACTATCTGTAAGCAAGATATATAAAACCTGACTTACTCTTGATACTTCGGATTAACTTTAATAGCATCCATCCGGCGATTTTCATTGACAGAAAAAGAACTGGGATTATTACGGTTATTATGAGCCTTATGAGAAATATCTGCCTGATCCCCCTGAAACCGGTAAGAGCAGTCACGTGTCTTCCAAGAGCCATGGCGGCAAGTTTCCTGTTTCCTGAAGCTAGCAAACCGTAAGCGTTGTAAAGCACGACAATTGAATCATATGGTGAATCATCATGCCCTTTTGCAGTTATTTCAACCAGTTTTTCGTACTCTCCAGTCTCAATCATAAGAGGGCCTACCCTGTGTATGCAGTCAGGGATGGAGATATTCTCAACTGCAGAGATATAAGATTCAACAGCCTGTGTCTTCTGACCCTCATTTTCATATATATATCCCTCCAGCTCATATGCGAGGTGGTACAAAGATTTAACCTGATACTCATTATTATGATTGTAGACAGATTGCCAGATATAGTCAGTTACACGCCGTCCGTCACAGGCATTGCCTTTCTCAATTACCGGCATGATATACTTTTGAACCAAACCAGGAGATGTCTCCAGACATGCAAGTACCCTTCCAATATTTTCATGCGCACTCTCATTGTCCTCTCTTCCCAAAGCAATTCTTGCTCTCAGATAGTAAATCCATGCATATCCGGGGAGATTTTCCTCGAGACGGCTGAGATACCTGGTTGCAACCTCATACATAGCCAGCAGAAATGCCATCCGGGATGCCTCAATAAGTGGCGGGACAATTTCTTCCAGACTAACGGCAAGTCTGATTGCTTCATTTATTCTATGGAAATAGAGTTCCTTCCAGTTGGAAGGAAACTCCTTTCTATACTCATAGTTGTAAAGAAAAGGGGTCGCCGTTCGGTGGCTAAGTCTTGAGGGAGAAATCGACAAATTAAAATTTATTCTGTCTGTTATACCGGTTTCTGTTTCATACGCACGGCTGATTCTGTCCCATGCCATCTCACCCCAGGTATGAGGCATTGACATGATCTTCTCCCGAGATCTTCCGGTGACTGTCTCTGAAAGCTGAGGATTATCCAAGTACCTGGTTATCAATGAAGGGAGGGTATCTTCGTTATACGGTATATACTCCTGCCATGGTTCCCAGAACTCCCGCGTCACACTGTTATCCTCATGACTGAATAACAGGCACCCATTCAGAGCCGCTTCATAGGAGCGATTCGACAGAGTATGTGCCCAGTCTATTACAATCCTGCTTCTCTGGTAATAATTGTAAATCTCAGATCTCTTTATGCTTCTCAGAAATCTGATATTGTAACGCCTGCCCAGAGCTTCATACAACCTGTAAAAGGTTTTGTGACGCTTATGATAAAAAGAATTATCATAATTCGCAATCGCGAGAATATCTATATCCCTTTGACTGAATCCCGCATTAACAGTTTGAGTTGCCGGGGTTGAGACTGCAAACCCCCGAAGAGGCAATATATTTACATTAAATGCCTTGTAGCCTGATCTGTCAATAGTTGAAGAGTTAACAAAGTCAAAGAACTCCACCAGACCCTTGTTGAATACTGTATCTGACCATGAGTCACGGGTGAAAATAATTGTTTTAACAGGGCACTTCCAGATATCTGGCACATAATTAATTGCAGAAGTATCGCAGGTAACTATATCAGGATACCATCCTTCAGGAAGTCTATTGAACAGGTTATACACGGAAGTCTCTTCAAAAATTCTCAATAAAGGAATCTCTCGGCCATTATACTCAAAATGAGATTCGGGAATAGGACCCCAGAGTATTATATCCTGCTCAAACAAGGTTTTAAAACCATCTATTTCCCAGCTCAGAACTCTGTGTTCAATTGTCCCAAGATTGAAAAAAAGTATTCTCATTTATCCTCTTTCTTTTTGTTGAATCTCTCAGCCAGAAGGGTTTTCAATCCCAGTCTTCTGTCAAGCTCTCCATATGAATAGTATGTTGAAGCCGATATTATTGCCAATCCTGCAAGGTATAGGTATGGGCTGGAAACAAATCTGCTGACAGCAAAGCATGCTAAACCTAGTAAAAACTGCAAAACCATTATCCTTATGAAAGTGCCCGAAAATGAAAACAAGTATTTTTTGCGGACTATAACAAAAACCTGGATAACATATAGCAGATAACCTGCAAGATAGGAGATGCCAAGCCCTTCAAGTCCCTTCCACAGGTATCCGAGGATGTTGAATCCAAGCATATAAATATGCACCGCCAGTTCACTGAAGAAGAATGTTTTGGAATCTCCCTTTGCAATTATCAGATATGCGATGGGCCAGCTTGCTGCCTTGAAAAAGACACCCAGCGCTGCCCAGTGAATCATACTTACTACGGGCAGGAATCTGTTTGAATAGAGGAGTATTATTACCCAATTTATGAAGATGAGGAAAACAGCGAGAATGGGGGCCAGTATCAGGACAGCAACCTCGGCCTGCTGATTGATAACTGCCTGTGTTTTCCCCCTGTCGTGCGCAACACCAGAAAGCCTTGGAAAATAATCAGTTGACATTGCAGAAAAGACCATCCCTACATAAGTATTGATGATTGCAAATCCAGCATTGTAGAATCCTACCTCATCCACATTACCGTTATTACTGATAAAAATCCGTATCAGATAGGATGAAGCCATAGCAATAAGTGAACTGAGGCTGAGCATGAATCCCAACTTCACCATGTCACTTCCCTCTCCTATTACAGTCTTTTTATCGACTTTTACCTTTTCAATACTGACCCTTGAACTAAAATACCATGACAACAACACAGCAACTATCGAACTTACTATGATAGCCGGAACAATGCCATCAAGACCCCATATATAATAAATGGGTACAGATATGAGCAAACCGGCAATGCTGCCACCCATATTTGCCTTTGCAAGGAAATGAATCTGGCGCATCCCCTGCAAAACCACCATCTGACCGGCAGTAATCTGGGAGAGTAAAAGAGTAATGGCAACCCATCTGAAACCAACAGTATACTCACTGTCGCCAAAAGTGAGCTTACTTAGCAAGGGAGCAAAGAAAAAAGTAAAAACAGCGCCCAATACACCCGTAATCCATACCAACTGTCTCAGGACTGAGACCACAGTTCCTATCCGGGTCCGGTTTTCTGAAGCATAGGCTGATGCAACATTCCTTACTGCGCTGGTACTTAACCCAAGGTTTGTTATTTTTTCTATAAGGCCTGTGGTAGAAATGAAAAGGCCGTAAATACCCATACCTCCCGGACCCAGTAAAACAGCCACGAACTTGGATCTGACAATTGAGATAATGATATTGATTACCTGTACACCCCCGAAAATGGATGTAGCCTTCATTATCTGACGGTAGGAAGCTTTCTCTTCAGACATCGGAAGATTTGGTGACGGATTTATTAACTGCTCTCCGGTAATGCAGAGGGCTATATATTAAAACTATTGATTGCTTCGATTACCCGATTTGATTCCTGATCTGTCATGACAGGACTGATCGGAAGACTAAGAACCTGATTGTGTATAAGCTCAGTAACCGGAAAAGCAAGATTGTTCAATTCACTGTACGCTTTCTGCCTGTGTGGAGGGATTGGATAATGTATCACTGTCTGAATATCATTTGCTGCAAGATGCTGCTGGAGTCGGTCCCTGTGAGTGCTTCTGATCACATAGAGATGCCACACGTGAGAAAGCCTTGCTGAATCAGCATATACGACCGGTTTATACGGCTTTAATATCAATGGATTATCAATACCCGAATTATAGAGTCCGGCTATCTCATCCCTTCTGAGGTTATCCTGATCCAGTCTTCTGAGCTTCACCCGCAGTATTGCAGCCTGTATCTCATCAAGTCTGGAATTCAACCCCTTAAACAGGTTCTCATATTTGATCAGTGATCCGTAATTTGCAATCGCTCTGACAACTTCGGCCAGATCGTCATTGTTTGTAGTTACGGCTCCTGCATCACCAAGTGCACCAAGATTTTTACCCGGATAGAAGCTATGACCTGCGGCATCCCCGACAGACCCTGTTCTTCTTTCTCCAAAAAAACAACCCTGAGCCTGGGCATTGTCTTCTATTACAATCAGCCTGTGCCTGGCTGCAATATCAGAAATGGCATCAGCCATTGAATTCTGCCCGTAAAGATGGACTATCATTATACCTCGCGTGCGAGGTGTAATAAGTTTCTCAACCAGTAGCGGGTCAATATTATATGTTTCCAGTGCTGGTTCCGCCAGAACCGGTTTCAGCCGATTGTCCGTGATGGCCAGGATGGATGCAATATAGGTATTGGCAGGCACAATTATTTCATCACCTTCCTCCATATACCCCAATTCAATATAGGCTTTCAGGATAATCCTGAGTGCATCAAGACCATTGGCAACGCCAATGCAATGCCTGGTTCCGATGAAGCCTGCATATTCCTCCTCAAACCTCTTGTTTTCCTCTCCAAGGAGATACCAGCCAGAAGAAATAACACGCCTTACTGCATCAGACAGGTCCGGTTCAAAACTATCATTTATTTTTTTAAGATCCAGAAACTTGATCATAGCACAACTGTTGACTTTTCTGATATTTCCACTATCCAAGGCTTCGAACAGGCCTTGCAGGGATGCCCATCACCAAAGTGTTCTCCTTAATACTTTTTGTCACCACAGACCCTGCTCCCACAATCGAATTACGGCCTATTTCAATATTGGGCAACAATGTTGCACCGGCACCAATTCTCACGTTATCCCCGATAACCTGACCCCGGATAAGGGCCCTGTCGTATCCTGCTGATCCGAAGTTATTGTCATTCACGGAATTAACACCAACGCCTATCACCACATTCTCTCCTATCTCCGAGTTACCAGTTATATGTGAGTTGGTCATAATCCTTGTTCCCCTGCCCACTGTCACGTTGTAGAGTAACGAGACGTGCCGCCCGATAATGCAACTGTCTGCAATTACACATCGTTCCCTTATGGCCACAGCATCGCCAAGAAGACAGTCAGAACCAATCATGACGTCATAATAAATAATAGAATTGGGACCTATCGATGATTTTGGCCCGATTTCAATTCTTGATGTAAACTCAGGCTTATGCTTAAGGCTGGCTGATCCCTGAGGCTGTTTGCCTATCAGCGCCCCCGGAAAGATTTCAACACCGTCACTGATAATTACACCGTCATTAATAATGACGTTGGGGTGAATGATTACATCATTGCCTATTATCACATTCTCTCTTATGACGCAATATTCGGATATTGTGACATTTTTTCCAATTTTGCCTGTCAGGACAGTTGCGTTGCTGCTTATCATGAATTATAAATTTCTCTATCCAGTAAACTGATTATACGGCCAAATGTTTTATTGCCGGTCACCAGCATCTGACTTAAATCTCAGAAATTCCGAATAGTCACGTATATAGTCTTCCGGATTATATTTTTCAGATGCCAGAACCAGACAAATTGCGCCAGATGAAAAGTTGATGATTTCTCTCCATATACCAGGTTTGACATACAAGGCAAAGTACGGTCTGTTAAGCTCAACCACCTTTTTATTCTTCCCGTCATCAATTACCACATCGAAGCTTCCGCTGGCTGCAATAATAAGTTGTTCCAGACTCTTATGTGCATGACCACCCCTCTCGGAACCGCCTGGCACATCATATAGGTAATATACCCTTGCCACATCAAAAGTATGCTGCCCGCCATTCTGGACTATGGTAATGTTGCCTGCCACATTATGGATTCTTGGCAGTTGAATAACATTACAGTTATAGATATCCGAGACAATTCTTTTCATTTGAGTTTCAGTTGACAGAATTCATCAAAATCGCGTAAATAATCACCCTTATCAAAGTCAGTTGAAGCAATGACCATAGCCAGTGAATTTGTTGAAAAGTTTTCAAGAACCCTCCAGTTCATTGAAGGAATATAAAGACCGTAATAGGATCTATTGAGAGAATATCGGTACTCCTTTGATCCATCATTCAGTATCACATCGAAACTGCCTGAAAGAGCCACAATCAACTCATCAGTTGATTTAAATGCATGTCCTCCACGGCATTCACCGCCAGGCACATCATAAATCCAGTATACCCTCCGTATTCTGAAAGGAAGATGAGTATCTTCCTCAATGAACGATAGATTACCTCGTTGATCAAGGAACTTGGGCAGATTTATAATCTGTGGAAAAATAAATTCTGTTTTCATTTAATTAAACTAACGCATTAAATATAAAAATCGCATATTTGTAACAAATATTCCCTTTCGTCGTAGAAAAGGGTATGTTAGTCAATATTTTTAAAGCATTCGTCAAAATAGGTCCTTATAGATGAGAACCCTTTTTTTGTTGTGCATTTTCGCACTGGCCACAAGTGCGTCCGGATCAGTCTATTACTTGTCACCCCAAGGGGATGATCTGTTGGGAAACGGATCTATCAATTCACCATGGTTTACTCTTGAAAAAGCATGGAAGGCTGCTGCTGCCGGTGATACTATTTGGCTGAGAGGCGGAACCTATAAGTACTCAACCATGCAGGATATAACCGGAAAAAGTGGACAAAACGAAAGGAGAATCAAATTCTGGGCTTACAATGGAGAATCACCTGTCATTACCATTAGTTCCGACTTTGACAGGGCTACCCAGTCAAACCTGATATACTTTGAAGCCAACTACCTTCATTTCAAAGGTCTTGAAATCTGTAATTTCACCCAAATTCCGGGGTTGCGGGCATCTTCGGCATTGTTTGGTTTTACCAGCTATTCGATTTTTGAAAACATAAATTATCATCACAACGGCCTGGGTATGGTAATAAGAGGCAACTCCACCGAGAATTTAATTTTAAACAGTGATTTTCATCATATCTATGATCCTTACAACGCTGATCCTTACTGTCACTCTGACGGACTGGATATTGCTGAGATCCCAGCAGGGACAACAAATACTGTTAAGGGGTGCAGATTCTACCAGAATGGCGATGATGGGTTGGACCTATGGAACAATGAGGGCACCGTAATAGTCGACAACTGTTGGTCATGGAGCAACGGCTACAGGGAAGACGGGGTCACTGTTGGCGGTGACGGTTCAGGGTTCAAACTCGGTCAGACTGCAACCATAGATTATTCTACCTACAAGAGAATTCTGACAAACAACCTTTCGGTATCCAACAGAAACTTTGGGATTACTCAGAACTCCGCAAAATGCAAGATGTTTATCTGCAACAACGTACTTTATGATAACAGACAGATGGGAATCTATTTTTCAGCATCATGGGGTGATGCTGCCCATCTCATCAGAAATAATATTTCATACAGAAATGCGAATGATGCCGCTATCGGTATAAAGCTACCTGTAGTAGATCACAATTGCTGGCAACCAGGCTATACAGTTGATGATAGCGACTTTCTAAGTATAGACCCAACCCAGCTGGCAAGACCCAGGAACGCTGACGGAAGTCTTCCGGTTATTGAATTCATGCATTTAGCTGCAGGATCAGATCTTATTGATTCAGGAATAGACGTTGGATTGCCTTTTAGTGGACCGGCACCAGACCTTGGCGCTTTTGAAACCATAGCCCCTACTACTATTGTAGTTAATAAAAACCCCGTCATCAGCCTCACCTCTCCCTCAAAAAGCGCCTCCTTTACTTCACCTGCAACAATTACAATCAGTGCAACTGCCTCAGATCCGGATGGAACAATATCAAAAGTGGAAATCTTTCAGGGTAATGTAAAAATCGGAGAAAAAACAGCATTGCCGTATTCCGTTACATGGAAAGAGGTTCCCGAAGGGACCTATTCATTAACTGCAGTGGCTACAGATAATGACGGGGCAAGAACTGCTTCGGTTGCTGTATCTGTTACTGTTGCCAAACCGGCTCCTGTAATTAATCAAGTGCCAACAATAGCTATACTGTCACCAACCAAGAGTAGCGCATTCACAGCTCCCGCTACTATTACTGTAGATGTTAATGCTTCTGACAAGGATGGTTCAATCAGCAAAATTGAAATTTATAACGGCTCAGTAAAGCTTGCGGAAACTTCTTCGGCACCCTACTCCTTCACCCTGAAAGACCTGCCCGAGGGCACCTATAACCTGAAAGCTGTCGCAACTGACAACCTGAATGCCTCCACTGCCTCTTCAATCTTGCAGTTCAGCGTAGTTGCGGCATATAATGAGAAAAAAGAGTATTTCAACCTCTACCCCAACCCGAACAACGGTCAGTTTACGGTCGATTTCTCCTCGCTGGTTGATGCTGAAAAATTCATCATTACAATTGTGGATCTTATCGGCAAAACAGTATACCGTGAAGAATTTTCCGCAGAGGATACTGTCAGACAATTCGATCTGTCACACCTTAATAGCGGAATCTATGTTCTGATGATTACTGCCAGCCAGATCCTGCTCACACAGAAGTTTATCAAGAACTAGTCACCTAGTCAAGAATAATCAACTTTTTTATGTACCGTTCCAGATTGGCGGCCTCAAGAGTTACAGTATACAGTCCCGCCGGCAGGTTCATGGGAATATCAATCTGATTTTGTCCGTAGTAAACAGCCTGGGAAAAAACAAACCTGCCGAGGGAGTCATAGATCTTCGCTATCCCGTACTGACGGTCTGGATCCGTTAACAGTATATAAAAAAAAACTTTGGCAGGATTAGGATAAACCCATGTCACGTTTGACGGCCACTCCTCTTCCTCTTCTCCTCCCCCTCCTTCTTCCGCGGCAGCAGCATAGACCCTGGCTCCTGCCTGCCAGACGCCGTTCTGGGCTGTTAGCTTTGGTGCAGCTTTGTTCCATACAGCATCAACTGCCAACCCCTGATTCAGGCTTTCGCCCAGATCCAGGCCATAATCAAGCCTTGCCGCCGGAACAAATGCGATATAATCCAGAAAGTTCGGATTGACAACCACTGAATGGAGATCATACCCCATTGCTTGCCACATGGCAAAGGTCTTGGTCTTTCCGTCAACCTGGAAAATCGGATCACCGGCTTCGCACCAATACACATTATAGTCACTCTCAAATCCCTCCAGGCATTCCAGATCGTGTATGTTGATATTATATATATGGTTCCTGGTGTAGAAAATATTATTGTAGACTTTTGTCGATTTTGAAGGGTCATTCAGCCCGTTATCTGTGTTAGTATATATATCAATCAACCCACGATTGGTCTCGTCTGTTGTCTTGTCACTGTAAAAAGTATTGTTGTAGACCCTGATACCGTTAATCCCCTTTATGGCAACTGCCAGTTTGGGATTCTTGATAATATTATAAGCAACCACCCCGTTCAGGTCCGTCATACCATTGGCCTTCCTCTGTATCCCATTGGGAGTATTAAGCAGATAATTATACTTTATAACTACATCCAGATTATACCCTGTGAACAACGCATGCGTCATGCTGGTCTCATCAGTGCCGTTCCATACAAACCTGTTTCCGTTGATAATTTCACCATCCAGATTATTGTTTGTCGATGCGGGATTCTCATCGCCTGCCTGAAGCAGGTAGCCGAAGGAATTGACCGATGTAACCGAATTGTTCAGAAACTGAAAAAGCGTCCTCGTGCTCCGCGGTACATTAACCCCCTGCGAACTGCCAGTCTCAGTATCTATAAACTCCTGCTCCTTGATAATCAGGATCTCCTGAGAAAATAAACCTGCTGAAAAAAGAGATAATACTAATATTGACAGTGCATTCTTCATATACTGTTCAGAATAGGATTTAGTAATATAACTTGCAGATAACCTGCAAAATTGTATTTAATCAGCGGGATTCCCCCCTGCTGCAAAAGCCAATAGTTATTAATAAACTAATGTCTGCTACCTCACAACACCAAACTCCACCCTCCTGTTCATGCGGACGGTTGTCTGAATGGCAAATTCACAGACTACCTGATTATCGTGAACTTCGCCATCTAATTCATGCAGAGCGTTTCCGGATGGCAAAAACACATGCTACCTGATTATTGTGAAATCTACCCTCCGGTTGAAACGGCGGTCAAGCCAGGTGGCATTCGAGGCAACGGGCCGCGTGGAACCGTAACCCCTCGGGGTCAACCGGCTTGCAGCAATGCCCCTGTTAATGAGATAGTTGACAACAACCTGCGCGCGGGTCTGTGAAAGCGTCTGAAGCGCCGTTGGAACCCCCTGGTTGTCAGTGTGCACCCCAATCTCGAGCTTCAGGGAGGGATACTTGTTCATCAGCATCACCACCTGGTCAAGCATCAGATAGGCATTCGTAACCAGCCTGTTACGCGCATCAAAATAGGTGTCGGTCATCACACCGTAATTCCTCTTGAGAACATTCAACTCGCGCTCGGCAGCATCCTGAAGCACGTACAGCTTCACCATCGTGCTGCGGAACCCGAGAGAGAGCATCTCCCTGTAAGCGGGATAAGCCGCCATCAGACTCATCTGCTGATCAATAACATAGCTGTATGTCCCGGCCTCAGGGTAAAATACCTCCCGAACCGAGTACTTCGCCGGCACACCCCTGAACAAAGGATTGGTCAGCTCCATTTTCGTCCTGGATGAAATAATCTCAACCTGGAACACCGCCTCCTTTAGAAACTCGGTGTCGGCCCAGTACTGCCCTTTTATGATTACATTCTCAAACTGCCTGAGATCAACCGGCTCCGGAGCCACAGCAGGGCGCGCCGCCAACCATGACTCCATCGACTGACGCGAGTCGAACACCTGTATCTTTCGAGTCACCGCCCGCTTCAGAACATCACCGCTGGACTGCGAGCGCAGCGTCAGCCCCAGCCTCACATCGTACTCACCGGCACTGGCATAAGTGTGCAACGGCGCCGACCCGGTCTTCTGCGTTCCGTCGCCAAAATCCCAGAAAAATCCTGTCACAGTGTACCCTGGTGTGTACGATTTCATCGCGTCAAACTGAACTGCATCACCGGCCACTGCATAGGCAGGGGCGGTAATA